>OOGD01000060.1_pt1 | contig 26198 bp, 19 predicted proteins | sample 1670381 | NCBI WGS metagenome assembly OOGD01 (sample SAMEA98146918, study PRJEB22522) | marine metagenome | biome: marine biome; feature: marine water body; material: sea ice | place: Arctic Ocean | collected 14-Sep-2015 | depth 1.3 m | reverse complement strand
TGCGTATTGCTATAATTCAAGTCTAATATCAGACCAACTAATACTTGATTATTTTCTGCATGATAAAGGTATGAACCACCGGTTGCGTCAGTCATAGGCCAGCCGGCTGTATGCACGACAAGACCTTCTTGATGCTTAGCCGGGTCAATGTCCCATATTTCTTTAAACCCGATTCCGTAATGTTGCGGTGATTGACCTTTACTCAGCTCAAACTTTTCAATTAACTCTTTACCTAAATGACCATGACACCCTTCTGCAAAAACTGTATATTTAGCTTTTAGTTCCATGCCAGGCATAAATGAGTCTTTGGGCTTGCCTTCTTTATCAACACCCATGTCGCCGGTGATAACACCACCAACACTACCGTCTTCATTAAATAATACCTCTGAGGCGGAAAAACCGGGAAATATTTCGACACCCAATGCTTCTGCTTGCTCAGCTAACCAACGACATACATTGCCCATACTAACGATATAATTTCCATCGTTATGCATAGTTTTGGGCGTCATGAACCCAGGAATTTTAGTTCCTTTTTTATCATTGTTAAGCCAATAAATATCGTCTGCTACTACAGGTGTGTTTAGTGGTGCACCTTTTTCTTTCCAGTCTGGGAACAATTCATCTAATGCACGAGTTTCAAACACTGCACCTGACAAAATATGAGCGCCGACTTCTGAGCCCTTTTCAACTACACACACCATCAGCTCATGCTCTTTTTCCAAAGCAATTTGCATCAACCGACACGCAGTTGATAGACCAGCAGGGCCAGCACCGACTATCACTACATCAAACTCCATCGATTCTCGTTCCACTTGTTTGTCCTCTTTTTAGTGTTAACTATTCATAAAAATGTATTTAACTATTCACGAAAAAAATAGTTCTGATGCTTATCCATAACCGTATTATAGTCGGTATTGATATGATTATTATAATAAATAAAGTTTTTCTTAACAATGTATACGTTACTACCAGCAAATAGTTTAGACATATACAATACCTTTAAATAAGGGTAAAATATCTATATTTAACAATGTTTTAATTAATTCTATAATATTAAAACAAGATGATCTTATAGACGATTTTTAACATATACTATGACACATAATACCCGTTTAAAACGATGGTAATAACCACAACCAGCAAATTGACATCAAAGTTGACGTTAACGTCAACACAAAGTAAATTATCATCATCCAGATTTGAGCCAATAGTTAACTCAAATTATAAACTTGATACCTGCAATTAGAGGTGAAAATGAAAATATTAGTACCCGTTAAACGTGCCATAGATTACAACGTCAAAGTTAGAGTTAAGCCCGACAATAGCGCGGTTGATTTAACGAACGCAAAAATGTCGATTAATCCATTTTGTGAGATTGCAGTGGAGGAAGCTGTTCGACTTAAAGAAAAAGGTGTGGCTACCGAGATTGTCGTAGTATCTATAGGCAGTAAAAGTTGTCAGGAACAGATCCGTACTTCGCTAGCACTAGGTGCGGACCGTGGTATTCAGATAGATACAGAATTAACACTTGATTCGTTACAAATTGCTAAATTATTGCAAAAAGTAGTTGAAGAAGAGTCACCTGACCTGGTTATTTTAGGTAAACAATCCATTGATTCAGATAATAACCAAACAGGTCAGATGTTAGCTGCACTAACAGGTATGCCCCAAGGTACTTTCGCATCTGAGATAATAGTTGATGCCGGAAAAGTAAAAGTAACGCGAGAAATTGACGGTGGTTTGCAAACCATAGAGTTAACATTACCAGCAGTTGTAACAACCGATCTTCGTTTGAATGAACCTAGATATGCGTCTTTGCCTAACATTATGAAGGCTAAGCGCAAACCTTTAGTTGTTAAACCTGCTGCAGATTATGGAGTTGAACTTACATCTGGTATTAAAGTATTGAAGGTTGAGGCGCCTGCCCAACGTCAAGGCGGGATTAAAGTGGCCAATGTTGCTGAATTGGTTGAGAAGTTAAGAAACGAAGCGAAGGTGATCTAATGGCTATTTTAGTATACGCAGAACATGATAACGAACAGCTTAAAACCGAAACGCATAAGTTGATGTATGCAGCATCACAAATTGGTGGTGAAGTACACTTATTAGTTGCTGGTTTTGGTTGTGAAGCTGTAGCGGCACAAGCCGCTAAAATAGATGGCGTGAGCAAGGTATTATTGGCAGACAGTCCCGAATATGCCCAACAAATGGCTGAAAATATCGCTGAATTAGTAACTGAGCTCGGAAAACAAGCCAGTCACGTGTTAGCGGCAGCTACAACTACGGGCAAAAACTTTATGCCAAGAGTTGCAGCGTTGTTAGATGTTGCGCAGATTTCTGACATTATCAAGGTTGAAAGTGCTGATACTTTTTTGCGTCCAATATATGCAGGTAATGCGATTGCGACAGTACAATCGTCTGACAATGTCAAGGTTATAACCGTTAGAACTGCTGCATTTGATGCCTCAGGTGAAAATAACTCAGCACCAATTGAAGCCTGTGCAGTAGTGAAAACTTTAGACAAATCAGTTTATGTATCTGCTGAGTTAACAGAATCTGAAAGGCCAGAATTAACTGCCGCAGATGTCATCATCTCCGGTGGTCGAGGCATGCAGAATGGTGAAAACTTTAAACTTTTAGATGGTATTGCCGACAAATTGGGTGCAGCCATGGGAGCCTCAAGAGCAGCTGTAGATGCTGGTTTTGTTCCAAACGATATGCAAGTAGGACAAACAGGTAAAATTGTTGCTCCTAACTTATATATAGCTGTAGGTATTTCTGGCGCAATTCAACATTTAGCTGGTATGAAAGATTCTAAAGTGATCGTCGCTATCAATAAGGATGAGGAAGCGCCAATATTTCAAGTTGCAGACTATGGTCTAGTTGGGGATTTGTTTGAATTGTTGCCAGAACTTGAAGCAGCCTTATAAGAGCCATCAATAATATATTGTTAAAAGCCAAGGCCATCACAGTTATGGCCTTTTTTATGTCCTTCTCTTAAATAATTATTTTTTTTATTAAAACCAACTTGGCTTTGCTGGCATATAAAATATTGTGTGATGAGTCAGCCTCAATATTATAAGTGGCCGTGCGTTATTTGATTTAAATCGCATTTTGCAAATTATAGTAAAATTTAGGAGGGTTGAATTAACTTTTAAACCCTATTTTGCTAATTGTTTCCTAATAAAATAATAAATAAAAAACATATCCATCTGAATTATATGAGTATTAAAAATATGGCCTGTTTAATGCTAAGTTAAAACTAGGTTTAGAATAAAAATAGTTATCTCATAGTATTAATAGGTGCGGGTCAACTGTTAAATAATTAAGAATTTATTCAACGAGAGAGGATAAATATATGTCTTGTTTAACTCGTCAACTTCAACAAAATCTTAGGCGCTACATTGTGTTGCATGTAAATATGACTAATACAAAATCCACTGAAATTATACATAAAGAACTTGTAGAGCGGGGCGTCTGCCCTTCAGATGTCACTCCTGATCAGTTGTCTATAATATTAAAAAGTGTGCGCCTTAGCTAATCACCATTTTCTTAATACTTACAAATATTGGAGTCGGAACAAGATTAAAGTAAATAAATATTGTTCTTTTCTTAATAGTCTTTAAAAGTGTCCTTTTATACGTCCTTTTATACGACCTTTTTTTATTAGTTCTCCAGTTTTACGTAGAATTTTTATTAAAAATTTAGAGATTAAAAAGTCTAAAGTAAAACCATTAGTGCCGCTAAAAAAGCCGTTTAAAGTGATGTTTGAATAGCACAAATAAACTGAAACGTGAAGTGATGCTTAAAGCAGTTGAAATAGTATAAAACGGATAACAAGCGTCAGACTGAGTAACAAAGTCAGTATAAGTGACGTTTATATTTATGTAGTGAATAAAATTATGAGCTCAAGTATAAATGAATAAAAGGAGGGTGAAACAAAACGGATACTTCACCTTCCTTATTTAATTTTAGCAACGTTATATTACACTTGAACAACCGAGTTATCGTCAAAAGATACTGAAGACGCAATATAAGCATCCGCTTCCCAATCATTTTCCCAAGACCTATCATCCAACAAATACCTGAATTGATATTGTGTATCCTTAGCTAAATTTATAGTGGTAGTAAAATCACCATTTTTTAGCTTTTTCATTGGCGTTGATAATAAGTCCCACTCGTTAAAATCACCCACTAAACGAACCGAATCTGCCGCATGAGCTTGTTTTTTAGATAACTTAAATGTCACTTTACAAACCGCTTGTGATTTTAAGTATTGTTTTTTAAAAGCCATAGTATTTTCCTTTTACCTGAAGTGTTGATTAAATTATCATTATTAAGGTCTACTGATCCACATCCCAAAGTGTTTTAAAATGTGCAGATATGTTGTATTTTGATGCAATCATTAAATATTTTTGTAAATGGAACTAGTAAATTAAATCATTAATAGCATGACATATGTATTTTCTATACTTAAATATCATCTATTTTAATAGATTGTTTCTATTCTAAGAGCAAACCAAGACAATCATAAATTTCAGCATTAAGTTCAGTGCAATAAACGTGCAAATTATTCTGTTTAATCTTGTAGCTTTAACGCTTAAACTTTTTTGAATATTGACTGGGTGACAACCCTGCATGTTTTTTAAATAATCGTGTGAATGAACTAAGATCGTCATAACCCACTTGGCTAACAATTCGTTCGATGCTGTCGTGGGTTGTTTCAAGCTGTTTTTTTGCCGCTTCGATACGTAATGTTTGTAGGTACTCTAATGGATTTTGTTCAGTCGCTTTTTTGAATCTACGATTAAATGTTCTTAATGTTAGGTTAACCAGTGAAGGCAAGCTGCTGACGGCTATTCTTTCTCTGTAGTTGGCCTCTAACCATTCTTGAACTACTAATACATCAGGATCTTGATGATATTTTTTAGTCAGAATATTGGCATAAGCCACTTGTTCTCCTCTATAGATATCAATCACATGTGCTTTAGCCGTCGTTGTTGCTACATCGTGGCCGCAATAACGTTCAATCAATAATAATGCTAAATCAAACCAAGCCATACCACCACCAGAACAATAAATATTTTCTGCAATGGTGATCATTTTTTCTGCATGTAAATTAACCTGAGGATAACGAGCTTTAAATAGGCTGGCGTATCCCCAGTGAGTGGTAGCTTCTTTACCATCTAATAAACCAGCTTCCGCCAGCAAAAATGCACCACTGCAATTACTAGCAATATCAGATTGGTTAGCGAAATGTTTTTGAATATGCGCCAATAGTGGCTGATTATTTTTAATGACATTAATGAGTTCACCGCCAATAGTCGGTATCAACAATAAGTCGGTGTGGTCAACATCTTCGATTGCAATATGACTAGTGAGCACCAGCTGATTAATACACCGAACAGGCTGTTTTTTTATTGATGCAATTTGTACTTCAAAAAAAGGTGACGGTTGTTGACCTTGCATGCGCTGCCAAGTTACTCCTGCTAAAGCAAATAAGTCCAGAGCACCAGTAATGGCACTTGCATAAGCCTGATCAAAACCTAAAATGGTTACTTTAAACATCAGAAATAACTGAAGTGATTAGTCATAAATAAAGCCTCGTTATAACTGTCATAAATGACCATTAATATGTCATATATGACAATTATAGCGAAGAGTTTTTTTTGTCAATCTATTGCCATATTCTAGAAGATTCACAATTTTCATCTGTAATTACTTAGTAAGGATAGGCAATATGAACAATGAACTGGTCAAACGCAAAGAACTAGCGTTTCAATTATATGAAGTATTAGACACACAAAACTTGTGTGGGCGCGAGAGGTTTGTTGAACATAACCGCGAGACATTCGATGCGGTAATGGATATAGCTAATAAAATAGCCACTGAAAAGTTTGCTACTCACAATGCAAAAGGTGACGCCAACGAGCCTACTTTTGATGGTCATAAAGTGCATATGATTGCAGAGGTAAAAGAAGCCTTCGACGCCTATGTTGAATCAGGCCTTATTGCTGGTCGATTTGATTTCGACGAAGGTGGTATGCAACTACCAGAAACCATCATGACCGCCTGTGCTGGTTATTTTATGGCAGCTAATCCTTCAAGCACCGGTTATCCATTTTTAACTATGGCTGCTGCAAATGTTATTCGTAACTTTGCTTCGCAGCAGTTAAAAGATGCTTTTATGCCAAAAATGTTAAGTGGTGAATTTACTGGCACCATGGCGTTAACTGAACCACATGCTGGCTCTTCTTTGGCTGATATTCATACATCTGCAATACAACACCAAGACGGTAACTATCGCCTTAAGGGCAATAAGATTTACATTTCTGGTGGCGATCATCAATTATCTGACAACATAGTGCATTTGGTTTTAGCTAAAATCAAAGGTGCACCAGCTGGTGTTAAGGGGATTTCATTATTTGTAGTACCTAAGTTTCGACTTGACGAAGTAGGAAATCCAGCAGAGCGAAACGACGTAGCCCTGGCGGGCCTTATCCATAAAATGGGTTACAGAGGTACTACCTCGACAGCCCTAAGTTTTGGAGAAAATGAAGACTGTCATGGATACTTGATAGGCGAAGAGCATCAAGGTTTACGTTATATGTTCTTAATGATGAACGAAGCCCGTTTAGGTGTGGGTTTTGGTGCGGCGATGATAGGTTATAGTGGTTATCAATATTCGTTAGAATACGCTAAAGAGCGCACCCAAGGTCGTGTTGCACCCAATAACAAACCTACTGATAAACCTGCAACTATTATTCAACATGGCGATGTAAAACGTATGCTGTTAGCACAAAAATCCTACGTCGAAGGAGGCATGGCATTATGTTTTTACGCTGCTAGGTTAGTTGATGATTCACATACTCTTACTTCGGATGCTGAGAAGAAACAAGCTTCAGAATTGTTAGATTTATTGACACCTATTGTAAAAGCTTGGCCGTCAGAATTCGGCCCAAAAGCCAATGATCTAGCGATTCAAGTGCTAGGTGGTGCGGGCTATACTCGTGAATACCCGGTTGAACAATGTTGGCGAGACAATCGGCTTAACCCTATTCATGAGGGGACCAATGGTATTCAAGCGCTGGATTTATTAACCCGTAAACTTTGGCAAGCAGATGGTTCAGGACTCAAATTATTGCAACAAAGAATGGAAAGTGATTTTGCCAAAGTGACGGGTGAGCAAAGTCAGAAGTTGATAACCAGTTTATTGCCTTATCTGCAACAAATGCAATCTCTGCTACCTTTGCTTGGTCAACACTTAATATCAGAAAAGCAATCGATTTTACTAGCAAACGCAACCTGTTTTATGAACATATTTGGTCAAGTGGTAATGAGCTGGTTGTGGATACGCCAAGCAAGTGTGGCAGAAAACGCATTGATAGATATTGGTTTGACTGAAGAAGATAAGGCTTTTTATCTCGGTAAAGTGCAGGCCGCTAAATATTTTGTACACTGGGAATTACCTGCGGTACAAAGAGATATCGCATTACTGAATGATATGGACGATAGTTGCAGCGAAATGCGAGCTGAGTGGTTTTAATCAATTTATCAAGTCATCGACTAAAATAGAACGAAGAAAATCAAACATATACGAAGGGATTATGAAAAATAAACAATTTTTATTGGCATCACGGCCGAGCGGCACTCCCACAAGAAAAAATTGGGATTTTGTTGAAACCGATGTTGAAGACCTAAGCGATAATCAAGTTTTGGTTCAGGTGAAATATATTTCATTAGATCCTGCCATGCGTGGCTGGATGAATGATGGTAAGTCGTACATAGAACCGGTTCAGATTGGTTCGGTTATGCGTGCAGGCACCGTAGGAAAAGTTCTCAAGTCTACTAGCAGTCAATTTTCTGAGGGCGATCATGTATATGGGCATTGTGGTGTACAAAAGTATGCGGTGGTGGATATCGAGGGGCTACATAAAATCGATCCAAGTTTAGCACCATTAGAACGTTATTTAGGTGTCTTAGGCATGCCTGGAATGACAGCTTATTTTGGTTTGTTAAATACCGGCTTACCTAAAGCGGGTGAAACAGTTGTGGTGTCGGGTGCCGCTGGAGCAGTAGGCTCAGTAGTAGGACAAATTGCTAAAATAAAAGGTTGTAGAGTAGTTGGTATTGCTGGTGGTGCGGATAAATGTGCCTATCTAGTGGATGAGTTAGGTTTTGATGCAGCTATTGATTACAAAAATGAAAATGTGAAAAAAGCACTACGAGTTGTCTGTCCCAAAGGTGTTGACGTATATTTTGATAATGTCGGTGGTGACATTCTTGATGATGTCTTGACTCAAATACGTATGAAAGCGCGAATAGTGATTTGTGGTGCTATTAGTCAATACAATAATACTACTCCTGTGAAAGGGCCTTCTAACTATCTTACATTACTGGTGAATAGAGCCAGAATGGAAGGTATCGTCGTGTTCGATAATATTGCTAATTATTCACAAGCAGCAGCTGAAATGGCAGGTTGGATTGCAGAAGGTAAATTAGTGGCTAAAGAACACGTTGTTAAAGGTATCGAACATTTTCCAGAAACCTTATTGATGTTATTTAACGGTGAAAATATGGGTAAATTAGTGCTTAAAGTAGAAGCAGATTAATAATAAGTCAGTGACATATTCACACAGTGAGGAATTTATGAAAAAAGATATTTTTGATTTAACCGGTAGAGTTGCACTAGTAACCGGCGCAAGCCGTGGTATTGGTGAGTCTATTGCACGATTATTAGCTGCCTATGGTGCTAGAGTTATCGTTTCTAGTCGCAAAATTGATGGTTGTGAAGCGGTAGCACAAAGCATTCGTGACGTCGGTGGAGATGCGGTTGCCATGGCTTGTCATGTGGGTGAAATGACACAGATTGAAAACGTCTTTGAACAAATTAACGAAAAATATGGGCGTTTGGATATTTTAGTGAATAACGCAGCAGCTAATCCTTACTTTGGACATATCCTAGATACTGATTTAGCTGCATTTGATAAAACCGTTGATGTGAATATTCGTGGTTATTTCTTTATGTCTATCGCAGCCGGCAAAATGATGAAACAGCATGGTGGAGGTGTTATTTTGAACACTGCATCCATAAACGGCATATCACCAGGTATGGGACAAGGTATTTACTCGATTACCAAAGCTGCTGTAATCAGTATGACGAAATCTTTTGCAAAAGAGTGTGGTGGTTTAAACATAAGAGTTAACGCTTTGCTGCCAGGTTTAACCGAAACCAAATTTGCCTCAGCATTGACAAGTAACGATAGAATACTTAAAACAGCATTGATGCAAATACCATTGGGAAGAACGGCGCAGCCTGATGAGATGGCAGGTACAGTTTTGTATTTAGTTTCAGATGCTTCTAGCTATACTACGGGTGCTACTGTAGTTGTTGATGGCGGCTTTTTAAGCTAAGATTTTAATTTTAAAACGTTCTATTACGGTAACTTTTAGTTACCGTTTTTTTTATATAAAGACATAACGTCTTTAATCATTTATTTAACGTAAAAAGTCAGTGTTAATTACTAGCTTGGATTCAATGCTTTTTATTAGAATATGATTGTTTACTGATTACGCTGTCAATATACCGTCTTACCAGTAACCAAACGTTCCACTGAAAATAGACAAAATCTATTAATACTTTTAAGAGTCTGTCGGATTGGTTCTTCTATTGTGAAATTAACAGTTGTTTTAATTGCCAATAAAAACATCAAACAAGTTGTTAGTTTAAGCCCTGGCAGCGCATTTTAAAGATCCATGTTAGATTTATCCTCAGATAATTAATAGCATATTTTTATTTCAACAAAATATGTCATTTTACCAATGTCCCTTGAAGTACGATCTTCTCTTTGCTGATTTGGAGCCAGAGCCATACTTTACTACTAGTTTTAATTAAGCTGATTAAACAACAATTACAGTTACTTGTTTAACAAATTACCTATCAATATAGATTTATAAATAAAGACTCAAGAGCCTTTATTCAAAATGCTTATAACCAATATTTCCAAATACTATAGGTGTTATTTACAAAATTCTTAATAACTGCAAATTAATAATAAAATATCACACTCGCAATCTGCAAATGACAGCAAGCTGCCCTTATAAATAATGTGTTTTCAGGCCACTTTTCCGACAAAAACGATCATTAACACCAAGCATTTCATAGGTAAATTTTGTTACTAAAACCTATCTTTAGCAACGTTTTCTATTAGTCGGTAAATTGCCAATTCTATTGATCTAGCTATGTTTAAACCATGCTAGATGCCAAACATTACGTAACCTGGGCAAAGTTTAAGTGCACAAAATCGTAGGTTTCATAGCGTTTCAGTTTCAAGTTTTAATATGCTCGTACAACGAAACACCGCATTCTGTAATTTTTTTTCATCATAAATCAGTGCAATTACTTGGCCAAATGTGTCTTATTCTTAACCAGCTTGAGTGTATTACAGCAAACCAGCAAGCCCAGGGCTGCAGACCAAAATATTATAGGTTGCCTTAGTCACAACGTTCGCTACAAAATAATCAGCTGAACAGAAAATTACCCAACAAAATATTGTGGTCTCTGTAACGCAGATACCACAATATTTCTTGGGACTGATGGTTTCCTCTCATGCAGGTGTTTTAACCTTTGAAAACACAAGTTTATTCAAATAGATATTGGCATCACAACGGGCCAGTCTTTGCGATCACGTGATTCTTGAACCGTCGGTAATAGGGCAAGAAACAGAAGATTGGTGTACAAAGTGCTGCATCGATAAGCATGTTTAGTAGCGATAAAAATATCAATTTATTAGAAGGCTTAGAAGTTGTATTGACAAAATTCAATGGTGTTTACAAGTTACACTTCGTTCCGCAAGAAACTGGCGACCAACATATAAAGTGCGCTCAATTTAATTAACTCTCAGGTTGATACTCCATAGCGAATTTTGAATAAAAAATCCGCTATGCTGAAGTGGTCTCTTACTTTTCTGCAAAAAGTGTACTTTCCAAGGTTTCGACGATTTGGTTAAGCGCTGTTAGTCCTGTGGTGATCACCTCAAGTCGTGAGTCCATACTTTCATCCAGCTCATTACAACTAAGCACTTCATCGAGCTTATTAAAGGTAAAAATACCTTTGTCGGTTATCATCACGGCCTTTAATCGATATACATCCAAGGTTGTTAGTTCATTCATTACTTGAGTAAAATCAAACACTTTGTCATGGCGAAACGCCCAGCCACATGAATAAAAGTCATCCTTATCATTACTTACTTTTACTTTGCCATGGTTTGACAACTCTTCTTCTATATCCAGTAATTCAGCACTAACGCCGTGCTCATGATGAGCAGTTTTAGGCAGCTTAAATTTCGTTTTAGGAGAAAGAATGGATAACGTAATTTTATTGCTATCCAAAACTGTTAGTGGTGTTGTGGCTAAATCTAATTGAGTAAGGTAGGTGGTTAAATTCGCCTGATCATTTTCTTCATAAAGGTCCGCTTTAGTCGCAACAATATGATCAGCAATTTCCAACTGTTCCCTAAAAATTTGATGATGGTTGTAACGTTCCTTTGTGACCAAGCGTGCATCAACCAACGTCAGCGTGCTGTTGATAGAGAATGTATCTTGATAATGAGCTTGCTGCAAACTGGCCAACACTTCTTTTGGGTGGCCTAAGCCAGTTGGCTCGATGAGCAGTCGATGGGGTTTGGCATATGATATTAGCTGGTTTAAAGCAATTTGCATGGGCAAACCAGACGTGCAACACATACAACCACCTGGCACTTGTCGTACATAAATATTATTTTCTGGCCGACCTTTAAAAAATGCACCATCAATACCAATTTCACCAAACTCATTGACTAAAATAGCCCATCTTTCGTTGGCAGGTTTGAGTGTTAATAGGTGTTGGATAAGCGTAGTTTTTCCGGCACCCAAAAAACCCGTAATAATATTAGTGGGAATAGGCAATGTTAGTGAGTTCAACTTTTCCATAGATTTCCGATTAAATGATGTATGTTTACAGGATTATCTTGTAATGTAATGTTATATTATATCATTAATTCTGGTCTCATGGTTAAGTTCGTTATAGTTCTAATTATAGTTCTAATTATATTTTTGTTATTTGATGTGTGGGCAGCACAGCACTCGTGAACACTTTTGCGCTTTATCGAGCATATTATTATTGATGAAACTCCACTTTATGATGCTAATAATGCTGCCACTACTCAACGGTTCTCTGCTGTACATCTCATGACCATTATCATGACCATTAAATAGAGCGAACTGTTATCCACAGAAGAAAATAAATATTAAGTCGTTATGAGTAAATCTTGCCGACTAACTTAATCGGTCAGGAGGTATTGCCTGTGCAGGCGACGAGTGATCAAAACTACCAAGTGACATTGCCGTCAACGAATACCGTCAAAAATTTGCTTAACCAAATAATGTCGATATCAGGTTTTATTGTGTCTATTGATGAACAAGGTAATAGGACCATGACCAGTTTTTAGCCTTTACTCATTAACCTCTGCCGCCACCTAATCAACTGATTTATGTCAGCACACCTAACGACATGCCAGCAACTAATTTTCAAATGCCGTACACGATTTTAGGCGTGCTTAGAAAGAACTTGTATGAAAATTTATTGGTACCTCAGCTTATAACCAGAATTTATTGACGGTAAAAAAGTTTTATGAACAGCCAGATAACTTCCGCATGCACTAATTTGTCTTGACCTTAGGTCAACTTATAAACCTATCCCAAGGGCCTGTTATGGCAACAGTAGTCGTGGGGGAATATAAGTTAACAAATAAGGTGCGTCCATCAGGCGAAAAACAGGCACCTGCAGGCTCGGTTTGCAATCTTACGCGCGCCAAATCATAGGTTTTTCCATCTGGCGTCACCCCTTTAATATGATTTTCTGTGTGATCAGTATATTGGTCTTCACACACAATTAGGTGGCCATTAGGCGCTACGGTAACATTATCTGCAAAATTCATAGTTTGTGGATATTCACTTTCAACAAATAAACTCAGTTTGCCTGGACGCTTGTTTTCACTTGGACTACCTTCGACTAAAGAAGGCACGTAACGCATAATTTGTCCCAATTTTTTGGCACCGCCATTAGTGCAACAAAAATAAAGTTCGTTATCACCCCAATGAATGCCTTCACCTCGTGCAAACAGCGCTGCTCCTGCGTTAAAACCTCGCAAACGCAGGTCATCATTAGGACTTTCAGGGTGATCCAACTCAACCCATTCAACAGCCATTTCTTGGTTTAAGGGCATAGATCCTGAATGCCAGTTGCGTGTATCGAATTTAGGTTGTTGTGCTATCACCAATGCTTGCAAACGACCACCAGCCTGTAAATTAGCTTTTTGATTGGGGATATAACGATAAAACAGGCTATCGTTTCTGTCTTCGGTCATGTAAACAATGCCCGTTCGCGGATCAACACAAGCGGCTTCATGGTTAAATCTGCCCATCGCTTTAATAGGGATGGCATTGACCATCTTGGTGGCATTCGCGGGTACTTCAAACACATAACCATGGTCTTTACTGATCATCTTGTCTGCTTTATCCACCGATTCTTCGCACGTCAGCCATGTTTCCCAAGGCGTAACACCACCAGAACAGTTGCGGATTGTGCCAATCAGCGACATAAACTGCTGTTCAACACGTTTTGATTGCAGGTTGTAAACAATGGAACTGGTACCGCCGGGCAACGGATAAGTATTCTCAACGGTGTCATAGGCTAACTCAAGCATCATAGCTTGCTTGTCACCATGATGTTTTTTGATCAGTTTATTGGCCGCGATTTCGTGATTTCTGATTAAAACCACTCGTTTATCATCAAGATAAAAACAACCCATACCATCAGCACGATCAGGCACATCCAAGTCATCCTGCATTTTGTCTCCCAGACGCGATATAACCTGATAATTAAAACCAGAGGGTAAGTCTAATAACGCATTAGGATCAGGTATCAGTTTTCCGTATGCGGTATTTTGAGCCATAGCAGTTGTCTGCAAGCGAGACTGTGAGGCATGCAGATGTGATGCTAAGCCTCCAAACGCCATCGCGACTAAACCTTGATTAAATTGTCTTCTATTCATCATCACCTTCTCCTTATCCAGATCTTAATACAGAGAATTAGTTACCACGACCCATACATTGGGTTAGGCAATAAAATAAATGTACGTGGTTGCTGCAACAACACATCAGCGATATCGGCATCTTCTTGAGTCATGCTTGGAAAGTCCTTAATATTATCGCCCACGTGCATCAATATTTGCTGCGATCGCGACCATTGTTGCATGCTTGTAGATGGTGTTTGGGGGCGGTAACAAGGTGCATTGCCCATTTCGACTTGTTGGCGGCGTAAGTCTTTGTCATTTATCATAGCTTTGCCGTCAATAGCACGCTTATCTGCTTCGGCTTTACCTAACAAGCAGGTATTGCTGGGGGTAAGTGGTAAACCCAAGGCGCGTAAATTCTGCCATGTGTATGACTCAACCTCTTTTTCTCGGTTGGTGATAAGGGCCAACTTGCCACCCTTATCTAATACCGTTTGAATAAAGGCAGCAGTGCCCGGAACTAAACCAGCTGAGGCTTGTTTTACCCAGTTTTCCCACGTCTCGGGGATATAGCTAGCTCCCGTTTTATCTAGCGATACCTGATAAGGGCTATTATCTAGAATGGTTTCGTCTACATCCATTACCACCACCCAGCTATCTTTTTTTGGGGATAGTTGTTTTAGTGTGCTGGAAGCTTGTTGATAAATCTCCTGGGTGAGAAATTGGTATTCTTTGCTGGTGGTTAACCATTTCACTGATGGCGAAAGAGGCAATGGTTGTGCGCTAATCGACAGTGTGACCGCACAATGATCACTCAACATGTCATCAACTTTCATGTTGTCAAACTTGCGCGTTTGCGAATGAAGCGTGACATAAGGTGACTGGAAACCACCCGCCAAAATATGGTCGATAGGTGCCGGATAGTAAGGATGGCAACCTATCAAATCGGCCGTGGTGTTAAACAACGAAGAGGCGCTGCCATTGGTATTAACAAATAGCTCTTGGGTAAGCTGATTGTAAGGTGCACTTAAGCGATGGTTGAAGTCACCAAGAATTATGTAGGGCTGTTGGTCGCGTTCTTTTGCTTCTACCCATGCATCTAAAATCGGTGCCTGTTTGGCAAATACCTGACAGGCCTGTGAATCCTCACGGCTATAGTTATCCACAAAGCAGCCGCTCTTAAGGTGCAGATTAAGAATTTCTGTTTCGCCCCTTGGCGTGGTTAAGGTCACAGACAAACCATAACGAAGCCCTTCTCTATCTATCGCCAAATCAGTGTAGTTTTTGCTTGCTAGAATAGGTATATGCTGACGAACCGCAAAAGCCACTTTTTGTTGAGTGGACAGATTATCGCTGCCACGACAGGTGTACGTTCTACTGGGCGCTCTTTCAGACATAATAATTTGCCATTTATCGGCGCCAAAAATTTGTTGTATTGCTTGTTTTGAAGCGACCTCCTGTAAAGCGAAAATATCAGCATCTAATCTGTCTACGTAGGCTTTCATTGCGTTTATTTGGGCTTGGCTGCGAGGTTTGCAACCCAATTCGGCAGGAAAACTAAGGTGCTCAATATTCCAAGTAGCGAAGGTCATATCGTCAACAGTAATCGGTTTAACTAATGGGGGTGTTGTTGCGGCTAGATGGGTATTGTTTGTTGCCGAACAAGCCGTAAAAGTCAGAACGACTAGCGCCATCCTTAGAAGGTTTTTCATGATTTTGATTTCCTTGAAAACGGGGTTACTGTCTATGATGAACACAATGTAAACACAAATACATGTAAATACGATCGTCTGTGTTTACAGGCACTTGTTATTAACTCAAATAAGTTGTTATTTGCTGTTAACATTAGTCGCTAGACATGAGACTCATCATGATCTTTACTATCACACCGGCAATTTTCTTGATTTTGGCACAACCGAAAATTACGGTAATGTCCGTATGCAACAAACATAGCCCCAGCCACCGTGAGTAGCTTCTCCCATAGTTCACCTATTACCTCTTCTCCTAATGTTACCGCTAATATCAATAAGGTTAACCCAATCAATCCGTATTTAAGCAATTCATATCTTTTGTGCTGTTTGCATCCCATAAAAAGTGCATAGATGCTGGTAGGGATTACGGCGACAACCATCCATACATGAAACGCTTCATTATCAAAATTTAACGCTGCAAAGTTGGGTAATACAATCAATAAAAATGGTAATGCTACGCAATGTATAGCACAGGTTAATGACAAGCCTATGGCCAGCTTATCGGTAAAAAATTTCATTGAGTTCATAAATTAGTTTCTCTTGTAAGCATTTGTTTTCCTTTGGTTACGTGTTGTGGCTTTTAGCCATATAGAAATTGGTCATCTTTGTCGGTCTATACCTCTAGCTTGCACCTCATATTGGCAGATTTGATTGCTGCTTTTTTGCATTCATCACACACACAATCCATCTCAAATTTCGTATTAACCACTTGAAATCCTGCTTGTATCACATTTTTTTCAAGCGCCTGAATAATGGCATAGTCAATACTAATTTCTTCGACCTTTAGACATTGGGTGCAAATTAGAAACTGCGGTTGATGCTTGTGATCACAAGGTATGTGCGAACAGGCCACGTACTTGTTAGCTATTTTTAACTTGTGCGCCAGATTTTCTTCCTCAAGAAAGTCTAATATTCGGTAGACCGTCATCGCAGGTATCGTTTCGCCAAATTCTTTTTTACATAAATCGACCAGTTCATAAGCAGAAAGCGCTTTGTCAGACAGCAAAAGGCCCGTCAAAACTTGCTTTCGCTTATCGGTCAAACGTGTGCCATGAACTTTACATTGCTGCTCTGCGTGACGAATGGTTGCATCCAACTTATTCATAACGTGGCCTAAAATGTTATTGTTTTATTACTGCGGGTTAGGGCTGCCGCACCTTGCTCCGATGTTGTTATCCAGATGCCATTAATCTGCTGCATGGCAGGAAATACATCAAAAAAACCGAGGGATAAGGACGACAAATCATCCATATCCTCACAATCATAATGGTAGTGTGCGACGACTTCACTGTGAACACTAGCCTCATCTTCGTGCTCATGATTATTGTCAGAATCGCTTTTATGGTGATCGTGAATGTCTTTTTCAATTACATTATTTTTGATTAAATTTGCTAGGTCTATCTGAGTTTGAGTAAGTCTGCAGTCTCCTGAAGAAAATGAAAAAAGCGCCTTGTGGTCATGCAATTTTGCTTCTGATTGTTTCACTTTTTTGATTTGTTTTTTTGTGCTCGCTTCATGTTCAAAGCCAACGATATTCATTGCTGGGGTTCGTAATTGAATTTCGATTTTGTTTCCCTCAATGACAATATTAAGTTCAGATACACCATGCGCATGCGTACCTAAATTTGCTTGTTGAGCGTGGGCCTGAGATAGATAAAAAACTACAAGTATGCTTGAAAAAACACCGACACTGGTTCGTATTGTTGTCACGTTACTACTCCTTTTCAACGTTATAATTAGTGTATTTAGAACAGTATTGATTAAGCTTTCAATTCTGCACATTTTACTGCGTTTCATGTTTAGCGCTGATTAATTGGTAGTTTCGAAAGTGCCCATAAGCGATGCTCATAGAGCCCAGTATTGATACAACAACTTCACCTGTCTTGCCTAATACATCATGGCCTAAGGTGGTTGATATAATAATCAACGTAAGTCCAATAGAGCCCACTAGAAAAACCTTATAACTGCGGTGATGTAAGTAGCCCATTATTAATGCCGCAATGCCGCAATGCTGATAGGCAGAACTTCGCATAACATCCACTGGTGAACATTTCGTCATCTAAAGCAAATAAACCAGAAAAAGATGGCAGTAAAGTAAGCAATTTCGGCAATACCAAACAATGGAAAACACATACCATAGAAAAAATAATCGCCAATTTATCACCTAGCATTTGCAGACTTGTTATTTTCAAATCTTTCTAATCCTGAGGTTGATTACCTTATTGATACAATATAACATAACATCAATAAATATTGTAATGTTATATTATAACAAATTAGGAGAGGTAAAATGTTTAAGGTCTCATCAGTAGCTCTAATTGTTGCTGCGCTTCTGCCAGCTAGTGCGTTTGCACAATCGATAGAAGGAGTGGTAAAAAATAGTTTTGGAAAGCCGATTGCAGGCGCCAAAGTAAAGCTAGAAGGCTCCAGCATAGAGACCATTGTTGATACAAGTGGCCGTTTTGTGTTTGAAGGATTGAGTCCGGGTGTTAACGAACTACACATAACAGCAGCAGGTTTTGCCCACTTGCATCAAGATATTGATGTCCCTAGTGCTGGCACGAAAAATATCTCATTCATGTTAAAAAATTCTCCCATTGAAGTGGTTGGTATTGTTTCAACGCCGCTGCATTTATCCTCAATGGAATCGGCTTTGCCGGTGAGTGTGTTATCTGGAGAAGCACTGCGTCGAGAACAAAGCGCGACTATCGGTGAAACCTTGAATAATCTGGTAGGTGTGCACTCTAGCTTTCATGCCAAAGTAGCCAGTACGCCAATCATTCGAGGGCTAAGTGGGCCTAGAGTATTGATTACACAAAATGGTCTTGATGTGAGCGACGCATCACGCATTGGCCCAGACCATGCTGTCGCTAGTGAAGCATCCACTGCTACACGGATAGAGGTTTTACGCGGTCCAGCCACCTTATTTTATGGTAGTGGTGCTATTGGTGGGGTGGTTAATGTAGTGGATAACCGTGTACCAACCGACAGCGAAACACGAGGCGAATGGTTAGTTCAAACCAGCACAGTCGATGAGCAAAAATTAGCCTCATTCAATCTGACTACTGGCACCGATAACTTTGCCTTTTATGCTGATGGTTTTGTACGTGACTCAGACGACTATGAAATACCTGTCGAAGCCGAATCTCATGAAGAAGATCACGATGATCACGACGACCATGATGATCACGACGATCACGGTGGTAACTATACCGTTGAAAACAGTGCCGAAGAATCATACGGCTTCACTTTTGGCGGTAGTTACTTATTTGATAGTGGTTTTGTAGGTTTGTCGGTTGAAAAACTTGACCGGCAATACGGTATTCCTGGCCATTCACATGGCGAAGAAGGACACGAAGAAGGACATGATGATGAAGACCATGACGACGAAGACCATGGACAAGAGCACGATGAAGAGCATTCAGAAGAGAATGTTTTTGCCGATCTTAAACAAACACGGGTACAGCTTTTAAGTGAATTTGATCTGCAAAATAGTTTTATCAATCAAATTAAGCTACGTGCCGGTTTAACTGACTACGAGCATGCCGAAATTGAAGAAGGACAAGCGGGTACTGTATTCGAAAACCAAACGCAGGAATTTCGAATAGACGCTCTGCACCAACCTTTTCAAGAGTGGCGCGGCGGATTAAGCCTGCATTACAAACACAGTGAATCTTCAGCCATAGGCGAAGAGGCTTTCACTCCTCCATCAGACACTAGCATGCTGGCGTTAGCTTTAATGGAAGAGCGCCACTTTGGTGACGTTTTATTGCAGTTAGGTGGACGTATTGAACGGGTAACCTTGGAAGCCAATGAAGTTCTGCTATCCAGTATTGAGTTGCACGCTGAAGGAGAGCATGAAGACGAGCACGATGACGAACATGAAGGCGAGCATGATGAACACGATGACGATCATGATGATGAACATGGCGGCGAATCGTTTGCGTTTAATGACAATTATACGCCTATATCATTATCCGCTGGCGCAGTTTGGAGTTTTGCTCCCGAGTACAATGTTGGTATTTCTGTCTCCCGTTCTGAGCGCGCACCCTCTGCGGCTGAGCTGTTTTCGTTTGGTCCGCACATTGGTACCGGTACTTACGAAGTTGGCGCTTTGTTTGAATTGCATGAAGAGGACGACGAAACTCACATTGAATTGTCAAATATGACAATCGAACTTGAAACATCGAATAATATTGATCTGACTTTCCGTAAAACAGAAGGTGATGTTGGCTTCATATTTAATGTTTTCTATAACAGTATCGATAACTACTTGTATCAGCAGGACAGTGGCTTAGTGGTGCATGTTGAAGCCCATGATCATGGAGAATCTGATGAAGACGAACATTCGGATGAAGAGCATTCGGACGAAGAGCACTCAGATGAAGAACATTCAGATGAGGAAGGAAGTGAATTACCCTTGTTTGTGTTCAATCAACAAGATGTAGTGTTAAATGGCTTTGAAGCACAAATTGCATGGCAAGTAAACAGCACGTTTAAAACTGAAGTATTTGCTGATTTTGTCCGAGCCAGACTCAAAGATGGTGGTAATCTTCCGCAAACGTCGCCAATGCGTTTTGGCACTAAGCTGAGTTATAAAAACACGCAGTTGAGCGCGCACTTGAACATCACTCGTTATCAATCGCAAGAGCATACTGCGGAATATGAGTCTTCAACCAACGGTTACACTATGCTTGATTTAAATGTGTCTTACGACATACCAGCCTATAATATGGCGGTCTACTTTAAAGGTAACAATCTAACCGATACAGAAGCACGTGTGCATACTTCCTATCTGAAAGACTTAGCGCCAAGACCCGGCAGAAACCTAAGCCTTGGCATAAAAGGGTACTTCTAGCCTACATAATTTAGAGAATGTTACACCGATTAAGCGTCTGCATCCTTAATGGATGCGGACAGTTTTTCTTATCCAATATTTTGGGACAAAAAAAAGCTTCTACCAAAGTTCGCATCAAAAGGCGCGGCTGGTATAAATACTCAAAGGGCAAAGCCCAGCAATTTTCGCATTTCCCCCTTGGCAAAGCATTATATGAATTGTAATGCTAGGGTGGTTTTGATAAATCAAATTAGGAAATAACGATAAGACACACATATCACGGTGGTTTTAGCGTTATGATGCTTATATATACATACATACACACATAGATACATATCTATCTGACTGACTGCTAATAGTTAACCCTACTATTAATGGTTTAAAAACACAGAGAAATTCTATAAAACAAAGTGTTATGGATGACCAGACTATTAAAAATAAACCAGTTTTACGTTTATAGAGTTAGTTATTGCGATTGTGATTGTTATCTTGGGTATAATGTTGCTAACGGTAGCCGATATATTTATAGATCTGAATGGCGATGCCAAAGCGGCTTCTTTGAGGGGGTGAAAGGGGCAATAGAATCGGTGACGAAACTTGTTTAAGCAAAATCTGTGATTCATGGTGTCGACGATGTAAAGCCAATAATGCATGACAATCCGTTTAATCCTATTGATATCAGTTTTCGTTCGGGTCATCCTAATATTCAAAATGTAGGAATACAAGTAGCAGTCGGTTTATCTCTGGACAATTAAGACAATAGTTAATGCGGTGGTTATTCAAACAAATGGCTCAGATCTTTTTGACTCGAATTGTCATGAACAGTTCAGGCCATGGAGCTTGGTATCGTAAAGAAGCTATTGATTATTATAGTGTTACTGGTCGTTAATAACTATATCTTAGGATGCATGTTTGCCACGCCAGGATCGGGCATGCACAACTCGTCAATATAAAATCCCACAGATTTTGTGCCGAACTAAATTATCACAGGTTTTGTGTCGAACCAATAGACCAGAATAGTGTGAGTAATTGAAATATAAGATGTCATTCAAGTAGGACAAAAAACGGTTGGCTAGTCTCACTCAGTTAGCTATTTTAGCTAATTATTTATAGCCACTTATTTATAGCCACTTAATGCAACGTTAATGATCGCTTTAGAGCAACAGCTTAATCATAAACCGAATATGCCAATTGTCCGCAATTCGTTGCAGTCAGTCGAGGTTTATCAATCGTATGATGATTTGTCGTTAAATATAGTTTGATAGTTCTAATTCTCTAACGTCATCCATAGTTCGATAGCTGACGAAAGACTCGACAAAAAGTATGATACTTTTTTTGTCGAATATGAAACATTATAACCAACCTACAATAACATCCCTTTTTTATGTGTGTAAAAAATATGTAACGTAAGGCAATTTACTGTTTGGCTTTTTAAGTTTTTGTTTTGCCAAATGACCTATTTGTGCGCTTTAATAGTCTTGAAGTTTATTTCAAAATTGTCAAAGGCTTAACGCATGTTTAAACTGAATAAAAAAGGCTTAATGTTAGCTAGTGCTACCACTTTACTATTTGCCTGTTCGGCAACCCAAACTGCTGATCCAATTGTTAATCAAGCTGATGTATCACAGTTAAAACCTGTCAAAGCTTATCAATCGATTACGAGCAATACCGAATCTGAACAATTAACACTAGAACAAATTATGGCTGACCCGGATTGGATTGGCCGTCAGCCTTCCTCTGAGTATTGGGCCGATGATAGCCAAGCTGTTTATTATCAACAAAAACAGCAAGCTTCACTTTTGTCTGATTTATGGATAAAACCAATAGACCAAAAAGGCAATGGTGTTAAGGTCGAATTGACACAATTACATTTACACGCTTATAAAAATCGAATACTAAGTAAAGATGAAGAGACTGCTGCATGGGTATTTGAAGGCAATATTTTTGTTAAAAATCTGGCTGAAAATAATCTTAAACAACTAACAAAAGACAATAAACAACCAACCAATTTAGTTTTCCTAAACGATGGGCGTTTAAGTTTTCAAAGTGATAACGCTATTTATGCTATCCATCCTGATAAGGGTCTATATGAGCAACTAGTTTCATGGCAATTTGCAGATGAACCCACTGCAGTCGAAGAAGCAGAAGATTATATTGCAGAACAGCAACAACAATTAATTGAAGTGGTGGCGTTAAAACGCCAACAAAAAAAGTTACATTTTAATAAAAAACAACAGCTTGCACGACAAAATAATACTCTTGCGCCTGCGATATTTTATTTTTCAGAAGGAAAAGAAACGGTAGAAGTAAGCTTGTCGCCTAACGGAAAGTGGCTGGTGCTGGTTGAACAAGAAGAGTCTAGTTGGCGTGATGAAGGCGATATTATGCCCAACTATATTAATGACGATGGAAGAATAGCCAACAACAATGTGCGCCGCAGGGTAGCAGACGCAAAACCAGTGAAACACGGTATTTGGTTACTCAACCTAGATAGTCGTTCGCAACGACAACTTAGTTATAACAGTTTGCCGGGATATAACGAAGACGTTTTGGAATCGGTGAAACGAGAAAATGCTGAAGCTAAAGGCGAAAATTATACAGCTAACCGTTTGCCTAGAGATATTAGCCTTATGCAAGACTGGTATTGGTCGCAAGGTGCCATTCAATGGCATAACGACGGTGAAAAAGTGGCTATTATGCTAGAAGCATGGGACAACAAAGACAGATGGCTCGCTACCGTCGATACTGTTGCAGCAACGTTGGTCAATCAACACCGACTGCATGATAAGGCTTGGGTAAATTACAAGTTCAACAGTTATGGTTGGTTAAATAACAGTGATGTTCTGTACTATTTATCTGAAGAAACAGGCTTTTCACACCTATATATTAAACCTTTAAATGGCCAAGCTAGGGCTGTTACCACGGGTAACTATGAAGTTGATGCGTTGACATTAAGCTCTGACGATCAATTTATATATTTTAAAGCAAATAAAAAACACCCGGGTATATACGAAATATATCGCGCCGCTTTGAAAGATGACACATTACAAGTACTTACCAATCTGAACGGTATGACAGATTATCAATTAAGCCCAGATGAACAGTCGTTATTGTTGTCGCATTCTAGTTTAGTTCGTCCGCCAGAGTTATATCTACAGTCGGTTACTGACAAGTCAGCGATACAACTTACTCAAACGATTAGTCAGGCATTCTTAGATATTAATTGGCTTGCCCCAGACATAGTACCGATCAAGTCGTCTCACACAGAACAACCGATATATTCACGAATTTATTCACCCAGAGATTTGCCAACTGGTCAAAAACACAAGGCAGTGGTGTTTAATCATGGTGCAGGATATTTGCAAAACTCACATTTAGGTTGGTCAGGATATTTCAGAGAATTTATGTTCCATAATATGCTCGCACAGCAAGGTTATGTTGTGCTGGATATGGATTATCGCGCTTCAGCTGGTTATGGAAGAGATTGGCGTACCGCTATTTATCGGCGAATGGGAACACCAGAAATCCAAGATTTAGAAGACGGTGTTGATTGGTTGGTAGAAAATCTTGATGTGGATGCTAACAGGGTAGGCACTTATGGTGGCTCTTACGGAGGTTTTATGACTTTTATGGCATTATTTAACTCTCCTGATTTGTTCCAAGCTGGTGCCGCACTGAGACCTGTCAGCGATTGGGCACATTACAATCACGGATATACTTCAAATATACTGAATACACCTGACATTGATCCAATTGCCTACGAAAGGAGTTCACCTATCTATTTCGCTGAAGGACTAGAAAAACCATTACTGATCAATGCGCCGATGATAGACAGTAATGTGTTTTTTGTTGATGTGGTGAGGCTAGTTCAACGCTTAATTGAATTAGAAAAACAGGATTTTGAAACGGCAATTTATCCGGTAGAATCGCACGGTTTTGTTCAACCCAGTTCATGGTTGGACGAATATAGAAGAATATACAAGTTGTTCGAAACCAACTTATAAACCATACACATCACATTGGTGATAATTTCATCAATGTGATGTCAGTTTATTTGAGAATACTCATAAGTTCGTTCAACAAATGAATGTCATTTTGACGTATTTAGCACACATATGAGTTTGGTAAATTCGAATCGATAAAGGCATTTAACTCACCATCAGGTAAAGTGCTTAAGAGTTAATAAAAAAACTATTCGCTGACTTTAATAACTGCAGTGATAACGTTAAGTTCTGAGTTTTTTTATTCCTATATAATATAATATAATGATGCTGCCAGTGAGTGTTCCAAACAAGTGAGCGTCTATTGCAACATGGGCTGCAATCAACTTAGCTACCTCTTCACTGGCTCCATAAATCTGTTCATGTGTAACCTTAAGCCATACGCCTAGTAGCATTATCCATCCAGTTTTAAATTGGTTTTGTATATCTAGATAAGCCCCAATAACAAACAAGCCATGAAGTACACCAGACAACCCTACATACCATTGCATCTGCTCAGCGAACAAATATAAGCCAATACTCGTGCCTAAACACAATACAAAAAATTGACTGATATAGCAGGCCATTTTGAAATAGTGACCGTGTAATGCCCACAATAATGTTAAACCTGTGATGTTTAATAATAAGTGTGTGATATTAGTGTGAAGAAAATGTGCGGTTAACATTCGCCACCATTGGAAATTATGAAGCTGATTTCTGTCGTATGCTAACCAGTCACTGCTAAATGGTTCTGAAATTGCCAACACAATACTAACCATTATAATGATAAGGGGAGCGATGCTGTATTTTGACTGAACGGGTAGATTGAACATATTAGCTTGATGGATTGTGTAATGGCCTTTGGTAACTAAATTTTATTTGATAAGTGAGTTTAACCTTTTATCCTTCTTAACTTTTCTTACAATAGTTAGTCTTAGATAGGATGCATTTAAAATCTAATGGTTATTAAGAAGTACACCGCAATATCAAATCAATATTAGTTGTTACTGTAGCGAAAACATATTGAAGTATTGAATACATATAAAATCAAGAAAGTTGGACGTGCACTCATTAATTTATAAATCATTTACAAAGAAGTCATGAACTAATCTCAAGTGTGTTGAAGAAAATTGAAGGTCAGTTCACACTGACTTCATCCACTTTCCAGCTATCTCCTATCTTAATTAGTTCGACAAGTCGTATATCTTTTAATATATCGCCATTTAATTCACCTTCAAAAAACAAGGAAATTTGTGCCTTCTTAGCAAATTCATCTCTTCCTGCACTGCGAGACTTAGATTCAATAGCCACTTTATCAAACTGCATATTTAAGACATATCTTTGAACACCTCTATTGTTGTGATAAGAACGTAACAGCCGCCCCATCTTCGGGGTGCTTAATTTAATAGCACCTTTTAGATCTTGCTCATTATAAATATGTTCAAAAAATCCAATTGCAGCGAATTCAGGAAGATTGCTATCCAACATGCCAAATTTGCCACCACCTTCTTTAACAGGCGATTTTTCACATGCACTGACTAAAATGACAAATATTAAAATAGAACTTATATTTTTT
>OOGD01000059.1_pt1 | contig 27177 bp, 25 predicted proteins | sample 1670381 | NCBI WGS metagenome assembly OOGD01 (sample SAMEA98146918, study PRJEB22522) | marine metagenome | biome: marine biome; feature: marine water body; material: sea ice | place: Arctic Ocean | collected 14-Sep-2015 | depth 1.3 m | reverse complement strand
GGTTACTACAATGCTTGTCCATTTACTGATCATAACAAAGATAACTACCTGATGGCTAGCGAATTAATGTTAAAGCTTGTAGTCAAAATGTAAGCATAATGTTACTCAGTTATAAGCGATTGTTTTAGATAAACACGACTTGTTGCAAACGTTGCTTATGGATATTTCATGCACGTTTTTAATTTATTAAAAACCTTACGATATAAAATTAATCAAAACCGCACACAAACTTACGATCAAACACGTAAAGTAAAATTACTTTATATGTGTCATAAACATAGTAATGAATACAAAATGGCCACTAGTACAATTTGTTTTTAACGACAGAGTTGTTTTAATTTCTGTGCTCTAGTATAAACAATGCGTCCAAATGACAGACAACGTTAGGCCTATTCTCAATTCAGACCTCAAGATATTTTGGTTTGTGTTGATACAATATACCCATAAGATACTTTTGCCTTCAGGGAGGCTTTTATCATTGGGCACAGTCTAACTTGTCAAACATTATAAAAATAAAAGGCAGATTAAATGACAACTGAATCAGTTCAAACAAAAACGAAAGATTTCATGGGGCACCCAGGGGGACTTTCTACACTATTTCTGACAGAAATGTGGGAGCGTATGAGTTACTACGGCATGCGTGCCATGTTGGTGCTCTTTATGACGGCATCAATTCAAGAAGGTGGGTTAGCAATCACGGTTGCTTCGGCAACCGCGATTTATGGTTTATATACCGGTTCTGTGTATTTAATGGGCTTACCTGGTGGCTGGATGGCCGACCGTTTAATTGGCGGACAGCAAGCTGTTTGGTATGGCGGAATAATTATAATGTTTGGGCATATTGTGCTGGCAATCCCCAATGACTACACTTTTTTTATAGGGCTAATTTTAGTGGTGTTAGGCACGGGTTTGTTGAAACCCAATATTGGTGCCATGGTAGGACAACTTTATGCCAGTGATGACAACCGACGTGATAGTGGTTACACCCTATATTATTTAGGTATCAACCTAGGATCAGTTATAGGCTACGCAGTTTGTGGGTATTTACGCATTAACAATGGTTGGCATTGGGCTTTTGGTGCTGCGGCTGTGGGAATGGCTATAGGCTTAGTATTATATAAGTTAACCCTTAGCAAGTTAGACGGTGCAGGCGCTGAACCAACCGTTAAGTTGTCTCCAAAAGCGGCAAAAATTAGTTGGTCGATTATAGGTTTGTTTTTGCTCGCTGTTGTAGTGGTTGCCTATATGCTGATGAACAATTTAATGGCATTCAATGCAGTTGTTGTTGCTCAAAAATTTGCCATTCTAGCGACTGTCTTATTTCTAGGTTATTTTGCTGCTATATTTTTTCTTGGTAACAATTCACCTAACGAAAAGCGTCAACTAGGGGCTTTATTTTTAGTGTGTATCGCGTCTATATTTTTCTGGACTGGTTTTGAACAGGCTGGTTCATCTTTGAATCTATTTGGGCAAAATTATACTGATAGAATTATTGGTACTTTTGAAATTCCGCCAGAGTGGCTACAATCTGCTAATTCCATGTTTATCGTTATTTTGTCGCCTTTTTTCGCAGCAATGTGGATAAACATGGCTAAAAGGATGATTACCCCGTCGTACGGATTAAAATGTGCTATTGGCTTAATTATTATGGCTTCAGGCTTTTTGGTGATGTTTTTTGCTGCACAAGTGGCTGCCACGGGTTTAAAGGTTGCTCCTTATTGGCTTATCGCTACTTACTTTTTGCATACTGTAGGTGAGCTTTGTTTGAGTCCGGTTGCATTATCAGCGGTCAGTAAATTGTCACCTAAACGCTTTGCTGGTCAGATGATGGGGGTGTTTGTACTCACTTACTCTATCGGTAACGTAGTTGCCGGCTTGCTAGCTGGAAACTTTGATCCTAATAAGGTCGAAGATATGCCTAATCTTTACTTACAAATCAGTTTATTTACTATTTCAATTGGTGCTGTCATCTTCTTATTTACATTCAAAACTAAGAAATGGGAAAAGCTTGCTGAACAGCCTAGTAACTAGTTTAAACAGGTATTAAAATCGACGCCCAACTAGGTCTGTTAACTTAGTTGGGTTTTTTATCATTACTTTTTCGTTATGAATAGGTCATTATTAATATGAAGTTGTATTTTTCGTCCAAACAAATCCCTCAATTGCGTGATTTATCTTTAACCGAAAGGCTGGCGGCAATGCAATTGGCTCAAAATAAACTCGTTGGACCTGAAAAATTATTACTGAATGTGTTAAAAATGTTAGTGGTGATCCCAGTGTTTACTTTTATAATTCAAACATCTACAAACTGGATGGCCATTGTTTGGGCTTTATTGGTCACGTTACTTTATCCTGCTGTAGTTAAACCAGTACAATACACCTTGTGCGCGAAGTATATCCCTCAATCACAATCTCATTCTCAAGGACGTTAACAATGCAAACCATTTTAGTAACGGGTGGAGCCGGATACATCGGTAGTCATACGGTGTTACAGCTTTTAGAAGCAGGTAATCAAGTAATAGTGCTCGACAACTTGTGCAACTCCTCACAAGAGTCACTCAGACGTGTCGAAGAACTCACGTGCAAAAGTACCATCTTTGTACAGGGTGATATTCGCGATCACACCATTTTAGAATTACTTTTTTCCAAACATAAAATTAATGCGGTCATTCATTTTGCTGGGTTAAAAGCCGTGGGTGAGTCGGTGTCAAAACCACTTAGTTATTATAATACCAATGTGCACGGTACTTTAGCGCTTTGCGAGGCCATGAATAAGTTTGGTGTTAAAAATCTAGTGTTTAGTTCGTCTGCCACTGTCTATGGCGATCCAGTTGAATTACCACTGCATGAAGACATGCCCACTGGTAAACCTACTAATCCATATGGTATGTCAAAGCTCATGGTTGAGTTGGTGTTACGTGACTTGTATAATTCTGATAACGAATGGAACATTGCTCTACTTCGATACTTCAACCCGGCTGGGGCACATCCATCAGGTCGCATTGGAGAAGATCCCAACGGTATACCAAATAATCTAATGCCTTTCATTACCCAAGTCGCTACAGGTAAGCGTGACAAATTATCTATCTATGGTAACGACTATGACACGCCTGATGGCACGGGTGTAAGGGACTATATTCATGTTGAGGATTTAGCTGCTGGTCACTTAAAAGCTCTTGATAAACTTTCAACAGGTTCAGGTATCGTGACTTATAATCTCGGCACAGGTCAGGGATATAGTGTACTGGATATGGTCAAAGAATTTGAAAAACAAAGCGGTAAAGCTATCCCCTATGAGTTTGTACCTCGCAGAGGTGGTGATGTCGCTTCTTGTTATGCCGATCCTAAAACAGCCAGCGATGCTCTGGGTTGGACAGCCATCAGAGGTCTCTCTGAAATGTGCAGAGACTCTTGGAATTGGCAAGCAAACAACCCGAACGGGTATAAATAGCCTAGAAAACAACATTTCTTTTGCATACTAAATATTAAACACTTCAACGTCGCACAACTGAATATGAGAATTAAGTTAAGACAAAATTATGCTTCTGCATGTTTGTCCTAACTTCTCATTTGTGCTTTGAACACTGATGGGCGTGTCTCACTTTCTTGAATAGTGAGTTTGTTTTTAAACTTGTCTGTTTTACTCACTACCCATTATTTGTATTTTCTGTGCTATTAGGTTGTGGGTTACAGGTTATCCAAAAACGCATCGATATCGTCTTCTAGTGCGGCTTCTTCTTCAGACTTCACTATTTTTCCGTCTAACACTTTAAATTTTAAGTTTTGAAAATAAGCACTTTTCACGAATGCATAAGGATCGGTAGAAGAACTTAACTGCTGCTCTTGTTGGATCACCGACGCTCGACCTTCCAATGCTTTAATGCCAACGCGTAAAAATCCCAAGTAAAAATTAAGGCCATCCATCGGAGAATAAGACGTATCAACAAAATCGCCTACCGAGCTACGCACGTCACTCGGTCCTAGTGCGGGTATCATCAAATAGGGACCTGTACCCACCCCCCATTTACCCAGTACTTCTCCAAATTCCTCTTCTTGAGTTTCTAATCCTATTTCACTGGCGATGTCAATTACGCCTAACAAACCCAAAGAAGAATTCAGCAAAAAACGTCCTAAGCTAATAAACGTACCATCCAACTTCCATTGCAATAAATTATTCAGACTATTGGAGGGTTCCTCTAAATTTTCTGCCATATTTAGTAAACCAGTACGCGCTATTTGTGGCATATAATCCACGTATGCGACAGCAGTCGGCCGAAGCACATATTCATCCAGAATTTCATAGTTAAAGTCCCACATAATGCGGTTAAATGACTCTAACGGGTCTTTAGGATCTTCATAACGCTGAGTTTGTTCGACCGTGCTTTTATGAGATGCACACCCACCGAGTAACATCAGCCCTAATACTAGTGTTAAAATATTGACCCTATTCATTACAGCTCCTTGTCTATCGTTATTGTTTCTTGTGTTAATTGGTTTGCGCGAAGAGTGGCTATCCATTCCCCTTGAAATTCACCTGTTGCCTGAGCCACATTTTCATCTATGGATACTCTGGCCACTAGCTTAGCTTGTTGAAGTTGCGACAAGGTATAATTCGCCATCATCGCATTTTTATCAGACAGCTCTACCACTACAGGAAAGTCACCCAATGGTATTTTTACCACCGCAGCTGGCATTCTCACTGCACCAGTACTTTCTTGAGCAAATACGAATAAAAAACCTTCTTTAGGCAATTTTTTCTGTAAATCGTCGTTAATATTAATCGTTATGGAGACTCGTGTTGAATTTAACTCTTCACTTAATTCTTCGTTTAACTCTTCATTTGACTCTTCATTTGTCAGACTAACCTGATTTTGAACCACTTGTTGATTACCCTGCTCTAACTCTACCTGTAATTGTAAAATCCTTTGATTGATAGCAATATAGTTGGGATCAGCTTGGGGTATAAAAGCAACTAATCGTTGCCAATTTTCAAGCGCTAATTGTTTATCACCTAACTCAGACGCGGCAATAGCTAAAACTCCCATGGCATTAGTATTATCGGGTTCTAAATAGAGTATGCGTAACAGCGCTTGCTTAGCCTGTAAAGCCTGTTCTTCTTGGCCAGTCATCAATAGTGCTTGAGCATAACTGGATAACGTACCCACGTTATTAGGATCAAATTTCAAAGACTTTTCAAATGCTTGAACAGCGCTATCCACTCTATTAAGGGCACCGGATACTCGACCTAACAACATCCAACCAGTCGCATCTTCTGGGGTATCAACTAATTTTGTTCTCAATCCTAAAGCAAACGTTTGTAAGTCATTTAAATCAAGATTTTCATCACCGTTAAGCATCCGCTGCCCAAGTTCACTTGTTTGCTGTTGCGCAAGTTGCCATTCTTGAACACTTTTAATTTGATTCGAATATAGATACACGCCTATACCTATCGATAAGCTCAACACTGCGCCCATTGAAATGGCTAACGTAACGCCGCTTTGTTTAACATCGCTGGTTTTTACTTCATCTAACAGGGCAATTTTTAATTCGTTTTCTGACTGTAATCTATCTGTCTCGCTCAACAAACCTTGCTGTTGCTCAACTTGTAGCTCTTTCAAACGCTGTTTAATCAGGCTTTTATTAGACAACGTGCTGACAGAATCGTCAGCGTTTTTCCTGAACCAAGGAAATAAAACAAACACTAGAAAGATAGCAGCACACAACGCCATCCCAAGATAAAAAAGACTCACTCTTCACGCTCCAAAATTGCTTGGGCTTTGGCTAGCTGCTCGTTATCCATCTCTGCAGGTTGACGCTTGCGAGTGATAACTACAGCCGCTAAGGCAACAAAAATAAACAATACAGGTAATAACCATAGCCAAATTGTCATAGAATTGACCGGTGGTTGGTAATACACAAAGTCACCATAGCGTTGTTTCATATAATCAATCACTTGGTCTCTGTCATAATCTTTTTGCAGCAACTCATAAACTTTGCGTCGCAAGTCCACCGCTATCATTGCATCAGAATCGGCAATATTTTGGTTCTGACATTTAGGGCAGCGTAATTCTTTGGTTAACTCTAAAAACAATGCACTTTTTTCAGGGGAATCAAGGTGAAATTTATCTTCTGTGGCTATCGCTACGTTGCTAAGACATGCAAACATAATAAGCATTAAGGGTAATAATGTGCTTATTAAACGATTCATTGTGCCACCAATTCATCGTACATATTTGCAAATTTACTCTTCCAAACCCGTGGATTAATATCACCAATATGGTGTAAACGTATCTTACCTTGTCGATCGATTAAGTATGTTTCTGGGGCGCCCGTCACTCCCAGATCCAAGGATAAATTTCGTTTTACATCAAAGATATTATAAGCATAAGGATTACCCAATTGATTAAGTTTGTCTGTTACTTCTTGCTGCACTCGCTCGACCGTCTTCACTCCAAAATCAGGATCAATGTCTTGATCATAATATAAGCCCACAATATGTTTGCCTTCATCTTGTAATTGCTTGAGATAAGGCAACTCGATAGCACATGTGATGCACCACACCCCCCAAACATTGAGTAAGGTCACTTCCCCAAGGAATACTTCCTGAGTGTATGTCTGCTCAATGTTCATCAAATCAGGTAACACAAATTCAGGCATCGGCTTTTCTAGCAAGCTAGATTGATGATCTCTAGGGTCAGAAAACAAGCCTTGATACAAAAATATGCTCAAACTCATAAACAGCCCTAGAGGGATTAGATAAAAAGCGATTTTTTTCAAGATGGCTGCTCCGTCAATGCTGAGCTTGGCTTCTTAGTCGTTTTTGCTTTTTCAACATTTTTTGCGGTTCGATAACGCTTATCACTGATAGATAACACCCCACCAAACGCCATAATAAATGTACCTAGCCATATCCAGTTAATAAAAGGTTTAACGTAGATACGTAGCGACCAATCACCATTATTAAGCTGTTCGCCCAACGCCACAAATAAATCTCGCGTTAAACCAGAATCTATTCCTGCTTCAGTCATGACGTTTCTTTGAACTGGATAAAAACGTTTTTCAGCAGCAAGTGACGCCACTTTTTTACCGTTTTGATACGCATCAACATGCCCAATATCCGCTGTGTAGTTAGGACCAGCAAATTCCGAAACACCTTTAAATACAAATTCATAGTTTTGTAGCGTGACCCTATCATCTACACCCATTCTTAAATTACGTTCCACACTGTAGGCACTCACTAATGCAATCCCGATAAGTGTCACGGCGAAACCGAGATGTCCAGACACCATACCCCAATGACTCGGTGTAAGCTTTTTAAGGCTTTGCAAAATAGTAAACTTGCCGGTGGCCAACTGGGGTTGAATGCGTTGACGAATTTCCATGATAGTCGTCGTCATGATCCAAAAACTCATAACTAAGCCTAACGCCGCCATATAGCTCGATTGCTCGAAACTGGCATTGACCAATATGCCAGCAGACAAACTTAAACCAAACGCAATCAATAATTGTTTATATAAAGCGTGTGCCGATTGGCTTTTCCAGCGTGACAATGGACCTATGCCCATAAACAACACAAATGGCACTATCAGATAAGTAAACATTTGATTAAAGAATGGTGCGCCAATAGAAATTGACCCTAAACCCAGTTCTTTGTGAACCAAAGGCAATAAGGTACCTAATAACACCACTAATGTGGCCGCAGTTAAAAACACATTATTACCAATCAATAATACTTCTCTTGAAAACAATTGGTATCTACCACTACCTTTGAGCTGAGGTGCTCTGTAAGCATACAATGCAAGTGATCCACCAATAATCACCACTAATAAACCAAGAATAAATAATCCACGGCTAGGGTCACTGGCAAATGAATGCACTGAAACCAACACACCTGAACGAACTAAAAACGTTCCTAGTAAGCTTAATGAAAATGCAGATATCGCTAATAAAACTGTCCAAGACTTAAATACTTTACGTTTTTCGGTAACGGCCAAACTGTGAATTAACGCAGTACCCACTAACCAGGGCATAAATGAGGCATTTTCGACTGGATCCCAAAACCACCAGCCACCCCAGCCAAGTTCGTAGTAAGCCCACCAACTGCCGAGTGAAATACCGACTGTCAAAAAAGACCATGCTGCAATGGTCCATGGCCTTGACCAGCGCGCCCAAGTAGAATCCAATTGTCCAGAGATTAGTGCCGCAAGCGCAAAGGCAAAAGCCACAGAAAATCCCACATACCCCATATACAACATAGGTGGATGTATAATCATACCAAAGTCTTGCAGTAGCGGATTTAGATCTTTGCCATCAATAGGGAAGAAAGGTAACAGACGATCGAATGGATTAGAGGTGAGCAACATAAACAAGTAAAAACCAATGCCTACCATGCCTAGAATAGACAACACTCTGGCAACCATTTTAATGGGAATAGCCTTACTAAAAAGTGCTACCGCCACAGTCCAAATAGAAAATATTAACACCCACAATAGAAATGAACCTTCATGCCCACCCCACACAGCGGTGATTTTGTAATAAATCGGCAAAGTACTGTTTGAAGTATTTGCTACATAAGCCAAACTAAAATCATCGGTAATAAAACCATGCGTTAGGCAGCCATATGCAAAAGCAGTAAATACGAACATGCCAATCGCCAATGGTTTTGCCATTGCCATCATTTGAGAATGATTTTTATAAGCACCCCACATAGGATAAATAGATAACAATATGCCCATCATCAGGGCCAGTATTAAAGCGAAATTACCTAGTTCAGCCAACATAATTATTTACCTACCTCAATTTTACCGTAATTAGCTTGTTCTGGTTTAACGTGCTTAATGCCTTTCATCTTTTCTGCCAATTCGGGCGGCATATATTCTTCATCATGTTTTGCCAGCACTTCATGAGCATCAATGTGGTTATTTGTTGTCAACACACCGGTTGCAACAATTCCTTGCCCCTCACGAAACAGATCAGGCAAAATACCTTGATAACTGACTGTCACAGCAGGACCAATATCCACTAGATCAAAACTGACAGCTAACGTTTCTTGGTCGCGTTTAACAGTGCCGGGCACAACCATGCCACCAATACGCAAACGCTGACCGACATCAGGAATTTGCCCTGCTTTACCCTCTATAATTTCGGACGGAGTATAAAATAAATCAATATTTTGGCTCAGTGCATACAACATCAAACCAATAGCGCCTCCCAATACTAGAAAGATTGCGGATACAGCCATCAAACGTTTTTGACGCCTTGGGTTCATGTTGTTTCTCCGTTATTGTTTTTTTCAGCAGCAACTTTAATGCGAGCTTGCCTTGCTTGTTCTTTCAATACTTGAGTCAATAATGTTCGCTTTGAAAAAAACGAGTCTAGCCACAAAATTAATAAACTTAAGGCTGAAGCGCCAAAAGACAACCATACGTATAAACCATAACCACCCATGTCAAAAAAACTATTAAGGTCTTCAAAAGCCATTATTTGCCCTCATTTAGCGTTGAGCTTTTATTTGCTAAAGCTACCACCCAAGGGCGCCTGATTTCTCTTTGAAGTATTTCGTTTTGCATCCGCAATAAGAAAATAGCACCGCAGACAATTACCCAGCCAAGAATAGAAAGCAGTAACGGCCATAACATTTCTGCTGGCATCGAGGGTTTACCCAACTTTAATATAGTGGCGCCTTGATGCAGGGTATTCCACCATTCAACCGAATAATGGATAATAGGTAGATTGATGATACCCACTACAGCCATCACCCCAGCAGCTTTCCCAGCTTGTTGTTTATCTTCAAATGCTTTGTATAAAGAAATCACCCCAAGAAATAAAAATAATAATATTAATTGTGAGGTTAATCGTGCATCCCACTCCCACCATGTGCCCCACATAGGTTTACCCCAAGCAGCACCAGTGATAAGTGACACAAATGTCACCATGGCACCTATGGGTGCCAAAGCCATCATTGCCATAAAAGATGTTTTAACTTGCCAAACTAAACCAATAAAAGCAGACACTGCCATGGCGATATATAAACTTTTTGAAAGCACCGCACTAGGCACATGCACGTAGATAATTCTGTAAGCGTCACTTTGTTGATAATCCGCTGGGGCGAAAGCTAAGCCCCAAAAAGATGCAAATAAAATAACTGCTAAACCCAATAAACTACACCAAGGCAACAATTTTTGGCATAAATGATAGGTGCGTTCAGTTTTAGCGTAAGGATGTAACCACTTCCACATTAGGTTTGACTCACTCTAAGTGCATAAGCAATGGCAAAGGGTGCCAAAGCTAAGGAGAAAAGGAACATAGCACCAATAATTGCTAGCTGCGCACTATATTGCAATTGCATCGAGGCCGATTCGACAGCAGAAGTAGCAAAGATTAATAAGGGTATAAACACTGGCAACAATAACAAAGCTAATAAAACGCCCCCACGGTTTAATCCTACAGTCAATCCTACGGCTATAGCACCAATTAGGCTCAATAAAGGAGTACCCAATAGCAAGGTTTTCAGCAATGCCCAGTACATAGGTTCACTAAGGTGTAAAAACAACGCTAATAAGGGTGATAATACAATCAATGGAAGAATACTGGTTAACCAATGAGCCAATACTTTGACCAAAGCAGCAGCAGGTAATGAAGTACTGGACAACATCAATTGTTCTAATGATCCATCTTCAAAGTCGTCCCGAAATAATCTCTCTAAACCCAATAAAGAAGATAATATGGCGGCCACCCAAATAACCCCAGGACCAATCAGTTGTAACGTTTTTGGTTCAGGCCCCACTCCTAGTGGAAAAAGGCTGATCACCAAAATAAAAAATAACATGGGCTGCATAAGCTCAGCTCTTTGTCTGTAGGCCAAAGCTAAGTCGCGTTTTAAAATAGCCATCAATGCTGCCACTAAATTCGATACTCCAAGGTTATTTCATCGGTTGGGTAGTCTAAGCGCAAAGCTTGATGAGAAGTCACCACCACAGACCCACCGATGCCAAGAAATTGAGTAATCTGTTTGCTTAACAACTCAATACCTTGAGTATCAAGAGCAGTAAATGGTTCATCCAAAATCCATAATTTTGCATCTTGTTTAAACCAAAACCTTGCCAATGCAACTCTACGTTGTTGTCCAGCCGATAAATTAGCAACAGGAATATCTTCTAAACCCACTAAGTTAAGCTTAGCCAAGGTACAAAAAATTGTATCAACTGAAATAGTGACTTGGTGCTGCTTGCACCAAAACTCTAAGTTTTCCAGCGCACTTAAAGTCAGATTTATTCCAAGTTTATGACCAAAATAAACCAAATGTTGATAGTAATTTTCTCGATAATCTTTAATGTCTTGTTGACAAAAATGCACTTCGCCAGAATCAGGCTCAACTAAACCAGCAAGAACTCTTAGCAAACTGGTTTTACCTGCTCCATTTTGCCCTTTGACGTAAAGTAAAGTACCTCGCTCGACATCAAAGTTTATATTTTCAAACAACAATCTATCTCTTTTCACTACAGATAAATTAGTCACGGAAAGAACTGTCAAATGTATTCTCGTTTCTTTTATAAAAATAATGTGATGTGCGTAACAAACATGTGACAAAAAGTGTGACAAAGCAGCGATCAATCTAAGGTCAATAATATCATAGGGTTTGGCCCTGACCTACTAGCTAGAACAAATAGTTAATAGCAATTAGTAACAAAATAATCAGCAAAGATAGGCCCAAACAACACCATAGAGTTCAAACTATAAACAAGCCGATTAGCCAAACGGCCCAAGTTTCACGTAAGCTACACCTTAATTTTTACTTTTCTTAATATCAGCCGATAATATTTATATGCCTGACATTCCCCACTCCTCAATAGCAACCTTATCTCAGGCACTCATTCAGTTGAGTCAATTATCCACTTCACCTGAGGTGTCTCGCCATGGTGTTGAGGTATTGGTTAAACATTTAGCTGGCAAGGTTTTAAGTTTAAGTAGAAATACTGTTTCGCAAGGTAGAGACGTTTTATTAAATAATCCTGATATAAAGGGAAGATTAGGCGAAGGCCAAGTTCTTCAAGTAAAATTATCCGTAGAAAATAATCCTACTCTCGCATTTTTCTCCCCTGCAAGTGCCAAATCTACGAGTATAATTTCGCTCACTGAGCAACAACTACAACGTTTACTAAAATTACCTGCAAATCAAATAATCCCCAGTAACGTACTAGCGAAATCAGTTAACGTTGAATTGCCTATGCAGCCAGTTTTACAGCAACTAAGCCAAATGAAGGATGGACAAAACCAAGGACTGATTCAAAAATTACAGCCCTTAATTATCGATAAGATAGACCTGAAAATAAAACCGAATGGTGAAATTGAATTATTACTACAAGGTATTAAACCTGTAGCGAGCATTCCTGTCACCAAGGAGATTGCCCAAGCTTTAGCGCCACTCAAATTGCCTCATCAACAAGCAGTCACTAAACGACTTAATTTACCCAGTGATGCTATTAAACAGATCCAGGTGCAGACGCAGACGCAAACACAGGCACAAACTCAGGCACACTCCAAAATACCTCGCCCAGAAACGAACACAAATATTCAAAGCCCGGGTTCTGAGGCACTGCAAAAAAATATTGATAATAAGTTTAGGTCTGTGCTGCCACCCGCAGATACCAAAAAGTATCAAGAAACGTCATTCAGCATGAAAGAGGCAATTCATAACTTAACGGCTGCGGTTCAAGAAAGACCTTTGCCGCAAAGTGTGATCAACCAAACTCTGCTCTCTAATAAATCAGAACAAATTAGTTTAGTACAAAGTTTATTGCGTATCGTACAGCCCAAATCAGAAGCCCCTGCCATTACATTACAATCAATAGAAAAGGCGTTAGCCGATGACGACTTTTTCAAGGGGGCAACCGAAAAATCAAGCAAACAATTAATTGAACAAGTATTACAGCAAATTAAACAATCTCTACCCCAAGGTAAAGAGCAAGACGCTAATCAAATAAGACAACTATTAACTACTCCGGCACTAAGTTTGTCAGCTTCACAAATGGTTATCCCCGCTCCAAGCCAAGGATTAATGAGTGGTTTGGTTACTCTATTACAGATGTCTCTCAGTGCGAGATTGGCTCGAAGTCAATCTAAACGATCTGAACACATAACATCAACATTAAATAATGTATTAAACAACACAGGTCATGTAAAACCAGATGTATCAATAAAAGCTCTGAACGACATGTCGCAGTTAGAACGAAAGCACCAATTAATGAAGGAAATTGGTCGACTTTTATCGGGGCATCAGACAAACAAGCTCAGCAACGCAGAACAAATGATCCAAGGTCAAGAGACTTTTTATTACAATTTACCTTCGGCACTAGGTGGAAGTTTTAAAGATATTGAATTGTTAATTAAACGAGAAGATAACAACAAAGAAGCGCCATCATCTGATGAACAAAGCAATAAAATGTGGCAACTCACCATGAAATTAGCTGTCGGTAAAATAGGTGAAATCTTAACTAAGGCGAAATTAAGAGAGAATACTTTAGAAATACATTTTTATGCTTCTAATGAAGCAGTGAAAATTCAAGTAATGAACTACCTGCCGCTATTACTCAGAAAACTGGACTCACTAGGCATTGAAGTGAGCAAAAGCGATTGCCAGTTAGGGAAAATCCCCGATACTTTGCGACAACGTCCCAATCATGTCTTTCAAGCTAAAGCTTAACATCCAGAGGCACATACTCTAATGACAGACAAAACAAAAACAAAACAAAAAAGCGCGGTTGGTCTTAGATACCAACAAAATAACCAAGCTGAGCCACTTAAATCTGACAGTGCCGGTGGGGCAATATCCAGCGGAGCACCCACCATAATTGCGAAAGGTTTTGGCGACTTAGCAGAAGAAATTGTTGCACTCGCCAGACAAAACGGAGTGTTAGTGCATGAAGATCCTTATCTTAGTGACTTTCTCGCGACCTTAGACCTAGGCCAAGAAATACCCGACCAGCTTTATCATGTAATAGCAGAACTCATATCGTTCTCATATGTACTGCAGGATAAATTTCCAGATAGTTGGGCAAAAATGCATCATAAAGTTTCTAAAAAGGTTTGAGCTATATTTTCGACGACTATTTTGAATCACGCATATGACGTTTTAAAGTGGTAATAAATTTTATAAACGTCATATAAGTGACTAAGCCAACACCCCAAAATTTTATATAAGTTAAAAGTTATCCATTAACATCAGTATATTAAAAAGAAAGTGACATAGTATTCTTTACCAAAAAATTAGCTCTCGACTGGCTTTCCCCTACTATTTTATCTAATTAGGGCGCATTATTGGCCTATCAATGGTTCTAATGGCCTCAGTGTTTTATTTAAACATCATAATTGGTTCAGTTATGTGTTTATCAGCCGAAAACTAAGAAAGACAAAAATTACACAAGTCTTGAATAAAGAGTTACGTCTTAAATTCTTGCTAGTTATAAAAAGGGACATTGGACCTTTATTATTTATTAAATATGTGGAGTCTCAATTCATGTTGGTCAGTAAAAGCAGATATGTTGAATTAGAAGAAAAGTTAGCTCGTGTGGAAGCAGAAAAAAATCGCTATAAAACTGAGAACGAAGATCTTATCACTGAGTTAAGTCATGTAAAGGAAGTGTCGGCCATTCAACAAGAAGTCACTTTTGACAAACAGATTTGGCCCAATTTACTCGATTGTATTGGTCAGGTGACAAGTATTAGAGAATCCGTCCTGTCCTCATATGAAGTCATCCATAACGAGTCTCAATCTATTGATGAGCTGAATCAAGTACTAGAAACAGGTCAAAAATCCATAACTGATATTGCTGGAGGTATGGAGCAAATAACTGAAAAAATGCAAAATATGTCACAAAGTATGGCTAATTTAGAAGCGATTGCTGACAGCATCAATTCATTTGTAGTGACCATATCCAAAATCTCTGATCAAACCAATTTGTTAGCACTGAATGCGGCGATTGAAGCGGCTAGAGCTGGAGACGCAGGTCGAGGGTTTTCAGTTGTAGCGGATGAAGTTAGAAGCTTAGCAAGTAATACCAGCAAATCTGCAGAGGAAGTAGGTGGGCTTATTGCCAGAATTAAACAAGATACAGAGTCAGGCGTTAAATTTGCCACTGCACTTGAAGAATCAAACGTCAAATTATCTAATACCATTGCTGGCTTAGATGCCAGTTATACGGGTATTAACACTACAGTCGGCGCAATGAAATCATCCATTGGAGGGTTGACGGATAGAAGCTTCATTCAAACGGTGAAGTTGGATCATATAGTTTGGAAAGGCGAAGTATATGAAGTAGCCTTAGGTCGCTCTCGAAAATCTATAGATTCATTTGTAGATTATAAACAATGTAGATTAGGACAATGGTCCAACAATGAGCAGTCGAGTCAGTACCAAAAAAGTTCATCTTTTAAAGCAATCGACAGGCCTCACTCTGAAGTACATCAAAATGGTATTACTGCTTTAAAACAGTTGCAAGATGGTGATGTCAAACAAAGCTTACTTTCCTTTGAAAAAATGGAACAAGCCAGTATGCAGCTTATTAATATCTTAGACGACTTATATCACTAAGGTTAATGTGTAGTCGTTCTTATATGACTTAATCATTCCCTGTTTTCAACGCATAAAAACCCCGCTATTTTAGCGGGGTTTTTGTTTTTAATATTCAGATGACAAAACGTCTCATTTTTCAGCTTCATCAGTCTGTTCAGTCTGTTCAGTCTGTTCAGTCTCTAGGATAATCTTCCCATCGGTTAACGCTTTGCTCGCCAATAAATTAGGATTACATCGACCACATAAATCGATTGAGAACAAAGTCAGTTTTGCCGTTCCACATTCCGAATGGAGTATGTACGGTATCTGCACACACGCCTAAAAAGTTTTACTGCAGTCATCGACTGCTTATTGTATTGCGGTATGTTCCAAGGCAAAAATATGACATAGCATACAATCTGATGTGGCCGAGGTTCAGTCAATGGAGTTTACTCCGCATCAATCCTTGGTTATGTCTGCAAAGAATGCCGTGTCCGTCAATTATCCGGAGGCATGCCTTGACTATCTCACACACTTTTAAGCGTTGAAATAAGCAATGACCTCTTGGCACAAATAAGCGATAGATTGCAACAACAATGTGGCAATCCCATAGAATTAGATAGCTGGCAGATGTTGTCGCAAAACATCTGCACTCCTCACTCCTCACTCCTCACTCCTCACTCCTGACTTCCTCACGTCCTCACTCGCAGAGCACGCAAAGGCTATTAGAACTTTTCTTTTTTTTATTTTATTTTATTTTATTTTATTTAGTTTTGTTGAAGATGAAACCGAGCGAAATATCGCCATTAATTTTGGCATGTACCTAAAGCCATCGGATTGCAGCTAAGCGGAAAAGAAACTCAGCCCCATGAGCTTAGAGAAATTAAGTGATTGGGGTGAGCGAGAGCAGCCAACAACGCTGCAGCTTCAAGAAAAACGGCTATAAATGCACTTATTGCCCGTAGATTAAAGCATCGGACTCGTGACTTTATTCTGCAAGCGTTTGACGAGTATTCCGATAAAATAAGCGTTTTGTATGTCATGTCGATAATCAGAGCTCTACGCTAATTCCAATCCTTGCATCGCCAACAAGTATGTTACTTGCCATCACCTGCTCTTCAATATATTGAGAACGTAGCGTAAAGATGTGTATTTTAATACCTTGTCATGGTCGTATCTTAAGAAGCACATACGTTAACTTGACCGCCGTGTTATCAGCATTAAATGACATAGATGAGGCAAGGCTTGAGGTTAATGACTCATTACTCCTTATAAGCGACCACATCGTAGGAATTACCGACAAATGGCGCAGTCCACCCTTTATTGTTGAAACCGTTATGTTAGCTTGCAACTTAGACAATCAAAAATACAAAGACCAAAAATTCATGAACCCGTTTTAGACATTTCTTGACAGTCACAAAAGCCATTCATTTGATGTTAAAAATGATGACAGGAAGGATGTACATGAACCACCATAATGGTACTAAACCAAGTTTTGCGATGGCCTTACTACCCATCGCTCTGACACTGCTGCTACTCACGATACAATTGTTTGTATTCAACGATTTTACACCGCACATTCCCCTGGCTATAGGCATAGGGATCACCGCAATACTTGCAAGATTCAGAGGCTATAAATGGCATTATATTGAAGGCGGAGTGTTCAATGCCTTACGTATCGCACTGCCATCTATTGCAATCTTAATTACCGTTGGGATGATAGTGGCAATATGGATAGCCAGCGGCACAGTCCCTGTCTTGATATATTATGGTCTTAAGCTTCTCAGTCCTGAATTTTTCCTAGCATCAGGAATGTTATTATGTGCAATTGTCTCAGTATCCTTAGGGACCTCTTGGGGGACGGTTAGCACTATAGGTTTAGCATTAGTGGGCATAGGGGCTGGATTTAATATCCCAATATATTGGACTGCGGGGGCCGTTGTCTCAGGCGCTTTTTTTGGTGATAAAATGTCCCCCTTATCAGATACAACAAATTTAGCGCCTGCAGTCACCGGAGTTAACCTTTTTGATCATATCAAAAATATGCTCCCCACAACCTTCCCCTCTATGCTGATTGCATTATGTATCTATTTATTTGTTGGCTTTAATGTTGTTGATACACAATCTGTCGACTTTACAAGCATTAACGTCATTACAACAGGCTTAGAAACTAGCTTCAACTTATCTGCTTGGCTATTACTTCCGCCAGCGATTGTGTTGTTTCTTTCTTTAAAACGGATGCCATCCCTGCCCTCATTATTTGCTGGTGTTATTGCAGGTGCGGCACTGGCGATTACCTTACAAGGTTTCTCTTTGCATGAAACATTTCAATTTATGCAAAATGGCTTCAGTATTAATACGGGTGTCACAGAGCTAGATTCCCTGCTTAACCGCGGCGGTATTCAGTCAATGGCCTGGGTAATCACGCTGGTAATGATATCGCTTGGCTTTGGTGGGGCTCTGGAGCGTACACATTGTTTAGAGATCATAATTGAAGTGATATTAAAAAAAACACATTCATTTTTTGGACTACAAGCTGCTGCAATGGGAACCGCTTTTGCAACTAACCTGGTTGCTGGAGATCCCTATCTATCGATTAGCTTACCCGGTCGGATGTTTGCGCCAGCCTACATTAAGCGAGGTTACTCTAAACTTAATCTTTCGCGGGCAGTGGAAGAAGGTGGCACCTTAATCTCTCCACTTATTCCCTGGAACGCAGGAGGAGCCGTTGTCATTACCTCCTTAGGTTTAGGTATTGCCGAAGGGAATATAGAAAACTTACTCTATATCCCCTTCGCTTTTGCTTGTTGGCTATCGCCCTTAATTGGACTCATCTATGCTGCAACGGGGCGCTTTTCGCCTAAGTTAAGCACCGCAGAACACGACCAACTACCAACAGCAGCAACACAAGATATGGATCCCATTGAGGCCTAATAAACAATAAGAAAAACAAAAGCTTCCCTAATAGGAAGGCTGTCGGCCTACTGTTTACATGCTGCACTGTGTTTAATCTAATGGCGACTTAACTACCTAAGTCATAGTTTTTAAGTAACTTAGCATAGCTCATTCAACACATTTTCGGCATAAAACTGAATGTCAATCACTGGTAGCCAGCCCTTTAACTGATGACTGGATATAGCAGTTTGCAACGTGCAATGATGTGCTTATAGCGATATGCAGGGCAAGTATGGGTAGATCTTCAGCGACCTTTAACGGCCGTGACTATCGCTGTGTTGTCGGCCAGCGTCTTAACTTGAAAACTTAAGTTGAAGACTTAATTTGAAGTCTTAATTTGAAGTCTTAACTGAAGCGCCTTACTCAAATAATGCCTTCACTGATCAGCATTTTTAAAATTTCTTGGGTTGATTCTTTACTGTCGTAGATTACTTTTCCAGCGCCTCCCTGCACCTTAGCAGTTGCCGCTTTAAAACGATCAGCGGCAGTTTTGGCTTTGACAACTTTTAGCCTTTTAGGACGTTTTTGTGCGCCATTAACTTGCCATTTACTCTGTTCAAAATCCTTATGGTAAGCATTACATTGTTTAACGACCAGCTCACCGCGCATGGCACATCCGTAAGCACTTTGTCTTGGTGCAGGTGCTGATATATCAACAGTCGCAATAAAGGGTAGGTTGACTTTTACTTTTCGCCGTTGGCCTCTTGGCAAGGCTTGCAACACCTTGGCATGTCCGGCTTGCTTATCAATGGATACAATGTGTGTTATCGACGCAACTATCGGTATATTAAGTTGCTCTGCCAGCAAATAAGGTAACATGCCCGAGGATTCACCCTTTTCAGCCTGCACTCCGGTTAAAATCACGTCTGGTGTGTTAGCGCTAAAATATTCTAGCAACGTTGTGGTGACATCAGTATGTTCAGGTACATCTATTATCTGTATATGCTTCAGGCCCATACCCAGGTAATCCCTTAACACGGCTGTTGCATCAGTGTTGTGTGCTGGACCTGCATACAAACAGTTTAATTTATCTGTAGCTGATGTTAAGCCAAGCTCTATGGCACGGGCATCCTGTTCAGCCCGTCGGGGACGTCCTGATAAGGGATGTTCACCAATAGAGACAAGCGTGCTAATACTAATATCTTGCGCAATAGCCGTATTATCCTTTGTCATGATTGACACCTTCATATTGGCGATTTTGTGCTGCATTTTGTGCTGAATTTTGTCTTGCACTTTGCCCTACATTTTGTCCCGCACGGTGTTGTTCAACTAAATTGCGTAAATCGTTCAGTATGACAGTACTGTCTCCGATCGCACTCAGGTCAGCACGTTTAACCATATCACACTTGTCATCGCTGTTAATCGCCACCACTTTGTCACATTGGGCTATACCCTGCATATGTTGAATGGCACCTGAAATACCTACGGCAATGTAGACTTTTGCCGTGACCCAGGTACCTGATGCACCAACCTGACGATCCCGTGGCATATACCCATCATCTACCGATACGCGGCTGGCGCCTTCCGTTGCCCCTAGTGTTTTTGCCGTCAAATGAAATACAGGCCAATCTTTTACGCCATTACCGCCGGATAAAATAAAACCTGCTTCGGCCAAGTTAACGGCGTTAGGATCAACGCTGAGATTGCCCTGGTCAAGCATGCTACTATTAACTGCTGCAGTATAAAAAGGCAACAACTGGCTTTGATGACGTGTCTCACTCACCGGCTCACAACACTCTTCAAGTACCAATAATATTTTCGTCATAGGGCGAATAATGTCTGTTTTACCGGCTGCACCACGGCATAGTAGTTGCTCATCCGTTACTTTCCAAACGCCACACGCCACTCGTTGCCCAAGTCTGGCAGCTAAACGGCGGCCTAAATCTCCACCACCATGGATGCTGTCTGGTAGTAGAATATGTTTGGGTTGCAGTTCATTGACAATATTGTATAAGTCGACACAACGTTGCTCTGGGTTGTAACGTTGATACTCACTTGAGTCAAAGTGAATTAGACGATCAATGCCCGCAGTTTCTAGTTTGTCTTCTTTGAGTTCACCAAAGGCCACCGCTAACACCGCACCTTTACCGTTATTGTTATTCGCCAATTGATGCGCCAGTCCTAGGGTATCTCTGTCATGACTGGTTAAACGAGCGGACACTAAATCCAATGCGACCAGGATGTAAAAGTCCGCTTCTTCTACTTGATGCAGAGGTAAAGTAAGCTCGGCTGGCTTAACGCTTATACGATTTAAGGGGCTATGGTTTGAGTCACCCGAGCGGTCAATACGATTTATACCATTAGGGCCAATAAAACCGATGTTGTGCAAATTTTTGCGTAGCAATCCACTAGGGCCCCGTTTAGGCTGCGCACTGTTTGCCTGGTGTAGAGGGTGCAGTCTATTGCGCCCTATCCATTGTGCCCTTGGGTCGCGACGGAAAATATCATGCATTAGGCCTCCTCATCACTCAAAGCATCGAGCATCAATTCAGCAATGTCTTTAACTTGAGGACGCGGTTCAACCACACCTTCTAACATCTGACTACATCCAGGACAGGCTACTGCGACAATTTCCGCTCCAGTGGATTTGGCGTCATCCATGCGCATATCTGGGATCCGTTGTTTACCAGGAATGTCCGTCACTGCAGCACCGCCTCCCCCCCCACAACAGCGGGATTTGGATTGACTGCGCTGCATTTCTTTAACATTAATGCCCATCGCTTCGAGTAAATAACGCGGCGCATCGTATTCCCCGTTGTATCGACCTAAATAACAAGGGTCATGGTAAGTAAGAGAAATGGCATTATTTGTATTCAGTTTAATTTTATCATTTTTAACTAGGTCAGCAAAAAAGCCAGTATGGTGATAAACATCGTAGTGACCGCCAAAGTCGGCATATTCATTCTTAAGGCAATGAAAAGCATGAGGATCTGCGGTCACTATATGCTTAAACTCAAACTGGCTCATGGTAGCAATATTGATTTTCGCCAAACGTTGAAAGGTGACCTCATCTCCTAAACGCCGGGCCAAATCGCCGCTGTCGCATTCACTTTCACCCAACACCGCAAAGTCAACTTTAGCGGCTCTTAACAAAGTGATCATAGCGCGCAGAGTGCGCTGATTGCGCATATCAAACGCCGCATCACCAATCCACAACAACACGTCGGCGCGATCTACATCGCTGCCAAACACGGCTAAATTTTGGTCTGCGGCCCAATTCATTCTACTGTTTGGGGCATGACCATTGGGATTGTCAGTGGTATTTAAATTATCTAATACTTCAGCTCCTTTGCCGGGTGTTTTTCCCTTTTCCATGGTTTCGAAACGGCGCATGTCAACAATGGCATCAACATGTTCAATCATCATTGGACATTCTTGTACACAAGCCCGGCACGTAGTACAAGACCATAGGGTATTGGCTTCCAACAGCACATCAACGATGGGGATAACAGCCCCACCCTTGTGGCTACCGAGCTCAACGCCAGGGTATGTGCTTCCGGCGAATTTAGCAGTATTACCACCCGCCATGCCGACCACCATGTCCTGAATGATTTTTTTCGGATTTAGCGGTTGCCCCGCCGCGAATGCAGGACACGCTTTTTCGCAGCGGCCACATTCAACACAGGCATCAAAGCTTAATAACTGATTCCATTTAAAATCTTCTGGTTTTTCTACGCCTAATTTATCTTTTTCCAGATCAATGCTGATTAAGCCGGTTGAACGGCCGCCTCCAAAGCGACCCTGACGACGGTGTAAACCCAAATGCAGTGCGCCCGCAAAGGCATGTTTCATTGGCCCACCCCACGTCATGCCAAAAAACATTTCGCCCATACCCCAGACGATCCCAGCAACTAACAAAATTACCAGTAACCCACTCCCTGAATCAATTGGTAATAAGCCAGAAGCAGGTAGAGTTAACACAAAAAAACTTGAGGAAAAAATCAGCAAGCTATAAGGCAGTCGCGACCAGGGACCGAGTGATAGATTAGGCGGCGGATTGATACGGCGCATTAAAACAAAGATTGCGCCAACAAACATTAAGCCACTCGATGCTAAGAGTGCATAATTAAGGATATTTGTAGCAACATCAAACAGGTAAATTAAAATAACCAATAGGGCGGTTAATACAAAGCCACCTGCGGTCGCCACATGGGTATTGGATATATATTTATCACTGGCTACCACATGATGCAGATCCACCAAATAACGCTTTGGGATGGAAAATAATCCTGCCCAGTGAATAGTCGACTCCTGCCCCTGGCGCCATAACAATATTCTGCGCAGCGCACCTACTAAGAGTAGCACCAACGCAAGTAGGATTAATATGGGTAACAGTTGCGCTAAAAATTCTGCAAAAGACATGACAATACCTATATTGAGATGGGTTCTTAACATTCACAATTAACATCAAGTTAGGCACTCATTCACCCAGCATTGACCTAATTAGTGCAAATTGTGGTTCGCTATGCAAGTTAACTAAAAATCCTTGCACAGACGTAATGCATCATAGATCGCGGCGTGTGTATTACGCTGAGCAACACAATCACCAATACGATAAAGCAGATAACCATCACCTGACTCTGACAAGGCTGGCTGAGGTTTGGCAGCATACAAGGCTTCGATATCAATTTGCCCTTTGTTCCGCGAATCATGCTTAAGTTGGAAATATAATTGCTCATCCGGGCGCACGCCGTTTTCAACCACGACTTGGTCAACCACTCTTTCTTCTTGCTGCCCGGTATATTCATTTTCCAATACGGCGATCAATTTATCCCCTTCACGGTAGACCTTTTCTAGTACCAAATCAGAGCTCATGATCACTTCACGCTCATACAAACTCCGATAATAAGTAGGGAAAGTAGTCCCACCCACAGCCGCACCGGGTTTGATGTCGTCAGTCACCATTTCAACTTGTGCGCCGGCGTGAGCTAGAAAATCAGCCACCGACAAGCCACTGAATTCACAAATAGTGTCGTACACCAATACATTTTTACCCGGTGCTACTGTGCCATTGAGAATGTCCCACGAACTCACCACTAAACCTTCGGCTGCGCCCCAATGAGTGTTTTGGGTCAGGAACGGTTCACCACCGGTAGCTAAAATAACGACATCGGCATTCATCCCACGGATCGTGGTTTCATCAGCTCCAGTATTTAACTTCACATCCACGCCCAAACGGGCCAATTCCAGGGCAAACCAACGGGTGATCCCAGCAATTTGATCCCGTTGTGGTGCTTTGGAGGCAATGGTAATTTGCCCTCCTAGTTCAGGCTTTTTTTCAATCAAGCTAACTTTGTGACCTCTTTCGGCACATACACGAGCCGCTTCCATACCCGCAGGTCCGCCTCCAATGACCACCACTTTGCGAATGATACCGCTAGTTTTTTGGATAATATGTGGCATGGTGGACTCTCGGGAAGTGGCAGCATTTTGAATACACAACACGTCCAATCCTTCATACTGACGGTCGATGCAATAGTTCGCACCCACACATTGTTTGATTTGGTCAATCTGATTGAGTTTAATTTTGGTGATTAAATGAGGATCTGCAATATGGGCTCGGGTCATACCCACAAAGTCCACGTAACCAGCTTCAAGAATACGTTGAGCCTGATTCGGATCTTTAATGTTTTGGGCATGCATGACCGGTACATCAACCACTTCTTTTATACCCGCTGCAAGATGTAGAAAGGGTTCAGGTGGGTAACTCATATTGGGAATAACGTTGGCCAGGGTATTATGGGTGTCACAGCCAGAGCCGATCACACTAAAAAAGTCCAGCAGACCCGTTTTATTGTAGTACGCCGCAATTTCTTTCATGTTTTCGTGGTTTAGACCATCAGCATGAAATTCATCGCCAGTAATACGTAAGCCCACCGCAAAATCACGCCCCACTTCTACGCGCACCGCTTTTAGCACTTCCATACCAAAGCGCATGCGGTTTTCGAAACTGCCACCCCATTCATCGGTGCGTTGGTTGACTCTTGGACTCCAGAACTGGTCGATCAAATGTTGATGCACGGCAGATAATTCAATGCCGTCCAAACCACCAGCTTTGGCCCGTCCCGCGGCTTTGGCAAAATCAGCGATAATACGCTGCATCTCTTCGACCTCAATGGACTTGCAGGTTGCACGATGCACCGGTTCACGGATCCCACTGGGGCTGACCAATGTGCTCCAGTTACCACCGTCCCAACGAGAACGACGTCCCATATGAGTGATTTGGATCATAATTTTGCCGCCGTGTTTATGCACCGCATCGGCTAAATTTTGAAAATGAGGAATAATTCTATCAGTGGACAAATTGACTGATTTCCACCATTCCTGAGGACTATCAATTGACACCACACTTGAGCCACCACAAATACAAAGCCCGACACCACCTTTGGCCTTTTCTGCATAATATTTCACATAACGTTCTGTGGTCATGCCCCCTTCGGTGGCGTACACCTCGGCATGTGCGGTACTGACCACACGATTGCGGATGGTGAGTTGATTAATTTTTAGTGGCTTAAATAATGCGTCAAACTGCGCCATGTTGCCCTCTCAGGATAAAGTAATGATATTGGATTGGATTATCTGTTCGAGCCTACAGCGGTGACACGTCAAAAAGCCCAAATTCACAGCCATCTTCGGCAGCACATTGCACCTGTATGGCCTGAGTTTTAACCTCATAACCAAGACTGTCAGCGATTTGATCCATGGCACCTGCAAACCAGCCCGTAAACATATAATCTACTTTCCGATTAACTTTTCCGTACTGATATACAAAGGCTGAGTGTTCCAATCGAACTCGCGCCGTACCTGCTTTTAAATCCAGAGATTCGGTAATAAAAAAACCCCATCCACGCTGCGATAAACGTTTCATATAATGTTCAAATACAGCCTCACCCGATAACCCATGGGCTTCGGCTTCTTTTTCGCACCAGTAATAGGCCGATTTATACCCGGCTTTATATAAAACTTCGGCATATTTTTCAGCGCCTAACGCTTCTTCTATTGCCATATGATTGTTAACAAAAAAGTGCCGTGGCACATATAACATTGGCAACGAATCGGTGCTCCATACACCCGTTTCATCATCGACTTGTATCGGCATGTCTGGACTGTGACTGGTCATCGACTATTCTCCCCATACGTCTTGTAAGACATTGACCCAGTTTTCACCCATCACTTTGCGGATTTTTTGCTCTGACCAGCTATGCTTCAACATGGTCGCGGTTAAATTGGGAAATTCACCTAAGGTGCGTATCCCTAATGGGTTCACAATTTTTCCAAATTGAGTCAAACGCCTCGCGTAACCTTTATCGTGCGTCAACATATCAAAAAAGTGTTGATCATGGCCCTGAGTGAAGTCGGTGCCTATACCGACACAATCTTCACCAACCAGATCAATCACATAATCCATCGCTTCAACATAGTCATCAACGGTTGAATCAATGCCATTTTTCAAAAAAGGGGCAAACATAGTGACCCCGATAAAACCGTTTTTATCGGCAATAAATTTTAATTCTTCGTCAGACTTATTACGCGGGTGCTCTTTAAGACCTAAGGGTAAACAATGGGAATAACACACGGGTTTAGTTGATGCCTCAATCACCTCGATTGAGGTTTGTGGTCCTACATGACTAAGATCACACATAATGCCGACCCGGTTCATTTCAGCCACGATTTCACGACCAAAGCCAGACAATCCACCGTCCCGTTCATAACAGCCAGTGCCGACTAAATTTTGCGTGTTGTAGGCCATCTGTACGACACCCACACCAAGCTTTTTGAATATTTCCACATAGCCTATTTGATCTTCAAACGCATTCGCATTTTGAAAGCCTAAAATGATGCCGGTTTTGCCTAGTTCTTTAGCCAGTGCTATATCAGAAGTCTTAGTCACAGGTATAATGAGGTCACTATCGTGTTGAAAAAAGTTATTAAACTCGACAATGTTATTCACCGTCTCCTGAAAACCTTCCCACACTGACACAGTGCAGTTGGCTGCAGTCAAGCCACCGCGGTGCATATCTTCAAAAAGAGTTCTGTTCCATTTGGCGATCACCAAACCATCAAATATAATGGAGTTGCTATGCAACTCTTGTGCGTTTTGCATGTCTTTATCCTCAAATTACCGAAGCTTTTTTGACTGTTGAACGAAGTATAAATCTTGATTCAGTCTAGCATTGGCAATATGGCTGATTTGGACTAATACGACTCATTATTGGCTAAACACGTCGTGTTTGTCGTAAATGCACAGTAGATCCATCCTAACCAAAAATCCCACAATAATGTAAGCCCACCGTCGCTCAGGCCATGAGGAAATACCCTTGATATATTGGACACGAATATCTAGATATCCTGTGTTTTTTGGGTAAATATTTGGCAGGAAAATGAATTAACTATTAGGTAAAGGGATATTCAACCCGTGCTGCAAAAGTTGCATAAGCTGTCGGTTTGACTGGTACATGCCGTGTATTAGAAGATATTTTTTATATGTACCCAAAGCCATTCGAGTTATAGCTAGGTGGCAAAATAACTCAGCTCCATGAGCTTAAACTGACTAAATGCGACGCGGTTGGCGCAACGCCGGTTACCGACAACGGTCAACAACGCTGCCGCTTCAAAGGGGGGCTGGTATTCAACTAAGGCTGGTAGTGCAAGCTCTGAAAAAAGAATATTGG
>OOGD01000058.1_pt1 | contig 27203 bp, 24 predicted proteins | sample 1670381 | NCBI WGS metagenome assembly OOGD01 (sample SAMEA98146918, study PRJEB22522) | marine metagenome | biome: marine biome; feature: marine water body; material: sea ice | place: Arctic Ocean | collected 14-Sep-2015 | depth 1.3 m | reverse complement strand
GATTATAAAAAAGATAAAGACGTAATTAAGCCACAAGAAGTAATCGAGTCTCTGTACAAACATACCCATGGTGACGCTTTTATTAGCTCTGATGTGGGCCAACACCAAATGTTTGCCGCACTTTACTACCCTTTTGATAAACCAAGAAGGTGGATTAATTCAGGTGGGTTAGGGACTATGGGCTTTGGTTTACCGGCAGCTATGGGCGTTCAGATGGCGCATCCTGAGGCGGTATCTGCTGTTGTCACCGGTGACGGTAGCATTCAAATGAATATTCAAGAACTAGCCACTTGTATGCAATACAATTTACCTATCAAGATTATCTCTTTGAACAACCGTGCACTTGGCATGGTGCGTCAGTGGCAAGATATGAATTATAAAGGTCGTCATTCTAGCTCTTACATGGACTCAATGCCTGATTTTGTGAAATTAGCAGAAGCCTATGGTCATATTGGTATTAGGGTAACTAAGCCCGAAGAGCTTGATGAAGCCATGGCTAAATGTTTTGCGGCTAAAGATAGACTGGTCTTTATGGACATAGAAATAGATCAAAACGAGCATGTATATCCTATGCAAATAAAATTCGGCGCGATGGATGATATGCGATTAAGTAAGACGGAGCGCACATAATGAGAAGAATCATTTCTGTACTAATGGAAAATGCTCCTGGTTCACTTTCTCGCATTGTTGGTGCATTTTCGCAACGTGGGTACAATGTCGACTCCTTGTGTGTAGCGCCAACGGATGACAAAAGTTTGTCACGATTGACGATAGTGACAGAAGCCGACGACAAGGTGATTGAGCAAATCATCAAACAAGTTAATAAGCTGATTGACGTGTTAAAGGTAATTGATTTGTCTGATGGCAATCACGTTGAAAGAGAGTTGATGTTGGTTAAAGTTGCCACTCGTAGTGAACTTGTTCGCGCAGAGATTAAGCGTAATGTTGATATATTTAGGGCACAAATTGTTGACGTAGATGCCAACAATTACACAATACAAGTAACAGGTACAAGTGATAAGTTAGATGCTTTTGCATATACATTGAGTCAAAGTACCGAGATTATTGAAGCATCAAGAACTGGTGTATGTGGGCTATCACGAGGTGAAAAAGCGCTTCGCCCTTAACTTTGCCAATAATTATAAAAAGCCCGAAAGGGCTTTTTTGGTAAGTGAGTTTCAAAAACATTGATAAACATAGCCAGTAAAGTTATTAAAACAAGAGTTTTGTAATGAAAAAACAAAGTTTTGTAATAAAATTACGTCTATTTATATATCGATTATTCATAAACCTATATTAATAACGAATAACAAGAAAAAATAAATAGTATTAAAACATGCAATTACGTAATTATCTTGTGGTTTATTATCTTGTTTACAATTTATTAATCAAATGTTCTCAGAAAAAAAACAATGTTTTTTTGTAATTTAATTACAATTAGTTCCATAGGTTGAGGCAACAAACTCACCAACTGATTGAAACTAGTTAAATTACTGAGGTGTTATTATGAAAAAGTTACTACTATCTGCAATTTGTACCGCTACGTTATCGTTAAACGTAAGCGCATCATTAAAAAATGCTAACAACTTTAAGTTTGTAGGCGATACGCAATATGCTGAACTTTGCCAAGCCGCTGCAACGAACGATTTAGCTTTGTTTAAAAGAAACGTTAAGCAACACGGTTTTCGTCTAGGTACGAGTAAAAACAAAATGCTATCACTTTTAGCGAGCGGAGATAACTTCCAATGTGCTGGCCAAAGTTTAGTTGAGTTTTCTGAGTCACGTGGTTCTCAAAACATTGCTGATTACATATCAGGTTCAGATGCCAAAGCTATGACAGCATCGAACGAAAAATATAAGTTTATTGGCGATAAGAATTTTAAAAACTTCTGCAAATCTGCGGTAACAAATAATGTTAATTTGTTTAAACAAGCTTTAAGTCGTCAAATTGGTAACTTAGGCTTTTCTAAGAAGGAAGTGATGGATAGGGTTCTTGATGCTGACAATGTGACATGTGCTGGAGAAAGCTTAGGTGAGTTTTTCAAATCACGTGAAGCCAGTAATGTTATCAATTATATAGCCGAAAAAACGGTAAAGTAAACTCGATATCTAAAAAAGTGATATGAAAGCAAACGGTGAAAATCGTTTGCTTTTAGTGCTTTAAAAAAATAAATGTTAGCTACCAAACAAGCTCCGCGAAATGTAGTCTGCACATCGACTCGTACCTATCATTTCCACCTACTTCAACTTGTTCGCCTTCTTTAACTGCTTGACCTTTTTCATCGATCCTGACCACAAATGCCGCTTTTCGCCCACAATGACAAATAGTCTTCAACTCAATCAGCTTGTCAGCCCAAGCCAAAAGATAACGGCTGCCTTCAAAAGTTTCAGCTAAAAAATCTGTTCGCAAGCCATATGCCAACACTGGAATATTGAGCTTGTCGACAACATAAACTAATTGCTTAACTTGCTTTTTTGTTAAAAATTGAGCTTCATCAATAAATAAGCAGTTTACTTTTCCTTTGGCTACTAGCGCTTCTATGGCAGATTGCATATTAGTTTGAGGGTTAAAAAGGTGTGCTGCGGCCTCGAGGCCTATTCTGGAAGCTACTTTGCCTTCACCATATCTATTGTCTAATGCAGCAGTAAAAATTTCGGCATTCATCCCTCTTTCTGCATAGTTATAGGCAGATTGAAGCAAAGAAGTGGACTTACCCGCATTCATCGCCGAGTAATAGAAGTAAAGTTGCGCCATAGATAAGTTAACTCATTATAAAAGAGGGTATATTGCCCTGATTAGTTTTAATTTAAAATAATAATAAAATTCAACAGTCTGTTTTAGAGAAGACTTTAGTTATTGGGTTTTGCCAAACAACTAAATCTTCATTTTTCATAGGTTTGGCAAAATAATACCCTTGCAGGTAGTCAACACCCATGGCTGATAAAGCTGTGACTTGTTCTTTTGTTTCAACTCCTTCTGCGATTGTCTGGCAATTCAGTTCGCGGGCAATAAATAGGGTCGCTCGGATAATCGCTTCACCTTTTCCCTCAATGTTATCAACAAAAGACTTATCTATTTTTATGTAGTTAACGGGTAAAGACTGAAGCTGTGATAAAGATGAATAGCCAGTACCGAAGTCGTCGATTGATACATCAATATTGCGTGCTTGTATTTGCTCTAATTGTTGGCGAACTTTCTCTTTGTTTTCTACAAACGTGGACTCAGTAACTTCTAAATGTAATCTATGTGGCGCCAGCCCGCTGCTGCGTAAGCAATTATCTAAAAATCGAATAAACCCATCATCCATTAACTGAATAACAGATACATTAACGGATACAGCGGCTTGGCGACCGAATTGCCAATGGTTAGCATCCATGCAGGCTCGATTTAATACCCACGCGCCTATTTCTTTAATTAGCCCAGACTTTTCGGCTAATGGAATAAATACATCAGGACCAATAAATTTCCCATCAAAATCCCACCTTAATAAGGCTTCAAATGCAAAAGATACATTATCTTTTGCACTCTGAATGGGTTGATAGCATAAAAATAATTGTCTTCTTTGAATAGCATGTTGAAGACCTTCTAAGATCATTTGAGCGGCAGTAATCTTTTCTTTTAAATCATTGGAAAATAAACGAGGAAGTTTATTATCAGATTTTTTTTGCTCACACATAGTTAGATCAGCAAGTTGAATCAGTTCTGTAGCTGACGAGCTGTGTGCAGGTGCCATCGCTATACCGATGGATGCTGACAAGTATAATTCGTTACCGTGTACATAAATCGGTTGAGTAATACTGGTTGCTATTGCTTTGGCAATAGATATGGCTGTGTCATTATCGCTGTAGGGTAAGGCCATCAAAAATTCATCACCATTCCAGCGTCCTACACGGTCATTATCAGAAAAAGCTAAAATTCGCCGAGTGACCTGAATCAGCACACTATCACCAACTTTATGACCCATTGTATCGTTAATTTTCTTAAAACCGTTTAGGTCGATAAATAACAACGCCAATGGACTGTCTTTGATTATTGAATGCTCTATTAACGTCTCAAGACTGACGGTAAAGGCTTTACGATTGATTAATTGGGTTAGAGGATCAAGATTACTGAGCTGAAATATTTCATCCGTTCGTCGTTTAACTTCGTCTTCTAAATTGATGTTGACTTGATTTAGTTCATTTGAAGAAACCTCTAATTCTTGATTAGTTAAGGCAACATGATTTTTCTCGTTTTCCATTTCTTTAATAAGATGTGCATTGAGATTTTTTTGATAGATTGCATTTGAAGTAAAGCGTGATGTTTTGACACAAATAGATACCATAGCCAATGCATAAGCTAAACCCAATACGCCTAAAAGTTGACGATGCCCTTGTTCTGCAAATAATCCGAGTACAGATATGGGGATTAATAAAATCATTGAATAGCTAATCGCAATAAAGCGATTAGCTGCTAAAAAAGAAGCAGATCCACCAGCTAATGTAGATATAATTAAAACCTTAAAAAATAATTCAACACTGTGGAGTTGGTTGTAAAAAATAAGAACATAGCAAGACCAAGCTATGCCAGTCGTAATACACCCAGCAGCATAACGTTGAACACCGAATAGGCCTGATGAAGAAAATTTACTGCTTCTTAATTTCCACTCTAGTAAATCAATCAGGCGCAGTAATAAAATTGAACAGATAGAAATCCACCATATTAATTGATGGGTTTTAATTGCCGCATTACTAAAACCAAATACCATTATGCTGCTAGCTAACGCACTAATCAGTATTCCAGATAGAGCACTGTCATAAAGTAATTTTGCAGAGTCAAAGTGAGAAGCTTCTTGGACAAGTATGTTGGTTTTGATGTGAAAAACGCCTTAAGAAAAACAAACTAAGATTTTTAATGAATTTAGTATAAGATCAATTTGATATGGATTTTGTTTAGACTATTTTAATATTAAACTGAAAATAGTCTAGTTTAATTTTGTAGAGTGGACTTAGCAATAAGTTTTTACGTATTAAAGTTGTTTGAAATGGAGTAAAAGATGAAAAATGACATAGAGAGCAAATTTATATTAAGTGTGTTCGATAAAATGATCCAGCATGGTGATAAAAGAGGCGAAGAACATTTTTTAATGGGGCTTAAGGGGTATACAGACTTTGATGGTTACACATTATTTGTTGAAGATGCACAAGTAAAACTGAATTTTGGATTTCACAATAAATACCACTTTGACTACGAGAAAGAAGAACACTTCGAGAAGTTTATTAAAAAGCTCAAAGCAATAGATCAAGAGTATTAACATTCTTTGATTATTTTTATCAGTTTGGATATTGGCGACATTTGTCGCTTTTAAATGTTCTTTGGACTGTGCTTAAAACTGCTTCAAAATTTTGCTATCGAAATCGTCAATATTAAGTATTAAATTATACTCTTCAGCTATTTTATCAAGCTCAGTTTGTTGAACAACTAATTCATCCATCACAATAGTATTATCGTCTAATTGCCATAATAAGCGCGAGCCTGCAAAACTATAATGAATAGCAATGAGTGCATCGAGATCTCCTTTGTGACTGGCGACTTTTAACTTAGGCATTTTTCTGTTGATTTTATTAAGTGTTTGTTTTAGTTCCCATACGTAAGTAACTTCGATCATAAAGTCGTGAGTACGGTACTTGTTAAGAAACCAAGCAATCAAAACACTTGTAATGAAAACGCCCAGAAAATTCCAATTAAAATGGCTACCACTTTCATCAGGAAATAAACCAATAAGTGTCTGTGAAATAGCTAAACTACCTATTGCCAAGCCCCCAATGCACCACGCTATTACGATATTTAAGTGACGACGATAACGCGCTTTATTAATTTCAATGAGTCGCATGGTGTTCCTAACCTAAAAGTAAAAATTACAAATATATAATGAAATATATTTTTATCGCTGACCCTAAAGTCGTAAAAAAATATACAAGAACAGAACTGTATAAAGTCGCTTGATAAAGTCGCTTGATAAAGTCGCTTGAATACTCACAAAGACATTTCCCACCCACAATAATACTAACCTAACTAATTATTCGATCGCCATCTTTCAAGAACATCCCCACTTATGTAATATTTCTGCTAATTGTTCAGATTGAAAAGGTTTGGCTAAGTAGTCATTCATGCCCGCTTCGAAGCATTTAACATTGTCACCTTTCATCGCATTGGCCGTTAATGCAATGATAGGAATATCCTTATTGTACTTACCTAATGTGTTTGCACGAATATTTCTGGTGGTATCGTAACCATTCATCAGCGGCATTTGGCAGTCCATTAATATCAAATCAAATGTTTCGGGATGGTTTTTAAGCACATTTAAGGCTTCCTGCCCATTTTCGGCAAGGTGATAGTGGTAATGTAAATTTTTCAGCATTTCCATAACAACTTGCTGATTAATATAGTTATCTTCTACTACCAATATATTCGGTTTTTTCTGAACGTCTTTTTTAGATGAATTAGCCAGCTGAAACTGACGCTGGTCGAACTTGGAGCCTCCACATTTTGGAGTAAGTAGAACAGAAATAAGTGCATCGGGTGTAAGTGGTTTACTAAGAAAATCCGTCATTTTTACACTAGGGTTTTGAGCTTTTTCTGGTGCTCCCAATTCTGTGGTCATTACAATAATGGAGAGCCCAGAAAAACGGTGGTCATCGCCGATCGCTTTACTTAGTTCTAAACCGTTTATACCAGGTAGGGCTAAATCTGTTAACACATAATCTAACGGTTTTTCATTACCGTGAGCATGTTTCAAAGCTTTGAGCGCATTTTGGGCGTTATCTACACATTGCACCTCCACACCTGCTTCTGTAAGAAAATTTACCACTGACTGCCTAACACTTGATAGAGCGTCTACAACGAGTAACCTTTTCCCGCGTAAAAAGGTAGGCATACTCTGACTTATTGGGGCAGAAGTTTGGCAAGAAGATTCAGATTTAACCGTGAAGCAAAAAATAGAACCTTGTTGCCAAACACTTTGCACCGTAATGTACCCACCCATCATTTCACTTAACTGTTTACTTATAGCCAATCCTAATCCTGTCCCACTATGGATGCGGGTGCTAGAACTATCAACTTGCATAAATTTAGAAAACAGCTGCGTTTGTTTGTCCTCGGGGATACCCGATCCAGTATCAATCACTGTAAATTTTAATAATTCGTTATCAGTATCTTCAACTCTTAGTACAACCTCCCCCCTTTGGGTAAATTTAATCGCATTACTTAATAGGTTGATAAAACTTGTTTTACTCTGTCTGGATCTATTTTTATCCATCTAGGTAAAGCAGGCGAAATATCCAATACTAGTTCAAGATGTTTATCATGAGCTAACGTTGCCATAGTGTCGATAATGTCACTAAGTAGTGAGTATAAATCGATATCTTGTATTTCAATTTTAAGCTTGCCAGCCTCAATCTTAGAAAAGTCTAAAATATCATTAATCAAGCGTAACAATGAGTGACTGCTCACTTTGACTAGTTGTGCAAAGTGTCGTTGATTGTCGTTTAAATTTGTATTCAAAAGTAAATCATTCATACCCAATATGCCATTTATAGGGGTACGTATTTCATGACTCATGTTTGCTAAGAACTCACTTTTAGCAAGATTGGCCTCTATAGCACGTTCTTCCGCACGCTTAAGCTCAGTTATATCCTGAAATGCGCCTCTAAGAGTAGTAGCAACACCATTAGTAAACTCTGCATAGCCAACTGCACGAACCCAGATATCATTGCCTTTGGCGGTGGTAAAGGAGCTTTGAATATCCCATGATGTGCCGTCTTTTATAGCCAAGGCGATCGCTTGTTGAATAACGGGTCTCATTTCAGGTGCATAAAAGTTAACTGCGTTGTCTAAGTCAACCTTTGAACCAATCGGTAGTTCATGAATTTTGTAAACAACATCAGACCAAATAACCTGATTAGTCACTAGATTAAGCTGCCAACCACCAAGTTTTGCCATATCACCAGTGCGTTCTAAAAGCTCTTGTTGTATCTGACGCTCTTGTTCAAGGTTTTTTATCTCAGTAATGTCGGTTTGAATGGCTACATATCCAACAAGCTGATTTTGCTCATATAGTGGCTGGCAGTTAATTCGCATCCAATAAGGGCTACCACTTTTATGATAATTCAATATTTCGGCATTGAATTCTTGTTTATTTTTAAGTGACGTGTCGATGTCTATTATTGTCTGAGGGTCTGTATCTTTGCCTTGTAGTATATGGCCGGGAGTAGAACCTTTGACCTCTTCTAGCTGATAGCCAGTGATACGGCTAAACATCTTATTAACCCAAGTGATTTTGCCTTGTACATCGGTTAATACCACTGCATTAGCCGTTTCTTCGGCAACTTTAGCCAATACCCGATTATCTTTTAGGCTCTGTTCAAGGTTTTTTTGAATGATGAAGTTTTCAGTTAGGTCGTAGTTGACGCCAATCACTTTGTAAATCTGGCCTGTTTTATCACACACCGCATGTCCGATGGACTTTATATAACGGACCTGCTTATCCGGTGTCAGTATCCTGAAAGTGATGTCAAATTTTTTGTTTTCTTTTATGGTTAGGTTTAACGCATGTAACGTTTTTTCTTTATCGTCGGGGTGTAGAGTGTTTCGCCACTCAGAAAATTCGCTACCGAAGGTACTGGGATCTTGTTGATAGAGCAAAAACATTTGGGTGTCCCAAATGAGCTGTTCAGTTTCAATAATGAATTCCCATACACCTATCTGTGATGCCTCTTTGGCGATCATAAGTCGTTCGTTACTATTATCTAATTGGTCTTGAGACGTCTGTAATTTTGACAAGCTGTAAACCGTCGCTATGACCGTATTTTGTATGCTGTTGCACGATACTTTTAAAGTGGCGGTAACAAAAAATTCTTGGCCATTTTTATGTAAAACAGGGAAAGATTCACTTACACCAGTTTCAGAAGAGGTTTCAAGGTTCGATTTGAAAAAATAATTAAGGTATTTTTGATGAAATTGGTTGTGCCTCCTAGGAACTAAGTCAAAGAGACGCATTTTTTTTAATTCTTCCGGCGCATAACCAAACATTTGCACAGCAGCCTGATTAGCATAAAGAATATAGCCAGTTATGGATAGCTCAAGTATAACACTTGAGACCGTATCTAAAATGGTCTGCAATCGCTCCACATCTTTGACTATTTGCTCATCTAAGCTCACGGTTTTATTATTAGTTATAACATCACCTGTCTAATTCGAATTGTGATTTTTATAGGTAAATTGCATAAGCTTAGCACTTTTTTCATGTTGCCAATTGGCTTAACGTATTAGACTAAGAATAATGAATGAGTAGGAGAGCAGTTTGTCCATAAAAAAAATAGTCGCCCCTGAGTTTGAAATAGAGTTTTTTTTACCAAAGTATTGGTTAACTTGGTTTGGCGTCCTAATACTTTATAGTTTGTCTTGGCTACCTTATCAAATGCAGTTAAGTATTGGAAAATTATTAGGCAAGTTACTAAAGGTCATCGCTAAAAAGCGGTATAACGTGGCTAAATGTAACTTGGAATTATCTTTTCCTGAACTAAGCCAAGAAAAGCGTCAAAGTATGTTGGATGCCAATCTAGACAATGCAGGTATGGCGATCCTTGAAACGGGAATGGGGTGGTGGTGGCCGAAATGGCGTGTTGCTCGAAAAGCTGAATTCGAAGGTTTCGAGCATATTGAAGCTATTTTGGCAAAGGGCAAAGGTGTGCTGGCTTATGCAATACACAACATGAATCTTGAGTTCGCTTGTCGTATTGCCGGTCTTAAATATCCATCGGTAGTGTTTTACCGCAAACATAACAATAGACTAATGGAATATATTCAATATTACGGTCGTCAACGTAGTAATAAATATATGGTACACAAACGAAATGTTAGAGGTTTAATCAGTGCCTTAGATGATGGCGAGTTGTGTTTGTATTTACCCGATCAAGATTATGGACGAGCAAAATGTGAATTTACGCCATTTTTTGCTGTACCCGAAGTAGCGACAACAACAGGCTCGTTATTATTTGCTAAACAAGCAAATTGTGAGACCGTTTTCTTGGTATCGATTCGAACAGATAAAGGTTATAAAATTATTGCACTACCTGGACTGGAGAACTTCCCCTCAGGTGACGATAAGTATGATGTAACACGAATTAATCAAATGATTGAAAAAATGGTGATGCTCGCACCAGAACAATACCTTTGGATGCATAAGCGTTTTAAAACACGACCTAATGCTGAAGACCCGTCCTTATACGACTGAAAGTAATAAAGAGGACAATCAATAGTGAGGATGCGTGATGAACAAAATTAAAAATTTATTTGATTCTTTATTTTGGCTAAAGCATGTTCTCCTGGCACTTATTATCATCGGAGTTGCGGTTGCCGTTTTGATTATGCAACAAAGTCAACAGTCGTCTGCGTTCCCAGAAGGGGGCTCAGGCAAAAGAACCATCTCTAGTAATATGAGTCAATTTTTTTCGAATTACATTTCATCGTCGCGTTATACAAATGAGAGCAGGGTAGGAGACTTTGTGATGAATGTAAAAACATCTGATATACCTTTAAGCGAACGCTTGAAAAAAATGGCAAACTTACAAAAACCTGTACCAAGCAAATGGGTCGGGGAATACAAACATCGTCTATTCAAAGTTGGAGGAACACTTAGAGGTAGTATCACTAATTATGCTCAGTCAGAGGGGATGCAGGTCATCTGGGAGCTTGAGCAAGACTTTATTGTCAAGTATCCCTTTCAGCTTGACGATTCTTTGTTGGGCAGTTTAAAAGAGATTGGTAAAGCCATTGATGCTAATTTTGACGGTGAGGTCAAGGCTTATATGTGTCCTCGTCAACATTCTATGGTCATTACCTCACAATCATCTACATACTTAGAAAAACAATGCGAAGAAGCTCTTCCGTGATATTAATTTTAGATGCTTTTCGTTTGAATTATTGTAAACTTTTAACTAAATATTTGTTCCAAATTTCTTTTACCTTTGTTTGAAGAGTCACTATAGATGGTGTAATCGCAGCCAGTGTTCCATTTTGTAAAGCTAATCGATGTGAAAAGTTTCGATATTCCAAATATGCTTGACTGAGGATCTCAGCCTCATTTTTTGTAAGAAGAGATAAATTTGCTAAGTCAGCTAAAACTCTTACATTGTCAGGCCATTTAGCTAAGCTTGGAGAAGCACTAGTGTGAGCAAGTAACATAAACTGCACAATAAACTCTATGTCTGCTATGCCTCCAGCGTCTTGTTTTAAATCAATGTTTTTAGCATCTCCTTTAGCTAAGTGCGCACGCATTTTTTCTCGCATAGTCACGACAGCCTCTGCCAATTCTATTATCACTCTAGGCTTTGAAAGCACCGCTAACCGAACTGCACTAAAGCGTTGATATAACTCACGACAACCCATAATAAATCTGGCTCTCCCTAAAGCCTGATGCTCCCAAGTCCAAGCATTTTCCATTTCATAAGTCGCAAAGCCACTTACATGACACACCAGTAAACCTGCATTACCTGAAGGACGTAATCGCATGTCCACATCATAAAGTAGACCCAAACCTGTTTTGATCGTAAATATATGTAAAATACGCTGGGCAAGTTTGATATAGAAACCAGTAGCTCCAATTGGTTTTTTACCATTGGTGAGTTGCTGGCCAACACAATTATGTAAAAAGACTAAATCTAAATCTGACCCATAACCTAATTCCCATCCTCCGAGCTTGCCAAATCCTAATACCGCAAAACCTTTGTTTTGGATGTCTTTAGGGCCTTGGCTATCACACACCGGTACGCCATGTTTGGTGACTATTTGCTGCCACGCAATGTCTACAACTTGAACAATAATCGCTTCGGCTAAATGAGTTAAATGATCGCTAACTTGCATAACGGGTAAAGCATTAGAGATATCGGCTGCAGCGATTTTTAATTGTTGGCTCAGTTTAAATTGACGCAATGTCTCTATTTGTAGCTCTAAATCTTCTGTTTCTACTCGAAGCAATGATTGGCGCAATTCATCAGCATACTGATTAAACGCTACTGGTTGGTAAAGAGAAATAGGATTGAGTAACTCATCTAATAATAACGGAAAGCGGGCAATTTGTTCTGTTACCCAAGGGCTTGCAGCGCATAACTTAACTAAATGAAATAATGCCGCCTGGTTTTCAAATAATAATTGTAAATAAGCAGTACGACCTAATATGGCATGTAATACCGTTAATATACGTTTAAGCAACTCTGCATGATCGTTAGCTGAAGAACTAAGAATTTTATGGAAAATTACGGGCATCAGATTATTTAGAGTGGTGAGCCCTCTCTGGCCGATCCGCTGTGTGGTTAAATCTTGTTTAAATATGCCGAGTTGTCGATGCACATTTTCGCCAATTGTTATACCTGTAGCAGGCATGTCATAGGCTGAATACCAATGATTTAATATACTTTGTGTTTCTTCAGCATCGAGCTGTAGTTGCCAAAGATCCTTAGCTGCCTGTTGTTGCTCATCTGCAACATCATCCTTCAATGCGGGTTCTTCTTTGACCAAAAACGAAAATTGCTGGTGGATTAAGTCGCAGTGATGGGTCAACTGTTGTGTAAAATCTTCATAGTCAGTGATCCCTAACACATATAACAAACGTTTTTGATCAGTATCATTGTTTGGCAGTACTTGTGTTTGTTTGTCGGCAAACTGCTGAAGACAATGTTCTATTTTACGTAACCATAAGTAGCTTTGTTGTAAATCCTTGGCGCTTTTCGTGGGTAATATTTTTAAATTGACCAGTTCAAACAATGCTAATTGTAAACTCTGAACTTTCAGACTTGGCTCTCGTCCACCATTAATGAGCTGCAAGCTTTGAACAATAAATTCTGCTTCTCTGATCCCACCTTTACCTAATTTAATATTATTGGTTAAGCCTCGTCTGCGCACCTCTTGTTCTATCATGGACTTCATACTGCGTAGTGACTCAATGGCACTAAAGTCTAAATATCGTCGGTAAATAAAAGGTTGTAAAATACCTGATAATTGTTGCGTGTAAGGGCTCGGTTGATTCAGTATCGATGCTTTAAGCATCGCGTATCGTTCCCAGTCGCGACCTTGTTCTTGGTAATAATCTTCCATTGCATCAAAATGCATCACAAGTGGGCCACTATCACCAAATGGTCTTAGGCGCATATCCACTCTGTACACTTGACCATCAGCCGTCATTTGATCCAAGGCGGTAATAAATTTTTGTGCCAATTTAGTGAAAAACTGTTGGTTTTCGATCGACTTTTTACCACCGGTGGTAACGCCCACTGAAGCATAAGTAAAAATTAAGTCGATATCTGAAGAAAAATTAAGTTCATCCCCACCTAATTTCCCCATACCCATAATTAGCATAGGCTGCGGTCCAAATTCACCCTCTGGCAAACCGAATCTAGTCCCTAAAAATTGATATAGCCAGCTGTTAGTTTGTGTAATTAATTGACGTGCTAGTTCTGATACTTGTGCGAGTGAATTTTCAATTGTCTGCATACTGAGTAGATCACGCCAAGCAATTCTTAACATATGAAAATTTCTAAACTGCCTGAGTTTTTGGTGTAAAACCGCCTCACTGTTAGTCTCATTTAATAAGAGGGCAAGTTTGTTTTGGTAATCCACCTGCTCATCAAAAAGCCGTTCTTCAATCAGTAACTCTGCTAACCATGACGGATTTTTAATACATTGCTCAGAGATAAACTCGCTCAATGAAAAAGCGACTTTGATTTGTTCTTCAAATATCTCGAAATGCATAGAAAACTGCTGGTGGGATTGCAGTTTTTGCCACCCCTCGTTACCAAGCTCGACTAGTTCTTTTGGAAGTGGTGCAGGTGAGTTCAGCATATTATTTATCCTCATCCAACAGCATGTTTTGTATAAGTGAATCACAAAGACAGTTTTCTACTAATTTTATTTTTTTGGCTTTATTCAGTTTTTTAATCCAAATTTCAATTTTTAAAGCCTCAGAATGGTTTCCTACGATACACCATAACTTCAATACTAAAGGACCTTTGCCTTTCAACGCTTTAGCACACTTAGGACCGCTAGATTGATGTTCATTAAAGCGTCGCTCAACGTCTGTGCATATGCCTGTGTAATATTGACCTAGCTTATTTTCGACAATATATGCGTACCACTGAGTCACGTAATCACTAAACCATGTTGTGTAATAAAGTAATATAAGTCTACATGACCAGTTAAATGATAAAAGTATAATTAGAAGTTTAATTTTCTACGTATGCCTAGCACCTCGGTCAACGATCCTATTGCGTTTTAGTTCTTTCAATAACAGCTCATCCGTTCATCCACACAGTCTTCTATGCGTTGGCGCAATACGCCCTCTTTATCTCGAGCTAATAGCACAACCCAACCACTGCCCCCAATCACTTTTAAAACATTCCAACTTACACCGCGAAAGCAACGTTTCAACTCTTGAATGATTTTTCCATTACCCCGTACAGGGCCATCAAGGCGCTGTAAATTACAAGTGACTACCAGTACGAAATTATCTAACTTTTTACGTGCAGCAATATTAATGGTGCCTAAAACTTCTGGCTCATCTGATTCACCATCACCGATAAAACACCACATTTTGCCACCATTTCTTGTTTTCAAACCATGATTTTCAAGGTACTTGGCAAACCTTGCCTAATAGATTGCACATACGGTTGACAAACCCATTGAAGCATTGGGCATTCCCCAAAAATCGGGCATGGAACAAGGGTGAGGATAAGATGATAAACCTCCTTGTATACCTAATTCCCTTCGGAAGTTTTTTATTGGTTGCAACGACAGCCTTCCCTCAAGGTAAGCGCAGGCGTATGTTCCCGGAGCGGCATGAAGTTGTGACAAAACCCTATCTCCGCCATAGTTTTCAGTGCGTGTTTTAAAACATGGCCGCGGCACTTGCATCAGTCGCTATATGATCGCCCACACCGGAACCAGAATCGTATGCTTGCACGACCATTGCCATTGCATTCCAGCGTAAGATATTTTCAATACGCTTTTCTATCTGCAAGTCACCTGGGTAAACAGCTTGTAATTCTGGTGCAATAGAGTCGACATAAGGAGTGTTGAGCGCCGCATCATTAATTTCAATGCCACTTTGCAATGATTGTAAAATTTCTCGAGCACATTTATCTCCAAAGTCGCGTCTTATATAGTCAAGTGATTCAATCCCTTCTTTTCGATCTTCGTTCATTAATTGGTTGAGTTCAGTGGTGTTAAAAATAGTCATTTTTATCTCAAATTTTTATCTTCAGTCAATTAATCCTAGAACTAGATTTGAGCCAGAGCCTGCTCTAGATCGACAATAATATCTTTTGGATCCTCAAGACCTATTGAAATCCGGATCAAGCTATCACTGATGCCAATTTCTGCTCGTCGATGCTCGGGTACACTGGAATGTGTCATCGATGCAGGGTGCTGTATAAGCGTTTCTGTACCACCGAGACTAACGGCCAGCATGGCTATTTGCATCGAGTCCAACATCTTAAATGCACTTGCTTCATCACCAATAATTTCAAAAGAAAATGTGGAGGCTGCACCGCTACACTGTTTCTTGTATATATTATATTGCTCAGTTTCTTTGTTAAGCATTGATGGGTGATTCACACGAATTACTTTTGGATGGTCCTTTAGATACGATATAACCTCTAAGGCTGATGTTGAAGATGCTTCCATGCGGACTTTAAGTGTTTCCAGTGATCGCATAATTAGCCATGCTGTATTTGGATCCATAGTTGTACCCAAGATATTTCGAAAGCCTCTGATTTTTGAGAGTAGTGTTTTATCACCCGAGCAACTTCCCCCCACGACATCTGAATGTCCACCAATGTATTTTGTCAGTGAATACAGACAAATATCGGCCCCATGTTGCAAGGGTTTTTGGAAAATAGGACCAGACATCGTGTTGTCCACAACCAACTTAGTGCGTTCACCATTTTTATTTTTAAGTGCATCACAGATTTTTCGACACTCTGAAATGTCGATCATGGTGTTTAATGGGTTGTCCGGTGTCTCTAACAACACTAGCGATACGGTCCCTAGCTGTTTAGCCTGAATGACGGCGCGCTGTAATCCTTCAATTCCGTCTTGGCCTGAGAAACCTACACCCTTTATATTCATTTGCGACAGGATACTATTGATAAGGGTATCCGTTCCTCCATAGACTGGTTCAGAATATACCACTACGTCACCAGGACCTGATAAAGCAAGTAACGTAGTGGCAATGGCAGACATGCCACTGCCCGTGACTAAGCAGTCTTCAGCACCATCCCATATGGCAATACGACCTTCGAGAATTTCGAGTACAGGATTATTAAAGCGACTGTAAATAAGACTTTGTTCTGCGCCTTTATGAGTGGGCGTTACTCGGCCTGACGCATAATTGAAAAAATCTTTTCCTTGTTGCGCAGACTCAAAAACAAACGTGGATGTTTGAAAGTTAGGACATTTTACCGCACCTTCTGACAACGCCGGATCGTAACCGTGATGCATCATCAGTGTTTCTGGAGACAGAGTATGGTTTCCGATTTGTGTAGGTGATTTTGACATGACAGCGTGTCTCGCGGTATTAGCTATTACAGGATGAATAGTATGCAATTAATCATCAGCAATTATCTTGCGATTAACCTATCAAGATAAGCTATTATTAGCAGATTCTATTAATTTTGAGGTTTAAATGGATATAATCGATCGAAAAATCATTCGTGAGTTGCAGAATAATGCGCGGTTAAGTAACCAAGAATTGGCTGAAAAAGTCAATCTTTCTCCTTCTCCTTGTTTGCGCCGAGTGCGGCGTTTGGAAAAGTCTGGGGTCTTAATAGGTTACACTGCCCAAGTCGATCAGGAACAATTTGGATTACCCATTAATGCATTTGTAAGTATCCGGCTAGAAAAGCAAGATCACATCAGCGTGCGAAATTTTGAGACCTGTATTAATGATCTAGACGAGGTCATGGAGTGTTACCTTATGACAGGAAGTCGTGATTACCAAATGCGTGTCGTGAGCGCAGATTTGAAAAGTTACGAGAGATTTATTCGAGAAAAACTAACATGTTTACCCGGACTTGCCTCTATCGAATCAAGTTTTGCATTTGGTAATGTTAAAAATAAAAATGTATTTCCAGCCGTGCCTTTGGCATAGATATAAAAATCATTGTTGTCCTCGAAAAATAACCACTAGGCTTATTCTTAGTGGTAATTAGTCTCAATATTTTGTTAGCCATAAATATCAGTTATTTTACCTTAATGGAGGGCTGCACTTTATGTGTGTTGTGCCCCATATATGTTGATTGAACTCACAATCTAAAGTGCCGCTCGATGTAGGTTTTAATTGGAGAGCATATTTGAGTGTACAACTGTACGCTCAAAATATATGATGAAATTCTATTTTTATCTTGCCGTAAATAATGAATGATTGTTATACAACCAACCTATTCACCACTTGAAGAGAGACTCAATGCCGTAAGTCATGGCGTTGGGGTAATCGCTGCCACTGTAGGTTTGATTTTTTTGTTGATGAAAGTTGATGGTATATACGGTCAATTTGCTTGCGTAGTCTACGGACTATCGATGATCATGATGTTTTTGTCGTCAACACTTTACCATTTAGCTAAAAATAAAAACGTCAAGGCTTTTCTTAAGATTGTAGACCACAGCGCAATATACCTGTTGATAGCGGGCACTTACACACCATTTATGGTTTTGGCTATCGGTGGATGGCTAGGTTTAACTGGGATGATAATAGTGTGGTCAATTGCATTAATAGGCATCTTCTTTAAAATTTTTGCTAATCAAAGGTTTCCAAAGTTATCAGTTATTACGTATTTATTAATGGGCTGGATAGCGATCTTCTTTTTTTATCCCTTATACAATGCCTTAACAACTGAGGGAATATGGTTATTAGTCGGCGGTGGTATATGTTTTACATTAGGTGTGTTGTTTTATGTAGCAAAAAAAATACAATTTACGCATACCATTTGGCATCTTTTTGTTGTGGCCGGGTGTTTGTGTCATTTTTTTTCTATCTATTATCATGTCATTTGATGAGCGTTTTTGATGAGTGTTTTTGATTAAGTACTTAATCTTCAGCGCTTAGAGCAAAATTACAGGTAAATATGGAATTGGTTTGCTATGTAATAGGCAGATGGCTTAAGCTGAAGGATATCATTTTTATTTTCTTTTCCGGGACGAATGGCTATTTATTATGTATGAAAATTATTATGGACTCACTTCAAAGCCTTTCCAATTGACACCCGATCCTAGCTTTTTTTTTGGTAGCAAATGGCACAAACGTGCCATGTCTTATTTGCAATATGGGTTATCTCAAGCTGAAGGTTTTATTGTTATTACTGGCGATATAGGTACAGGTAAAACTACTATAGCGAACAGTTTATTGGATAATATGCAGGAAGATATCGTTGCTGCACAAATCGTTTCACCAAAGTTGTCACCAGATGAATTGGTGAAAATGGTTGCTAGCAAGTTCAATGTGTCGGTCAAAGGCAGTACTAAATCTGATATTCTGAATGATCTTGAAGCCTTTTTGATGGGGTTGCATAAAGAAGGCAAACGAGCATTATTATTGGTCGATGAAGCACAAAATTTACCTTTAGAAACGATTGAAGAATTACGAATGTTGTCAAACTTCCAAGCAGGTGGCAAACCATTGTTGCAAAGCTTCTTACTCGGGCAAGAAGAGTTACAACCTATACTGCGTGCACCCAACATGGAGCAGTTTAGACAACGTATTGTAGCGTCATGTCATTTAGCACCTTTAACCGATGTGGAGTGCCAGGCGTACATTGAATATCGCATGCAACATGCAGGCTGGGACGGCAGAGTTTTGTTTTCAGCTGGTGCGTATGACCGGATTTTTCAATTTACGTATGGCATCCCAAGAAAAATTAATACTCTGATGGATAGGATCTTACTTTTTGGATTTCTTGAAGAGTTAGAAACTTTAGACGAGGAAGCGGTTGAAAACGTTATTAAAGAAGTGTCAGAAGAGATGTTTCTACCCGAGAAAAAGCTTCAAACTCAAGAAGAACCCACATCAAAAGATATATTTGAAGCAAAAACTGAAGATGGAAAAATTAAGGACGTAGAGTACTACAAATCCATGATCACGGAGTTAGTTGATGCTTTAGATAATGCTATTAGTCAAAAAATTAAGCTCACCCGGTATATTGACCGATTGCTACAAAAAAAATATAAAACTTATATACGCATGAAGTCTGATGACTGACCTAATCACCCTTTTTGCCCCAAAAAATCAAATTAAGTTAAGTTTTTATTAATAGAGCCGATGAAATACCCGGATTAAAAGGCTAAGATATTGCTATCAGAATAGTTGGACACTTTTCTTAGGAATAATGGTTTATTCTGTATTTATCCTTATGGGGTTATTTATGAAACGTTTATTTGGTGAAAGAAGACATGCATCGGGAGTTCATCCAGATGGACCTGTATTTAAAGAACGACGAAAAGCTTATTATCACGGAAAGTACAGCAAAAGAATGTTATTTTTATTGTTGCTTATTGCTAGCATCGCCTTAATTTTAATTAAACAAGGCGATTAATAGACAAGTAAAGTAAAAAACTGCCTGCTAGTTTTAAGCCACAGCTGGCAAATTTTCGTTTATTACCCTTCAGTTCGTTTTTACTAACCTTGATTGGATAAATTCAGCTAATTTCTCACTAGCCTGCGGGTGCTGGGATTTCCCAGAAAACAAACAAATCTTGATTGTTCCTAGTTCCGGCAGATGGTTATGTCGAATAATATCTAATTGTTCGGGTACGCTGCTTTTAGCTAAAACGCTGATGCCTAATCCCTGTTTAATAGCTGCTGTGATACCGCTTAGGTCAGCATTGGTATAACTGATCCTCCATTGTTGAGTTTGTTGTTTTAACTTGCTGATGACACGACTTCTATATACACAACCATCGGGTGCTAAAACTAACGATAAACTTGCTTGCCGATAAGTCAAACTTCGGTCGCCTACCCAAACTAGCTCATCAATTAACAACACCTTACCATCGACGTCAGTATCAGGATCGACAAGAGCCATCACAAGGTCAAAACCATTAATTTCTTCATCTTCAAGCAAAGATTTACTTAACGCAGAGGTAACTTCTAGGGATACATCTGGGTATAATTTTCCAAATTCGCCGATAATACTGGGCAGTAAAGTGGTAGCAAATTCACTAGGGATACCCAGACGTAATCTTCCTTTTAACGAGGTAGGTTGAAATTGGCGAAAAATACTGTCATTTAAGTCCAACATAGTCTGTGCTTTTTTATATAAATCTAAGCCGTCTTGATTAACGACCTGTCTTTGCCCTTGCTTATTAAATAGGCGTTTTGATAATTGCTGCTCTAAACGTTTTATCTGTAAGCTCACAGCAGGTTGGGAGCGCCCCAATTTTTCGCCTGCTTTTGCGAACCCACATAAATCTACAACAGTGACAAATGTGCGCAAATTATCCAAAGATAGTTGTTTCATTGCATCTAAGTACCTTTTAAATAAGACTTTTAAATGATTATTCAATTATTCATAAGAAATGTAAATGTAAACATTAAATATTTCAATTTGTCGTCCATCATTGCTGAATCTATAATTCGAGTATTGTTTAGTCACGGTCACAATATTTTATGCCAAATAAAACTGTTTTACATACCAAACATTTGGAAGCGGGAGCCAAAATGGTCGACTTCTACGGTTGGGAAATGCCCATTAATTACGGCTCGCAAATAGAAGAGCACCACGCAGTTCGCAAAGACGCGGGCATGTTTGATGTATCTCATATGACTATCGTGGATGTAACAGGTAAAGATGCGCAGGCGTATTTGCGTTTTTTATTGGCTAACGACGTGATTAAATTACAAGATAAAGGCAAAGCACTATACAGCGGCATGTTGAATGAAACTGGTGGTGTGGTAGACGATTTGATCGTTTATTACTTCGACCCAACTAACTACCGGTTGGTTGTGAACTCTGCCACACGTGAAAAAGATATGAATTGGCTGCTGCAACAAGCCACCACATTCGATGTCGCTATCACAGAGCGTAAAGAGTACGCCATGATTGCTGTGCAAGGCCCAAATGCAAAGAGCAAAGCGGCACAATTGTTTTCAGCTGCACAAAAAGAAGCCGTCGAGGGTATGAAAATATTTTTTGGTGTGCAAGCCGAGGACCTATTTATTGCTACTACAGGATACACCGGCGAAGCAGGTTACGAAATTATGGTGCCAACGGCTGATGCTGCAGATTTTTGGCAAAAATTGCTAGATGTAGGCGTGGTTCCTTGTGGTTTAGGTGCTAGGGACACACTTCGTTTAGAAGCGGGAATGAACTTGTATAGTCAAGATATGGACGAAACCATTTCGCCGCTAGCTGCTAATATGGCTTGGACAATTACGTGGGAGCCAAATGACAGAAAATTTGTTGGTCGTGAAGCTCTTGAACAGCATAAAGCGACAGGCACGGACAAACTAGTTGGTTTAGTGATGACCGATAAAGGTGTGCTGCGTGCTGGTCAAAAAGTACAGGTTAGCGGTGGTGAAGGTGTGATAACCTCAGGTACGTTTTCACCTACTTTGGGTCATAGCATTGCTATGGCACGCGTACCTTCGACAGTTGGTGTTAACGCTGAAGTTGAAATACGCAAAAAGTGGGTTACAGTCAATGTGGTGAAACCTAGCTTTGTCCGAAATGGTAAAAGTGTCTTATAAAAATACAATTAATTAGATAATTATTAGGAACAATCATGAGCAATATTCCAGCAGATTTACGTTACGCTTCATCTCACGAATGGGTACGCCCTGACGGTGATGGAGTATTTACTATCGGTATCAGCGACCATGCCCAACAATTATTGGGCGATATGGTATTTGTGGAGTTGCCGGATGTCGGTGCTCAAGTAGGCACCGGCGACGATATTGCTGTTGCCGAATCAGTGAAAGCAGCATCCGATGTGTATGCACCCATCAGTGGTGAAGTCTTAGCTGTTAACGCAGACCTAGAAGATGCACCAGAATTGGTCAACTCTGACCCATACGGAGAGGGTTGGTTGTTTAAAATTAGAGCCGAAGATCCAAAAGAAGTAGAAGGCCTGTTAGATGCCGAAGCATACGAAGGCAACATTGAAAACGAGTAAACTACTCACGAGTGAGGGCTATTCAGTCTTCGAAATTTAAAACATTATTATAATAAAAGTGTGTGGGTGAATTATATCGCCCACTGCTTTACTTTCTTTTTTTGTTCACATCAGGAATCCTAGTTAAGTATGTCATTATCTCATTTTTCATTATTAGAGCTTGAACAAAAACAGGATTTTGTTCGTCGTCATATTGGTCCCAGCGAAGTAGAAATGGCAGAAATGCTTACTTCAATTGGTGCAGAATCGTTAGATGATTTAATGCAGCAAACTGTGCCTGAAGGCATACGTTTACCTCAACCGTTAAAAGTCGGTGAGGCACAGACAGAAGCTGATGCCTTAGCCTACTTAAAAACTGTGGCCAGCAAAAATAAAGTCATGCGTTCTTTTATAGGCATGGGCTACTACGATACGCTCACTCCTAATGTGATAAAAAGGAACGTATTAGAAAACCCAGGTTGGTATACCGCCTATACGCCTTACCAACCAGAAATTGCACAAGGCAGATTAGAAGCCCTGCTTAATTTTCAGCAAGCAACCATTGATCTTACCGGTATGGAACTAGCATCAGCTTCATTGTTAGACGAAGCCACCGCTGCTGCTGAAGCCATGGGCTTAGCTAAACGCGTTTCTAAAAATCGTAATGCCAATATATTTTTTGTGGCAGATGACGTACATCCACAAACATTAGATGTGGTTCAGACGCGTGCCGATATGTTTGGATTTGATATTGTTGTTGGCAAAGCAGTAGATGCCAGCCAACATGATGTGTTTGGTGCATTACTACAATATCCTGGCACGTCTGGTAAGGTCAATGACATCACAGATATCATTGCTGCAGTACAAGCTAATAAAGGCATCGTAGCCGTTGCTTCTGACCTACTTAGCCTAGTGTTACTTAAACCACCCGGTGAAATGGGTGCTGATGTGGTACTAGGTAGTGCACAACGATTTGGCGTGCCTATGGGCTACGGTGGACCTCATGCTGCATTTTTTGCCACCCGCGAAAGCTACAAACGTTCATTACCAGGGCGTATCATCGGTGTATCTAAAGACACGCGTGGTAAGCCAGCCTTACGTATGGCATTACAAACCCGTGAACAACATATTCGTCGCGAAAAAGCTAACTCGAACATTTGTACCGCACAAGTATTGTTAGCCAATATGGCGTCTTTTTATGCGGTTTATCATGGTCCACAAGGCTTAAAAACCATTGCTTCACGTATTCACCGTTTTGCAGACATTCTTGCCGCTGGATTAGTCAAAGCAGGTTTTGAGTTAGCAAATAACACGTGGTTTGACACGTTGACGGTTAAAGTGACCAGCAACAAACAACAGATAATCGATGCTGCTTTAGCCAATAACCTCAACTTGCGGACCGACGTTGATGGTTCGTTAGGCATAAGCATCGATGAAACAACGTCACGTGACGATTTGCAGGCCGTATATCAAGCCTTTGTTGGCGCTAATGTTGAACTAGATATCAACGCCTTTGATAAAGTTATTATCGATAACGGCAGTGTTTCAATTCCAGCAGAGCTAGCCAGAACATCTGATTACTTGACTCACCCAGTATTTAACAGTTATCACTCTGAAACTGAAATGCTACGTTACATCAAGTCACTAGAAGACAAAGACTTAGCCCTAAATCACTCGATGATTTCGTTAGGCTCTTGCACCATGAAACTCAACGCCACCGCTGAAATGATCCCCGTGACATGGCCTGAGTTTGGTCAATTACACCCATTCTCACCTCTTGAGCAAGCGCAAGGTTACACTCAAATGCTGGATGAGTTGAGCGAATGGCTTATCGACATTACTGGCTACGATGCCTTGTCGATGCAACCTAACTCAGGTGCTCAGGGTGAATATGCAGGTTTGATCACTATTAAGAAGTATCATGAGAGTAGGGGAGAAGGGCACCGTAATATTTGCTTAATTCCAAGCTCTGCCCACGGTACCAACCCAGCATCAGCGCAAATGGTCAGTATGAAAGTGGTCGTCGTAAACTGCGATAAAGACGGCAACGTCGATTTAGCTGATTTACGCACTAAAGCCGCAGAAGTGGCTGATAACCTATCATGTGCCATGATCACCTACCCATCTACCCACGGTGTATACGAAGAAACCGTGCGCGAAATGTGTGAGATAGTGCACCAATTTGGTGGCCAAGTGTATATGGACGGCGCCAACATGAACGCTCAAGTCGGTGTGACTTCACCGGGTTATATTGGCTCGGATGTGTCGCATTTAAACCTACACAAAACTTTTTGTATCCCACATGGTGGTGGCGGCCCAGGCATGGGCCCAATAGGTGTTAAAGCCCACTTAGCGCCATTTTTACCTAATCACAAAATTATAGGTATCGAAAACGCGGGCGATAGCGAAATACGCGAGCACGGTGCAGTTTCAGCGGCACCTTGGGGCAGTGCTTCCATTTTACCTATTAGTTACATGTACATTAAAATGATGGGCAGCGCTGGCCTGAAAAAAGCCACCGAAGTCGCCATTCTTAATGCCAATTATGTGGCCGAAAAATTAGTAGGCTCTTACCCAATTCTATACCGTGGACGTAATAACCGCGTAGCACACGAATGTATTATTGATTTACGCCAGCTAAAAGAAAGCTCAGGTGTGACTGAAGTCGACGTAGCAAAACGCTTAAACGACTACGGTTTTCATGCGCCTACTATGAGTTTCCCAGTAGCAGGCACCTTGATGATTGAACCTACAGAGTCAGAAGCCAAAGCTGAGCTTGACCGCTTTATTGAAGCCATGATTTCTATTCGTTTAGAAATTGCTAAAGTTGAATCAGGTGAATGGGACGATATAGACAACCCACTACATAATGCACCGCATACCCTTGAAGATATTTGCGATAACAACTGGGATCGCAGTTATGACAGAAAGCTGGCTGCTTATCCGGTGGCTAGCGTGGCTAAGAATAAATTTTGGCCAACGGTTAATCGGATTGATGATGTGTTTGGGGATAGGAATTTGATGTGTTCGTGCCCAGATTTGGATAGTTATAGAGAGGATTAATTTCTACGTCATCCTTGAAACCTCAGCTGCATTGCTGTCGCTACTCGCCCCAATCACATATTAATCATATGCTCATGGGGCTCGCAGCTTGGCGGCTTTGCTGAGGCTCCAATGATTTAGTAGAAAAGGAATGTGTTTTTGAAAGTGTTTCAAACTTTCTAATTATTTGAAGAAACGAGCTTAGGCTCGTTTTTTTGTTTGTGGCTACGCTTTTTATGCGCTGCGCTTATTAAGCATATGCTTTACATACTGTCATCCCGCGCGGCGTCCGCATGACATTTTTCAAAATAATCCTTTCGCCCGACTTACTTTTTGCCTACAGCAGCAAAAAGTAAGCAAAAAGTGCCGCTCGAGGGCAATGCTCTTCATCCGATTATTTTGTGAATTAAGCAGGTCGTTTGCACTTGCTCCCGGCAATGGCAAACTCATTTAACATCCATGTTAAATGCCCTACTGAATTCACAAAATAATCGGCGAGCTTTGAGTCGAGGGTAGGGCAAGTGCATCGGCGTTGGCGATAAAGGACTTGCTTTGCAGTAAATTATCATGGATGTTCTGTTAATTTGACGTTTTAAAAAGTAAATTGAAGCGCTAACGTGCAGGCGTATGTTGCCAGCAAGAATGGGGAGATCTCCACAGGTTTGAAAATAAAGTTTACTTTTATCTTGAGGGATCTCCACGAATATTCAACCATTAAAATTGGCTGCAATCATCGTTCTGAGGTTTAATACGGCCGCCTCATAATGCTCGCAGAGCAGTATGAGGCCCTTATTTACATAACCTCGCAAACCCAAATAGTGTAATGATAATACGCGCCTTTTTTTACTGTGTTCGCTTGATAACGAAGGTGTAATCCAGCCATGAACATCGCCAGACCTATAATGTTAGCCAAAATACTGGCGAGTGTGGCGATGAGAATGAGTATGGTAATGCGCTGAACACATCGGCTTTTATGGTGTTCAAAACCGAGTCCGAATAAACTACTTTTGATATCCCTAAACTCTTCTTCAATTTGCATGCGCAGACGATAAATAGCCACTATCTTTTTTCCTAAATACTTGGTTCGAGGAAGCGAAGTCGCAATTAGCCAACGGTCTGCAGCGCCTCTTGCATGGACTTTTGAACACTTAGATTGCCAAGGAATGTTATGTCGCGTTAAGCTATGTCGTCCTTTTTTCTTGCCTTTAAATAGCACCAAAGTACATGTTAAAGGTTGGCTGCGACAAATATGGCTAGCGAACCCTAAAGGTTGACCGGTAGCTTTCTTATATAACTCAGAAGTATGCTCTCAATCCTCTTGTTGATTAACATACATCATAGGTTTGCGTACTCTTCCCGCAAAATCCCAACCCAATTCAATGACGTCTCTAAACCAAGTTGTTTTATAGCCAGCATCGGTGACAATAATGGGTTTAGTATCCTTATCGATAATACTATTCAATTTAGCTAAAAATGCCTTATGTGTGCACCGTTTTTCTTTCGTGCTGGCACCATGAATTTCTTGATAAATAGCGACCCCTCTCCCCTTAAAAGCCACTGATGCTCTTAGCAAAAAGCAGCCTTTAACAGTCTTTATGTGTATCTAAATCAGACCAATCAACTAAGATAACTGGCTGAGATGAGCAGTTGATAAATAGAGTACACAGTGACGAATAAACGCTATCGAGTTCACTGAATAAATTACTATTAGAACAACGTCGGTCTGCACGTTTAATAGAGTACTTGTCACTCGCTTCTGATTTTATACCTCTACCAATAGCCGTAACGGTCGCTGGATTAACGTGTAACAGACTACTGACACAGCTAGCTAATGCCTCACGACGAGTTTTATGCATCAAAGGGATGACAATGCGTATAGTCTTGTTCACGATACGGTTTGCATTCATGGCATGACCTGTTCAGTTTTGTTTGGCGATAGATCTGATCACCAAATCCGTGAATGTTCCCTACAACTTTACTCTCTTAT
>OOGD01000057.1_pt1 | contig 27302 bp, 22 predicted proteins | sample 1670381 | NCBI WGS metagenome assembly OOGD01 (sample SAMEA98146918, study PRJEB22522) | marine metagenome | biome: marine biome; feature: marine water body; material: sea ice | place: Arctic Ocean | collected 14-Sep-2015 | depth 1.3 m | reverse complement strand
GACTAATTCATCTGCTCGTTTATCCTTTTCTTCGTTAGCAATAACTAATTCATCTGCCCGTTTATCTTTTTCTTTGTTTTGAAAGGCAAGTTCCAGGTTGGCAATCACTAATTCATCTGCTCGTTTATCCTTTTCTGAGCTTTGAAATCTGAGTTCTTCGTTGGCAATCACTAATTCAGCTGCTCGTTTATCTCTTTCTGAACTTTGAAATCCAAGTTCTTCGTTGGCGATCAATAATTCAGCTGCTCGTTTATCTTTTTCCGAATTTTGAAATCCTAATTCTTCGATGGCAATGGCTAATTCATCTCCTCGAAATTTTTTCTGTTTGTTGGCGATGACCAGTTCAGCAGCTCTTTTATCCCTCTCTTCGTTAGCGACGGCTAGTTCAACTGCACGTTTGTCCTTTTCTATGTTGGCAAGGATTAATTCATCTGCACACTTATCTTTTCCTACGTTTCGAAAAGTAAGTTTTTGATTAGAAATAACTAATTCATCAGACCGCTCGGTGATATCTTGCATGATCAATAAAATTGTATGTTCTTTACCTTCAGATTGTTCCATCTGGAAGGCATTCAACAACATAACTTTCCGACCAATGTCAGTAAAATCATGATCAAGGACATAATTATCAGTACTGGTTTTCTGCGGTAAAATAGTTCCTAGCAATTCTCGAAGCGCGGGTATATCCCAATGGCTATTGTCCAGTTCAAAGATAGTCTGGCCAATGGTGCTTTCAGGTTTGAGCTTAAAGAGTTTATAAAAAAAACAATTTACTGCGACGACCCTTAAATCGTGATCCAAAAGAATTAAAGGCTCTGGCACCGTGTTAGTAATGTTTTCGAAAAAGTCCAACATCTTTTTATTGAGTTTCAGTTTTAACATTCACACACTCCAGATACGACTTCAATTTGTGTTTTATCTAATCTTAAAATGTTTTGGAAACTATGCAGGGATTGTTGAAAAGTGTGCAGGTAATAGCCATGTAATAAGTGATGCAATAAATGACTAAAATGAGCATTAGTTTTGACCATTTTTATCAGTGTTATAAAAAGTTTGTGAGTATTTAAAATAGTTACAATTGGATATAAATGCAGTTCAAGAGGTACAGGATATCCAATCTTCATGCTAGCTAAACAAGAAAGTAAAAGCTTCCATTTGGACGTACAACCGTCATCATTTGAAGCAATGACATGATCTTTTTGACCTGCATCAATACAAGTAAAATAAAGTCTCCTACTAAGTTCAGTAGTATCAAGTATCACAAACACAAGCTGTTTTTCGTCATCGTCTAAAATAGGTTGTGGTGTAATATTTGGACTCAAAATAATATCTCTTACATGATTACTGCGGACCGTTATCCTAAGATTCATCTATAATTTTTGGTGGTCACAGATTGTTGATATAATTTTAAGTGAGTTATCAGGATCGTAAATACGTAAAACTACTCGTTTTAGTATCTTTATATGACTATTTGTAGAACGAATCACACCGTTTTTATAAATAATAGTGTTAATACACAATCCAATGCCGCATACCTACAATTAGGGTTTACGACCAGTGGCTCGCGTAATATCTATTATAATACGCGGACCGCTCGATTTATCTGCAAGGTTGATAAAATGGCAGTAGGTGTATCAATAAATTTAAAGTATTTGTAACCTCAAATTTTTAGAACTGCTAGTCATGACTTTACTGTGAAAAAATCGTTTTATTGCAAGCGTAAGTGGTATGTCCGTTTTACAAAAAATGGGTTGTTAAACAACTAAACACCTGAAGCAATTTACTGGTGATTCTATTAACAACATTTCAGAAAATTTATCTTGGGCTCCATCTCTTTCAGCTATGGGACCTAAATTCATGACATGACTATTGTCGTGGATAGTTGGGCGTAAAAACCGACCGCCGGTGTATCGCTTCGGGTGGATGATGAACTAATTGGCACGAGCGGCATTCATAACCAAGCACATCATGTTATAACCGAGCACATCATGTTATAACCGAGCACATCATGTTATAACAAGATACCATTTGCTAACACCGGTGTAGATCTAAATCATGCCCTGAGCCAGAAACTGCGATTTGCTCGTTACTAGTGCAACAAAGCTACGAAGACTTAACCACACTTTATGGTGCTACCCACTACTCTATCGTCTTTATCGACTACGACAAATGACCCGTTAAATTGCAAAACAACATCACGTTGAAGTACTTTAAAGCAGGGCACATGATGTATCAGCACAAAGGCTCGATGATTAAATTCTGCAGTGAACTTGTACAATTCTTAGAATAACAAGGATACATTGCTGCTAAAGTTTTAGGATTAAGTCGATGAAAACGCTGATTATAATGAATCACCGTTTGTTATTAACTACCTCAATAATATGCTACATCACAATGCATTTTATTTTGATACATAGAACAAAAAAGCGCTGGGCGACAAGATTGACGCAGTGGTTTGTGATACTCCCCATCATATTTACATATAAGCCCACCATACATGTTTTATTAACGTTATCTTTTCAATTACGGATTAACCATTCGCTCTTTCCAACCATCTTGAATATCGTAAAGACAGCGCTGTTGCGGTTTAGACTTTAAATTCAAATAATCGACTGTGTGAGGAGTGAAAACAATGACACAAAAATTGTCACTAATATCGACATTATTACTGACAACACTGCTGGTAATATTACTTGCTGCGTTACTGCTACTATCAACCTCATTAGTATCATTGACTGAAATAACAGGCTTATCTTGCGGCGATGGCAACGCTGAACTGTCATCAAATGGTGCTTTAGGACTGCTCGAGTAAAAAGGCTCCCTTGCTTTATCTGATAAGTTTGACCATTGCTGTTTGATAAGGCTTGTTTTAGTCTGTTCCCCAAATTCTTGATAACTCGACTTTATAGAATTAGATATCAATGCAACCTCACCCGCCACACGATATTGCTCTCTAGACCCGGTAAAATACCAGCAAATTTCAAAGTGTAACTTTCCATCACCTTGCCATTCTGAAATCTTTTCGCTCCTTAAATCAGTCACAGATAAAAGATTTTGTGTGCCCTGCAAAAATCCCCTAAAAACCATCGTTCTGTTTTTAGGACGTGCACTTGGATCAACACTCGCAACTTGATAATACTTTGAGTGCATCTGACTCCGGTTGATGTGTAAACTTCTAGCTAACCGCTGGCGCCAAATTGGGTATATTATTTGAGTCATTTTACTTCTTAGTTGTTAATAATAAATAAACGATAAAAGTTATAAGTGGTTGTATTAATAGCTCGTATTCAAACTAACAAGAAAATAACCCATAACCAGTTTCTGAATCAGATCATTGAGGCTTTTGATGACCTAAACAACAGCTATAAATGCCACAATATTCACTTTGGGTAACTGACAAAAAAAGTCTAGGGTTCAATATTTATTGAATAATCTAGGTACAACTTTTTCCAATAATATTTCCCATCTACTGTCTAATCTATTTCTCAATTAAGTGAACTGTTGCATTTTATTATACTGATTTGAGCTATTAATCTGAAAACAAGCTCATAAGCCATGAAACTTGTTATGACTTACAACGCATACTGAAGCAAAAATGTGCAATGCTTGAGGCTGTCTCTCGACTAATATCAGGACAAGCGATGGGGAAAACCTCAATAGCATGAATTGTACCCATCACTTGGCGGCAACTTGCGCTAACGCCTGCACGCATTAACAGCCTATAAAAATTGATCCCTTCATCTCGAAGCGGATCGCATTCATTAACGCTGATAACTGTTGGTACTAGACCATGCACATCATCTTCTGTGGCAAACCCTGGCCAAGCTAAAACATTACCCTTGTGAAATTCTTCTATTCCATAAATCATTGCACCTTGGTTATTATGCAAATCAAGAAGGATCCCGTTATTTTCAATCGAAGAAGGATTTTCTGGCGTGGGCCATTTTCCTGAAATATAGGGGCAAAGTGCATACACACCACTTATAAGTTTTGAGTCATTCTCTTTTTTCAGGCTAAGTGCAGTCGCAAGAGCTAAATTACCTCCACCGCTGTCACCAGATACAATAATCCGCGATGGGTCAATTAAAAGAAGTTTACTGTTAGCACTGACCCATTTCAAACCCGATATACAGTCGTTGAGCCCAGCAGGATAAGGTGCCACTTCAGTGGCAGAGGATGGCACCAAAGCGTTTCTAAAGTCCACCATTGCCACGGCAAGCCCTTGAGCTGCCATTATCCTACCCCAAGCTTTATAATTACCATCATAACAAGACATTGTAGCCATACCTCCGCCATGAATGTAGTAAACACAGGGCAAAATATCAGTGTTATCTGGACGAATAAATTGGATATTAACCATATTACCATCTGGCTCAGACATAAACGTTTTATCGGTAATAATTAAACCTGCCGACGGCGCAATCTCTTCGGTGTCACACTGTTCGAGAAAGGCACCAATTAGCTGCCTTGTAGCGATTGCCCTTTCAGAATTTGCTGATTCTAGTGCCGCTTCTCGGCTTTCTACATCACGTCCACCACCCATAGCTACTGAGCCAAACACATCTTTTATTCGGGGATCTATTCGTGGATCATCATTTATTTTGCTCATGTATTACTCTCGCTCTTTATAGGCTCATTTCATCTGATTATAAAATAGGTAAATATTATGCCCGACTAATACAGCAGATTTAGATTAAACAGTTCTGCTGTTCGATACTGACAACTAAACTCAAATACAGCAGACAATACAACCATCTGTCAGTATGACTGACATTATCGAGTCGGAATCTGTTTACATAAAATGTTTAAATAAGATGACGAAAATCATACATGACACATTAATAACCTATAACCAAAAGTTAGGTGCATGAAATATATTCCGACATTAAAAAATTAAATTAAACAGCTTAAATGAACTCAACGAAACGACTATCCAAAGTCATTAATACGGCTTTATCACCATCAAAATCTCGAGAATAAGCACCACAAAAAACGTCAGGTATACATTATTTTGGCTCACTATCGCAGCTTTCACTCAAGGCGATTGCATAGTTATACATTTCATCACATTTTTATTTAGAACCTAGGGCAATAGCTAACAGATTACCGTTGCCGCCATCTTATATTTATTGCTCATAGGGAGTATAGGCTGACTCATACTTTTACCCATGCATATAATGCGTTGCATCTTTATTAACGTCTTCGCACCCAGTGGCGCTAGTAATGCATTGTAAAACCTTCCATGTTTTATTAATTTGTCACACCGATAGTTATACTTTACGGGAAACCTAACATAGTTATTCCGGTTTTATTATCATTAATAAGATCTAAAGAAGGTTCATAATTAACTAGACTAGGTTACTCAAATCAAGGTGACAGGCTGCTAGGTATCTCATACGATTACATTAATTTATTTGGCGACTAAGAGCGAACATGATCATCAGCGATAAGAAGCCAAAGGAATCTTAAACTTCTTATAAGCATCAGGCTAATCGTTAGACTCCATCATATTAAATAGATCACACTTTTCGATTCGATGTTCGCAAAATACAAGATTGACCACCTAGAGTCTGAAGACTGCTTCATCAAATGTATATGGCTTGTCCCATATTTTGACACACATGTTTACTCGTGACTCACTAAAATAAAGTTGCAGTCATGCCGAAGTAAAGCATCCGACAAGATAACTTCATTGCTTATATTGGGATAGTTGTCAAACTCATTAAGCAATAACAACCTGCGCTATCGCTGATCACAAGCAATGAACAAAACGAGTCGCATTTTTTTATCCCCACTGAATAACCCTACTTTTAAAGTACTATATGGCAGTCTGATGTTTTTACATGAAGTAATTTTTTGTTTTGTTGCAAAGACGTGAACTCAGTCCGGAATGAATTAGCAACATTAATTGTTTTGGTACCTTTAATTGTTGTTTGATATAAGTTGATTTTTTTGAGATTGGAATAATATAGCGTTAAGACATGACTAAAATTGATGTTATTTAGCATCCACAAGCTCTGTTAGTCATTCAGGTAAATCAAGGCTGACATGACAAAAACTTAGCTCGCCGCTGTTGTATTAAAATGAGCTGCGATTGCTTATTAAACGCTTCAAAGTATATGTCTACAGATTACTCAGAGCGATTACATTTAAGCCGCAAGGGATACAGAAATGAATAAGATACTCAAGCAGTCTATTTTTTACAGGTGCGAGTTAAAATTTTAAATTATCTAACTTGTTATGTAATAAAGAATGAATCGATACAACATTATTGCTTTTCAAACTGACCATGAAGTTTTCAAACAATAGCAATGTGCGTTCGTCTTTTTCTGAAAACGTTTGCTTCGATAACAACTCTGTAATTTTTTTATCCATCAAGCTGGATGTTTGAAATTCTTCATCAAGTAAACGAAATAGCGTTTTTAATACGTCCCTTTGCCAATTATCAAAATAGCTAGTTTCCAATCGCGCTGGATATTTAAATAAGTCAACGACGTCTAACTCTATGTTTTCGTTGGGTTCACCAGAGCAAAGTAATAGTCGATATCTAAGCAACTCACGTAGGCTAAGCTGAGATAAATGATATTTAATTAATCCGCGTTTATTCATAAAGAAAAGTACCTAAAAATTATAGTTATGAGCTCAAAGATATTTGAACATTACGTATGTTGAATAATAGTTAAAAATGTTGTGTCAGACTGCTCAGAATACTTAAGCCGTTCGTGATTTACCGCGAAGGGCTGATATCACGCAGGCCACCACTACAAATACGAGAGACATATTTAATGCCATTTCAACAGTTTGAATAAGTGCTGGGTTTTGCTCTTGGGTAAACTGGGCATTACCTAAATAATAATGCACCATAAGGTTTACCAAACTCATCCCAAACAAATTACCTATGGTTCGTGAGAGACTCATCGATGCTGAGGCCACACCCACCTCATGAACTTGAACCCCGCCCATAATGGCGTTATTGTTCGGCGTAGAAAACAGGCCAAAACCAAATCCAATCAACAATAATGAACAAACAATATAAGTGATACTCGTTTCTGTATTCATAAGGCTTAGTATGTATAGCCCGCAAGCAACAATTATACACCCCAAGGTTGCTACTAATCTTGGCTCAAACCTGTCGGCAAGCTTACCAGACAGAGGTGCCATTATTGCCATTGATAATGCCTGAACCAAAATAACTTGCCCGGCATGTGAAGGACCAAGCTCCTTAACATATTGCAAATACAAACTCATCAGAAATACCAACGGAAAGTTACTGGCATACATTAATAAAGAAGTTGCTAACGACATAGAAAAAACCCGACTTTCTCGGAACATTTGCACGCGGATAAGAGGGCGGCGACTGCGACTCTGATGCACAATAAAAAGAGTTAAACTGACAGCCGAAAATCCAAGCGTTGCAAACCCTAAAATATTGGGCAATATACTTAATCCATATACTAGCGACGATGAAAACGCAGCAAAAATTCCAGTTCCCCACCAATCGTATTGAGTTTTTTCATCGTTTTTCCATTCACCTGATAGGCGTAGCTTTATCAACAATAAAAGTGCAATAACGATAGGTACTTGAAATAAAAATACCGAACGCCAGCCCCATAATTCTGTTAACCAACCGCCTACTGCTGGTGCAACGGTTAATCCAACATAAACACATGCAGCAGCGATGCCTAAAGCAGCACCACGTTTATGGGAAGGTGTTACCGAAGTAATAATTGCCACACCGGTGCCAAAAATCATCGCCGCTGCAGCACCTTGCACAAATCGCCAAAAAAGTACCCATTCTATGCTTGTGCCAAGCCCACACATAAAAGAAGAAAACGCATTTAAAGCCAATCCGTAAGCATATATACGTTTCCTTCCATAATTATCTGCTAATTTACTAGCAGGCAACATAAAAATCACGCTACTTAAAATAAACAATGTGGGTAACCAAGAAACCATTTTTGCATTGGCTTGTAGATCAGCAGCCAAGTCAGGAATTGCGATATTGACAGAAGCCATACCAATAGGCCCAATAATTGAACCCAGACAAACAATAATTAATGCAAATCTAGCGACTGCAGATTTTTCAGACTGAGTTTCTGGCAAAACGAGGTGCTATCCTTATTAATAAATTTTGATACGATCATACCCATTAAATAGGTCACGTTAGCAATAAGAATATATCTATAAAGTTGTATTATTCAAACTCATAAACAATAGTTTGCTAAAATCACCAACAATTGAGCCAATAATAATTTAAGTATTGTTGGGATCCTAACCACTTTAATTTTTATATAATAAATGAGATCACTCTTTAAACACGATTCATAATCGACATATGTTTTACCAAATTCTTGGGACAAGTCTTTTTCTTCAAAAGACAAACTAATAAATATATAAATACTTATACCAGTTGCAAACACTTGATGACTAGAACTCGATATTGGTAGAGCCGAAAATCTAATCAGACTCCATGTTTACATAGGATGTCGCACTATCTTATAAACCTGAAATATGAAATCTCGTGGCAGATACTGACACCTTGTATAAGATAAAAGGTGAGTCGTAATTCAAACAATTCAAACAATTCAAACAATTCAAAATAATTGGGCATAAACGTCGTTATGCAAAGAAAGCCACCAGCAAAAACTGCCACTGCGTAGATTAAACATACACCTATTTCAAATTCGACTTTCCAGATAACTGAACCAAAAGGAACCCACTGATGACACATTTCTGTAATAGCGGCTGAAGTTGCCAGAATATATGTCGAACGTTCAGTGCTGGGATCAATAAAGCAGGTGAACCAGTATTTAAAGGTTGGGCTGGCCATAACACTGTGTTGAATGCCAAATCATAAAAGTGTAACCGTATTACTTATAATAACAGTAACAAAGGATGAGGAATGCCCTAGGCTATTGACCATTTTTGGGAAACAAAAGACGTTAGCGACAAAACAAAGTGAATCATCGACTCAACCTATGCGCCATAAAAAATCGGGAAATAAATAAAAAAGTCTGTTACCACCATTGAAATAGCACAATTTTATTAGGACCTATGGCGGCTATGTTACTTTTACTAGCACTAACCGGAACAGGCTTATTTGATTTAGCGATCCTTGGATACCCCGGCTTACTAATATTTGCTGCTATCCTAGGCAATGTTCGTTTGTTTTTATCCGTTTTATTGTTTGTAATAGTCCAATGTGTGTTTGTCACTTAGCTAACACTTCAAGGTTTTAGCACTTCACACATACCAACATCAAGTTGGTCTCACCTCTTATTTATACTGGTGATTTTTGTCGTAACAGGTTTCAGTATCTATATTTTGGAACACAATATTGAATACCTAATGCGTTCACTTCAGCGTAAAAATGCCAAAGTACAACAAAGCCAAGCAGAAATTAAGCATCTCGCACATCACGATCCTCTGACTAATTTACCCAACAGACTTTATAGAGGAAAACTGTTTTCGCAATCTTTGATTGCTTGCGAGCACATACAACAAGAACTGGCCCTTCTATTCATCGATTTGGATAACTTCAAACCCGTAAACAATGCATTGGGACATGCCGCTGTTGATTTATTGTTGGAGCAAATCACAAAACGATTAAGTAAAGTTTTAGCTTCAAATCAACATCTTATTCGTTTTGGTGGCGATGAGGTTCTGTTACTGACGCCATGCAACGATGACCGTGGTCAAATAGATAAATTAGCTGAAATCTTGATACAACAGTGTGCATCTGAATTTGAGATATTCCAAAATCAGGTGGTTATATCTGCCTCGTTACGAACAGCATGCGCCCCAAAAGATAGGACAGACTTTAAACAATTTTGCCGCAAAGCAGACATTGCGATGTACCAGGCCAAACAAGATGGCCGAAATACCTACCACTATTACCATAAGAGTCTGGAAAAAATGAGCGATGATAAATTCGCATTGTTGCAATTATTGCGTCCTGCAATTGTCGAAAAGCAGTTCAAACTTTACTATCAGCCAATGATCACCTTGAATAGCGGTAAGATTACTGTTGTTGAAGCACTACTTCGATGGCCTCAAACGGATGGGAGCATGATAAGCCCCGAACAATTCATCCCGTTAGCTAAAAGCAGTGGCTTAATCAATGAATTAGGTCGGTGGGTCATCCAGTAGGCATGCATTGACTGTGTTCAGCAGCACCAACAAGGTATTGAGCACTTACGAGTCGCAGTCAATCTTTCAGTGATGTGATGCAATTCAAAGATGGACAATTACAAAATATTGTTGAAAACGCGCGACATGACGCCGGTTTAGCTCCAGAAGCGCTAGAGTTATAGCTAACTGAGACATTGCTTGTTGATGAAACAGACCAAATTCAAACTCAACTCAATACGTTGAGCGAACTAGGTATCACTATCGCCATTGATGATTTCGACACTGGTTATTTAAACCTTGGGTATCTTCAAGATTTTAACGCCACCAAACTTAAAATAGACCGTTCTTTTATTAGCTCTCTGTGTCTTGCTGAACATGAAGATCCACTCTTAAAAAGCTGGTTGCACTATCTTGCGATATTGATCTAAACCTATCCCAAAAGATATTCTCTTTGAACTGCTGAAACACCATGAACACCATGAACACCATGAACACCATGAACACCATGAACACCATGAACACCATAGTTAGAATCAGGGTTAGTATCAAACGATGAAGGCACACAATCCAATTTTTTTGGCTAATACTATTTGGTGACTATCGCACATCTTGCCACTGATCGAGCCAGAATAATGTAAAGCAAAAAATATATTGCCAGCCTCGTAGAAGTCTTTATTTTACGATGATGTTTTGTTGGCACTCAGGCGACTGAAGGCTACGAACGATAAATGAATCATCGGTTTATCTTCATTAAAAATTAGCTCCACTAGCAAAGGGAAGCACTCAAAATTGAAATTATGTCGTTGCATTATTGCTAATTAACAGTCACTTTAATCATCAGTCAAAACGGTAAACTTGATAACAGATAGTATGTTTAAACAAGCATAACCCCGCAGGTTTCTATCATGCGTGGCATTGTCGACCATATCGAACGAAAATTTCAACTTAAAGGCTTATTCTCGTGCAAACAACCTATCCAATCAGTGAAACAATAATTGAATGTTACCAGCGCGATGGCGCGGTATTAATCAAGGGCTTATTTCGAGACTGGGTTGAGACGTTACGCTCAGGAGTGGCAGAAAACATGTATCGTCCTGGCCCCTATGCATCAGAAAATTTGCACGCGAGTGACAGTGGGCGTTTTTTTGATGATTATTGCAACTGGACCCGCATTAAAAGCTTTGAAAACGTGCTGCGAAAATCAGACGTCGCCCAGGTTGCTGCCCAGTTAATGCGCTCAAAACAGGTACAGATATTCCATGATCACGTTCTCGTTAAAGAGCCGGGAACCTCCAAAGCGACACCCTGGCACCAAGATAGTCCTTATTATTTCGTAGAGGGCCAACAGAATGTCAGTTTTTGGGCACCACTGGACCCGGTTAATCAGGCTAGCCTTCGCTGCGTTGCAGGTTCACACCACTGGTCAAAGATGGTACTGCCCACGCGCTGGTTGTCCAACGAAAGCTTTTATCCCGACACAGATGCTTATATGCCGGTACCCGACCCTGATAACGATAAAACCTATCGCATTCTTGAATGGGACATGGAGCCAGGTGATGCTGTTGCCTTTCACTTTAAAACCCTGCACGGCGCGAGAGGCAATAATACCTCAAGGCGCAGGCGTGCATTTTCATTACGGCTACTTGGGGATGACGCACGCTATATATCCCGTCCGGGGCCCACTTCTCCCCCTTTTCCTGACCATCAAATGAGTGATGGTGACACATTACGTAAAGATTGGTTTCCTGTTATTTACCCGCCTCAGTTGGCTTGATGGCCAATCACAAAGTCACAAATTAACAAAATCGATATGCACACTGCGTGGGGACAGGAACGTTAATTTATCGAGTCGCTAACCCCAGATTATGGCACTGAGGCGCCAGACGCCTATGAGCGATAAGTGCATCATCTGCTTAGCTTCGTCAATAATCCGCTCCACTAGCAAATGCGGCATTCATAACTGAAATCACAAGGTGGTATTATTACTGATTAATTGTCACTTTTATCATCAGTAAAAACGCTAAACCTGATGATAAATAATACGATGCAACTAGCCTAATCCTGAGGTTCCTAAGCCTACTTACTCATTGTATGTAGGGAAGCCATAAGTCACGCAACAATACATTGATTACGCTGCGAAGCCTGTTCAGGTTAACTCACAGGGATGGAGCGATTATACAAAATCCATGTGAAGGTATTGAAAACGGAAATCATCAACCAACTGACGCAACCCCTATGATAGTGAAAGAGTTCGAAACGTTTCTTCAGTGAAACAAACTAGCGTTCGCTAAAAGCGAGTCGTCAAAATTGGATGCATTTGTATTTTCACAGGTTTGTAGAGATGCATAAAAAGGGTTTTGAAGTAGTTGGAAATGAAAACTTGTTTGAAATCATAAAATTAATTAGTCGGTATGATAGGATTCGAAGCTACGACCCCTTCACCCCCAGCCTATGGTGACCGCTACCGAGCTGCTACTTAACTACGATAATCTGAAGTTTAAATATGGAGAATTAAAAATTAATTGGTCGGTGTGATAGGATTCGAACCTACGACCCCTTCACCCCCAGCGAAGTGCGCTACCAAGCTGCGCTACACACCGACCGAGCTGCGCAGTTTACGGAATTTAATTTTGTTTGCAACGCTAAATCGAGCTAATTTGTGTTAGTTGCGCATTACTTAGCCAAGATTTGCTTTTTAAGGTGAAATTTAAGGCTTTAAATCTACTTTGGCCGAAATAATTGAAATTTTTGCAGCTCACTCACAGAGAAATAATCGCCAGGGCCGCCGCCTCGCATAACAGGTTGCATGGCCGCGGTATCGTAGACACCTTTTTTTAGTGCCGTTTGAGAAATATGCACCCCTACGACTTCTCCTAAGACTAACCAACTTTGACAATCATCACCGCTGGAAGATTGTAATTGAATCACTTGCGATGTTTTACATTCCATCACCACCGGGCTGAGTGCAACATGGGGCACATCGATGACCTTTGATTGGCCTTTAGCAATGTTAGCTAGTTCGAATTCGTCAACGTCAGAGTCTGCAGCTACGCTAGTTTGATTCATCACCTCAGCAAGAGAACGGGTGACAAGGTTCCAACAAAATTCTCCCGTATCGGCAGCATTTTTCACACTGTCTTTGTAGCCAATACTAGAAAAACCGATGATCGGGGGATGATAATTAAATGCATTAAAAAAACTGTATGGTGCTAAGTTTACTTGACCATTAATACTCTTGCTGGATATCCAGCCAATTGGTCGCGGAGCAATAATTGAATTAAATGGGTCATGTTCTAATTGATGACCGTCTTTAGGTTGATAAAAATGAGAATTGTCCGGCACAAATGGCTCCTATTGAGATACATAAATGAGATGTTTTTATATATTTTGCTTGGTGATTATACTTAATCAAGTTTATAATACTGACCCATACATTTGTATGGGCAGTGATAGTGATGAATACGCAGAGTACTTGCGAAAATAGCTTAAGATTTATCGTCCGCGCTAATACGACTAGCGGTGGCACCTGATTGGTCTTTATACTTTGCGTCGGCTCTGGAATTATAAGGTTTTTCAGCGAAATCTGATAACAATTCAAAACTGATTGCACCGATTTTCATGCCAGGCTTTAGGGCCAATGGCAACTTACCGCTGTTGAAAAATTCTAAAACGATATTGCCTGACCAACCAGGATCAATTCTATGTGCAGTAACGTGCACCATTAAGCCCAATCGAGCTAATGAAGAACGTCCGTCTAACCAACCTACAATATTGGCTGGCAAGGTTATCGACTCTTGAGTCACTGCAAGCGCCAACTCACCAGGGTGTAGAAAAAAGGCTTTGTCATCTGCAATGATGATTTCATCACTCATCACATTGTTCAACGCTTCTTGTACCTGAGCTTTTGGGCCACTTAAATCTATATAAGGTGCGTGATGATCTTCAAACACACGAAACTTATTGCCGAGCCTAATATCAACAGTGACACCACTGATTTCTTCATAATCTGGCTGTGGAGATATTTTTATTTTGCCATCTAACAGGTGTTGGTAGATGTCTTTGTCACACAATCGCATAGAAGTAAGCTCATTTATTACGGGTTTTTATGTAGGCCGGTTGACCGTGTTTTTTTCTACATTGATCTTACGCTACTTGTACGCTTTTTAAGTAACAATATTTTGCCGTTTGTCTGGCTAATTGTCGGTATGCTTCACTTAATGAATGCTCTGGATTTGATACTTGCAAGGGTTTTCCAGTATCGGCATGTTGACGAATATCAATATTAAGAGGCAATTTTCCGAGTAAAGGCAAATTATACATCTCGGATAACTTGTCACCACCAAGCTCAGAAAATATGGCTTCTTTGTGTCCACATTGACTACATAGATGATAACTCATGTTTTCTACCAATCCCAAAACAGGAATATTGACCTTTTTAAACATAGCAATGCCTTTAATAGCGTCTGCGAGTGCCAAGTCTTGAGGTGTGGTGACTACCACTGCGCCACTTAAAGGTACTTGCTGCGCCATGGTTAATTGAATATCCCCTGTGCCAGGAGGCATATCTACAATTAAATAATCGAGTTCAGGCCAAGCAGTTTCATTGATTAATTGATGGAGCGCCTTGCTCGCCATGGGTCCACGCCACACTGTGGCATCTTCGGCCGGTACAAAGTAACCAATAGAACTGGCGACCACACCATGTGCAGATAATGGTTCAACTTTTTTGTTGTCTTTACTACTCGGTTTAGCTGTTGGGTTACCCAGCATAATAGGAATGGAGGGCCCGTAAATATCCGCATCTAATAAGCCCACTTTGGCACCTTCTGCCATTAGTGCAAAAGCCAAATTAACGCTAGTCGTAGACTTACCGACCCCACCTTTACCTGAGGCTACGGCGATTACATTTTTTACGTTAGGAATTTTAGCTATTTTGGTTGGGACGGATGCGATTTGAGTATCGATGCTGACACTAAGTTTTGTATCTTCTGCTGAAATCTTAATTTGTTTAATAAGTTCGTCATGAAGACTCTTAGCCACAAATGGTAAGGTGACTTTCACAGTGCTTTTTTTGATTTGGATCCAGTTTTTAACTGATGTATTAGGAAGCTCAAAAAAGCGGCTAATACATTCTACTATCTTCGACTCATCTATATTTTTGCTGGTTTTGCTACCAAATAACATGTCTCACCTTAACTTTGTATAATACAAACGGAATTTCGTAATGCAATGATGGCGTATTTTCGCTACTATTTATCACCATTTTTTACAATTCAGTTAAACATAATTCACCATGCCAGAACAAACTCGCAAAATCCTTGTTACCAGTGCCCTTCCCTATGCCAATGGCTCTATTCACTTAGGCCATCTTTTAGAGCATATTCAAACCGATATTTGGACAAGGTTTCAGCGAATGCGCGGTCATACCTGTTATAGCGTCTGTGCTGACGATGCACACGGAACGCCTGTTATGCTTAAGGCACAGCAACTCGGTATCACTCCTGAACAAATGGTGGCCCAGACTCGTGACGAACACCACCAGGACCTCATCGATTTTGGTGTGAATTACGATAACTATCATGTCACTCATTCAGACGAAAACAAAGAACTTTGCGAGTTGGTATATAACCGTTTAGATGATGCGGGTTATATTAGTAAGCGAGTTATCAGTCAGTTGTACGATCCTGAAAAAGAAATGTTTTTGCCAGACCGTTTTGTGCAAGGTACCTGTCCAAAGTGTGACGCACAAGACCAGAATGGCGACAGCTGTGACGTGTGCAGTGCGACTTATGATCCTACCGAATTAAAAAATCCTCGTTCAGTAGTATCAGGTGCAGAACCAGTTTTACGTGATTCTGAGCATTACTTTTTTGACTTACCGCAGTTTCAAGACATGCTACAAGACTGGTTACAAAGCGGCGCTGTTCAGCCAGAGATAGCCAACAAACTCAAAGAATGGTTTGAAGAAGGCATGCATCAATGGGATATCAGCCGTGATGCACCTTATTTTGGTTTTGAAATTCCTAATGCACCGGGAAAATTCTTTTATGTGTGGGTAGATGCCCCAGTTGGCTATATGGCCAGCTTCAAAAACTTATGCGATAGAAGTGATGCAGACTTTGATGAGTATTGGAATAAAGACTCCGATGCCGAGCTTTATCATTTTATTGGAAAAGACATTACCTATTTTCACTGCTTGTTTTGGCCAGCCATGCTTGAAGGCGCAGGTTTCAGAAAACCGACTGCTGTGAATGTGCATGGTTTTGTTACAGTAAACGGTGCCAAAATGTCTAAATCAAAAGGCACCTTCATCAAAGGTCGTACTTACTTAGATCATCTTAACCCTGAATATTTACGTTATTACTTTGCCTCTAAACTCAGTGATGCTGTATCAGATATAGATCTTAACTTTGAAGACTTCGCACAAAAAGTTAATTCAGACTTAGTGGGTAAAGTAGTTAATATAGCCAGCCGCTGCGCCAGCTTTATTACTAAACGTTTTGACGGAAAATTATCTAACAATGTGCTGGAGCCAGAACTTGTCGAAGAATTTCACCAAGCAGAGACTAGCATCGCACAGGCATTTGAAAAGCGTCAGTATCATAAAGCAATTCGTGAAATTATGGCCTTAGCTGACAAAGCCAACCAATTTATTGATACAAATGCACCTTGGGTAACAATTAAAGATGACAACAAACAGCAGTTTACTCACGATGTGTGTTCTTTAGGGATAAACCTGTTTCGTATCTTAGCGGTGTATTTGAAGCCTGTAGTGCCCGCTTTAGCAGCACAATCTGAGTCTTTTTTAAATGATGAATTGACTTGGGAAAGTTCACAAACTGTCTTGACCGGACACCCTATCAACAAATTTAAAGCCCTAATGCAAAGGGTAGATATGGATAAGGTTGGCGCCATGATCGAAGACTCAAAAGAGAATTTAGCTGCGATAGATCAGCAAGCAACTCAACAAGAGACTCAACCTAATCAAGATAGTCCGCTAGCAAAAGATCCAATAACAGACACCATCAGTTTTGAAGATTTTGCAAAAATAGATCTGCGTATTGCCCGTATTGTCAAAGCAGATCATGTTGAAAAAGCAGATAAATTACTACGTCTAGAATTGGACTTAGGTGGCGAGACTCGCCAAGTATTTGCGGGTATTAAATCAGCTTATAATCCAGAAGATTTGGAAGGTAAATTAACTGTTATGGTAGCTAATTTAGCCCCACGTAAAATGCGTTTTGGCATGTCTGAAGGTATGGTCTTAGCTGCGGGACCTGGTGGAGACGAAATATGGTTAATTGAGCCACACGAAGGTGCTCAGCCAGGTATGAAAGTGAAATAATCAACCAGATGGAGAAGTTAGTTATTCATCGCTAACTTCTCCTAAAACCTCAGTTCTCAAACCTAAAAGAGTTCATACCCCAAAGACACTTTTACCATTTACAAAATGTCAAATACAGTTCGTTTAGATTTGTAAAGGAACGAATAATTGCTCTTTGCTTATTTTTCATTAGATCCCTAGAAAACTTTTTATTTTTTATTTTTTATTTTTTACTTTTTCTGCGGCATCAATGGTTTAAATTCTTTTACTTGTTCAATGTTTTCCAACGTGACTCAACGCGCATCAGGCCGTTTCTGACACTGGCACCCACGGTGGAAAATTTAGCCTTGGCTTTCCATTTTGGTTTTATTAAAGATAAAGGAATTTCCCGTTTTCTCGCCACTATCACATACATGGTGGTTAGTAGTGGTAAATATTCATGACACCACTGGTTCCATTTTGAAGGTGCTCTCAGTTTTCGTTGTAAAAATAGTTCATTAAACAACAAATGTTTTACATCTACTATTTCAAAACCCAATAGCTGTAACCAATCTTTGACCCTAGCACTGCTGAAGAAGCGCGCATCATGTAATACATTATTTTTATTGATGGGTAAATATTTAAGTAAACCGCACAGACTAAGTGGATTAAAACCAGTAATGACAATATAACCATTCGGCATAATGGTTCTGTCCACTTCTCTTAATATTTGATGGGGATCCTTGGCAAAATCTAGTTCGTGAGCTAATAAAAACGCATCAACACTGTTTTCACTCACAGGTAAATCATCAGGTACTGCGACTAAACTAGTATAAACTTGCTTTTTGGATGTGATGTTTACTTGATGTTTGATAGGACAAGCAGCAAGTTCGATTTGGCTACTTAAATTTCCTAAACGGACTAGGTGGTAGCCAAAAAATTTTCGACTCACTTCGGCTATTTCACTTTCAGTCAGACGTTTTAGCTCATCACCTAATGGTAAGTCTTGCCATAACTCTGGTTTAGTGGGGTGGTTTTTGATTAACGCTGGTCTCATTAGATTATGTTACTCTAAAACAAAGAAACTGTTAATCCTAAAGTTTGTGACAGGAGATAAAAATATGTCCGTAAGCGTTTTCCCTATTGAGGCATTTAATGACAACTATATTTGGTGTCTGCGTAACCAAACTCACTGTGTTGTAGTCGACCCAGGGGATGCTGCGCCGGTACTCGCCTATTGCAAAGATAATCAATTAACATTATCAGCGATTTTGATCACCCATCATCATTGGGACCATACGGGTGGTATTGACGCACTGTTAGTATCTTTTCCTGATATTCCTGTTTATGGTCCTCAGAACAAAAATATAAATCAAATTACTGTTCGCCTATCACAGGATGATAATTTAGAGTTACCACAATTCGACCTTAAGTTTTCTGTGTTAGAAATACCAGGGCATACTTTAGATCATATTGCTTATTACGGTGATATCGGCCTATTTTGTGGTGACACATTATTTTCAGCTGGTTGTGGTCGATTATTTGAAGGGACACCTCAACAAATGTTTACTTCTTTGGCCAAGTTAACCGCACTTCCTGCTGATACCGCAGTATATTGTGCGCATGAATACACTATGGCAAATATCGCTTTCGCGGAAGCCGCAGAACCAAACAATCAAGCATTAATTGACTATAAACATTGGGCTGGTAAGCAGCGGGAAAAGAACATTCCTACTCTTCCATCCAATATTCACAGAGAATTGGAAGTTAATCCATTTTTACGTTGTAATAGTAGAGAGTTAGTGAAAAATGTCAGCCAGAATATAGGCGCAACTTTAATATCTGATCAAGCTACTTTTGCTTCACTGAGAAACTGGAAAGATAATTTTTAATGAATGAATAAGACACTAACACGTTGTCATAACACATTTACCTGCAACAACTAATCACGAAATTAAAGAAATAATAAAAAGGAAAAAAATTGCGTTCACATAATTTACTCACTCCAGCTTTAATTGGCATTTTGATTGTCACACTGTCTGCCTGTAACACAACAACACAAAGTGAACACACCAGTCAGCTTGAGCAAGATCAAGAGCGCCAAATTGCTGAGCAAATTTTAGTATCGTGTGAACAGTCTAAAGACAAAATTAAACCTCAATTGGAAGGGCAACTAGAAGTTAAAATAGGAGATAAAGTAGAAGAGAAAGTAAGTGACCATTTTGATTGTGAATCTGCAGAATCAGGCATAATACCCACAGCTCACCCGGTTGAGATAGTTGAAGTATTTGTCGAAGCACCAGAAATAATCGCTGAGACTATCGCTAAAGTACAAATTAAAGACATATGGCAAAGAGTACGTAGCCAGTTCAATTTTAAGTTTGAGGATAACAGTCGTATTACTGCGCAGCGTAACTGGTATCTTAAACACCCTGATTATATGAAACGAGTGGCTATCAGGGCCAAACCTTTTTTACATTTAATAGTAGAAAAACTTGAACAACAAAAAATGCCTTTAGAACTTGTACTATTACCCATAGTAGAGAGTGCTTTTGATCCCTTTGCTTATTCTCATGGGCGTGCAGCAGGTATGTGGCAATTTATTCCGTCCACAGGTAAGCGTTTTGGTATGAAACAAACCTGGTGGTACGACGGACGCCGTGACGTGATGGCCTCCACCCAAGGCGCCATAGATTATCTCAATTATTTAGTTAAGATGTATGATGGAAATTGGTTTCATGCTTTAGCTGCATATAATAGCGGCGAAGGCCGTGTCCAAAGAGCCATCAGCAAAAATAGAAAAGCGGGTAAACCTACTGATTTTTGGAATTTGGATTTGCCTAGAGAAACCCGTGCATACGTACCTAAACTTCTCGCCCTTGCCGACATTTTAGCCAATAGTGAGCAATACGATTTTAAGTGGCCTAAAATTGACAACATCCCATTTACTCAAGAAGTGATAGTGGGTTCACAAATTGACTTAGCCTTAGCAGCTCAAATGGCTGGACTAACAGTAAAGGAAATACATTCTTTAAACCCTGGCTATAATCGCTGGGCTACGGATCCTAATGGACCATTCACCTTATTGTTACCTATAGATAAAGCCGAAAAATTCTCTATTGAACTAGCAAAAACAGACAACTCACAACGACTTAACTGGGTCAGGCATAAAGTTAAAAGCGGTGATAGTTTATTAAAACTAGCTAAGCAATATCACACCACCACCGATATTATTAGCAAAGTAAATGAGTTAAGAAGCAATATGATTATTGCAGGTGAGCACCTCATTATTCCAGTGGCACTAAAATCTTTAGACTCTTATTCTTTATCCCAAGAACAACGCTTGGCTAAAACTCAGTCGAAAAAAAGAGCCGAATATAAATTAGATCATATTGTAAAAAGTGGTGATACTTTTTGGGATCTGAGCCGTGAATATGACGTAAACATACGTCAATTAGCAAAGTGGAATGGCATGGCACCAACAGATACCCTGCGCCAAGGTAAAAAATTAGTCATCTGGGTAAATGACGTGAGCAATGAGCAGCGTAAAAATGCGGTTATGCGAACACTTACTTATACAGTTCGTAATGGGGACTCCCTTGCTCGTATCGCTGGAAAATTTAACGTCAAAATAAGTGATTTGCAAAAGTGGAATCAAAGTAAGCTTAAAAAATACTTACAGCCTGGGCAAAAATTGAAAATCTTTGTTGATGTGACCCGCACCTGATATGAAAAACGGTTGTTTTATTAATGCTTAAATTTAGTTACTCCAAACTTAAATCCAGTCATGAAGGGCCATGGATAATAGTCGATCTATTGATGCTTGGTTTATTATTGATCAATTTAGTATGGCTGTTGTTTGATAGTTTGTACGCAACACAAGCCTTTAAGACAATGCTATCCAGCATAAACCTTGGCATCGTTGAGGGATATGCTCCGATCCACGATAATTTCACTCTCTATGATTTAGCCTTTGTTGGCATTTTTCTTAGCGAGTTTTGTGTGCGCTGGCTTGCCTCTATATTGCGTAAAACTTATATGCGTTGGTACTTTTTTCCCTTTATTCATTGGTACGATTTAGTCGGTTGCATTCCTCTTGGTGGGGCGAGAATATTTCGTTTTTTGCGAGTATTTTCAATCTTATACCGTTTACAAAAATATCAAATTATCGATTTGCGCAACACAGCCATCTATCGTTTTATTGTCTTTTATTATGATGTGTTTGTTGAAGAACTCAGTGACCGAATTGTCGTTAAAGTTTTATCTGATGCGCAAAAAGATATCGCTGCGGGCTCACCCTTGATAGAAGACATCAGCCAACAAGTCATAGGGACACGACTACCTGTCTTAACTCAATGGTTGTCGTCTGTAATGGTACATATTGGCGAGTCAATTGAGCACAATAATCATAGCGAATCTGTTCGTAGTCATGTACAAAAAAGTGTCGGTAAGGCAGTACGTAATAACTCACAAGTATCTATCTTAAAATTGGTGCCTATGCTGGGCAGCACCATAGAAAAAACGTTAGAACAATCTGTTACTGATATCGTCACGCAATCAATAATTAACTTATTAAAAGACATTACACCAGAGAAAATAGATGACTTTGTTGAACATGGGTTAGGTCGTTTTTCTAACGAAGATAATATGCTTGACCAAGAAGTGTTATTGATTGTTAATGAATGTTTGGAATTAGTTAAACAACATGTCTCACAGCAGCGTTGGAAAGACTCATTTGACGCTCAACACACCGCGCAAAAGACAGAAATAAATGAAAGCACTTGAGCTAAGAATTTAACCTCTTGTATTACTTCTGCTATCTCTGGCTTTAGTTTATGAATGTAGTCATTACTTGCCGCTACTAGCCATGCCAACAATATTTTCTGGTCTACATTGGTATATAGGTTCTCTAGGTGTATTGGTAGCTTTAACAGGTATCTGGGAGTTTCAAAAAGCTAAAACTACTATTGGTCCCACTAAACCCGAGAAGGCAAGTTATTTGGTGTCGGGCGGTGTTTATCGTATGAGCAGAAACCCGATCTGAGCATGCAACTCATCATTATTGCAGTCATTTTTAAATTCGATAACTAATTCGGTAACTACTTCGGTAACTACTTCGGTAACTACTTCGGTAACTACTTCGGTTTTATTGTATTACCTTGTTTTATTCTTTACATCACACAGTTTCAAATCAAACCTGAAGAGTCTATTATATAAAGAGCTTTTGATGAAGATTATGTCATCTACAAGAAAAAAGTTAGACGCTGGTTGTAGTTTGTATGTTTTTTTCAGAATAAACCATGCGAGCATATTAATGTTTGGAACTGAAAATCCTCGAAACCTGCGATTTTGTGTACTCAGATTTTGCACAAATTACGTATTGTCTGTATTAGGAAAATGCAAAGCTTGAACTCTTTAAAAATTTAACGAATTAATGTTTGAAACTCAGACTTGACTAATAAACTGACAGGCTGGCTTACGTCCTGGGGCATTCAGTCAACTAATTAGTCGTCAATAGAGGAGAACTCCTTTCTTTTAAAGCAAGTAGATATAAAGAAGCTTTTCCAATTTATCTATCCAAATCCAGGCAACAATTTCAACCATACTTTGTACATAGCTTGTTGCAGAAATAACAGTTCAAAACCACAAAAATCATAAAATTTATGCTTATAAAAAAATGGTTAGCATGGTCACAGGCCAATAAAAATATTTTATGACTCATGACATCTCTCCATTACCCTTTGTTTTGGCTATATACTTTTCCAGCTGTCTATCAAAGTCATCGAGACAGCTCTTTGAACAAAAAACGATAAAGCTTACCCTGATGTGGTTTTCCATAGCATTGTCTTTGCCCAACGTCCTTTAATCAACAACCTTTTCTCAACGACCTTTTCTCAACGACCTTTTCATAAATAGGTTCAATAATGAGTTTTGCTTTATCTGCACTAAAATGTATATGACGGAACTTCGCCATGTATGCAACACAACTAAAACGCATCATTAAATATAAAAAAATGACAAATAATAAAAATTAAATTAAGCCGTCCATAGGCCAACTCCTGGTTAACTTCTAGTTAACTCAGTTTTTGATTTTTAAGTCTTAATGCATTTAAAATAACGGATACCGAACTGAAACTCATGGCGGCAGCGGCAATCATGGGTGAGAGTAAAATGCCTAAAAGTGGATATAACACCCCAGCCGCTATCGGCACACCAACGACGTTATAAACAAAGGCAAAAAACAGGTTTTGGCGAGTATTAAGCATGGTGGCGCGACTCAATACGATGGCTTTAACAATGCCTCGTAAGTCACCTTTAACTAAGGTGACTCCGGCACTTTCCATCGCTACATCTGTGCCGGTGTTCATGGCAATACCCACTTGGGCCTGAGCTATGGCTGGCGGATCATTGATACCGTCTCCTGCCATAGCAACAATTTTCCCTGCCGCCTGCAATCCTTTGACTATAATGTCTTTTTGTTCGGGCAGAACATCCACTTCCACACGATCAATCTTCAACTTGGCGGCCACTGCATGTGCTGTACTAGCATTGTCGCCCGTTAACATCACTACTATGATTCCCTGTTTGTGTAATTGAGTAATTGCATCTTTGGTTGAGGATTTAATCGGATCGGCTACACCAATTAAAGCCGCTGGCTCTCCATCAAACGCAAGTAGCATTATTGTTTGTCCCTCGCAGCGCAACGGCTTGGGCGAAGAAGGTATTATCGATGTTTGACTGGGCTTTACTGATATTTTGCTGTTCCATCAACTTTAAATTGCCAAGGACAAGAGATTGACCATCTATGCATCCGTAAACACCCATGCCTTACCGATTCGAAATCACATACCTCGATCGCTTCAACATTTCTATCTTTTGCACCTTGTACAATCGCATTGGCGAGAGGATGTTCGCTGTATTTTTCTATGTAATACCTTGAGAAACCTTAAGTGCATCGTCTACCTCTATGCATAAATGGCTAAAGGTACTCTCAAGTTTTCGGTGCCCAAGCAATAACTTGCAGGCTCTTAAATTCTTCACCTTTTTATAAATCAGTGATGGTTTTGTGAGACGCAACGTATTTGCACTATATTATTCAAACCGATTGAATCGATTCATTTATCTGCGATCCTTACATACTGTTGAGTAGAAAGATGGTCTGATAAATGAATTCTTGATTTGAACAAATAGTCAGAATTGCATTGGTGAGATTGAGTAATAAAATCTAAAACAGCTTATCTATTGTTCATTACCAATTCAAACTGAACCGGTAAACTAGTTATCTATACAACAATAATTGTTCTGGATTGAACTTTAAACTACGCGTACATAAAAAGACAAAATTGATCTTTACATTTAAAATGTAAATGAATACTCAATAATAAACAAATGACATCACTCTATTCACTATGTTCACATTTATTGAACCCTTAAAACTTTGTCAACATAAAAATAAACATTTATAGCAATGTGAAACAAATAAGAAAGTATTTAGAAGCACCAATAGAATTTAGACACTATAGGCATTATTGTAGTCAAAAATAATTAAACTAAACGACGCTGGAGCACTAAAAATCGTTAGATTCCAATTCAAAATTTAGACTAATTAGGTTGAAACAAAAAAGGTCTCTATTAAATCGAGACCTTTTTTTAATTTAACCGCGTCTCCAAGTAGTACCGCTGGATGAATCCTCAAGGACCACATTTAATGTATTTAAGGCATCTCGTGCAGCATCAGCAGCAGCCCAATCTTTTCTGGATCGTGCATCGTTTCGAGCTTTGATTAATGCTTCTATTTCAGCCACATCTTTATGTTCACCACCAACACCTCCAGCGCCAGCTTGCAAAAAGTCATTCGGTGATTGCTGTAAAATACCTAAGATATCTGCCAGCTTGATCATCACACCAGCTAAGTTGGAAGCTTGTTGACCTGTAGATTTATTCAATTCTTTGGCTAAATCAAATAGTACAGCAAAGGCTTCTGGTGTATTAAAATCATCATCCATGGCCTGATTAAAGCGCATTTGATAATCGCCTGTTGAGATATCAACATCCATATTCGGCGTGACATCACGTAAAGCCGTATACAAACGCTTTAACGAAGCGCGAGCTTGTTCGATAAAGCTATCTGAGTAACTTAACTGACTGCGATACTGAGCTGACATTAAGAAATAACGTACAGTTTCAGCATCGTATATTTCCAATACATCTCGCAAAGTGAAAAAATTACCCAGTGATTTAGACATTTTTTCTTGATTTACCTGCACCATACCTGTGTGCATCCAATAATTCACATAAGGTGTATCAAATGCACAGCAGGATTGAGCGACTTCATTTTCGTGATGAGGGAATATCAGATCAGAACCTCCGCCATGAATATCAAAATGTTCACCCAAATGTTTATGGTTCATGGCGGAACACTCAATATGCCAACCGGGGCGGCCGTCACCCCAAGGTGACGTCCAAAAAGGCTCACCGGGTTTAACTGATTTCCAAAGTACAAAATCTAATGGGTCGCGTTTTTCAGCTCCGACTTCAACGCGTGCCCCAGAATTAAGTTGGTCTAGGTCTTGACGTCCCAGTTTTCCATAGTCGGCATAAGTGCTGACTTCAAACAACACATCACCACTTGTCGCTTGATAAGCATAACCTTTATCAATAAGGCGCTGAATAACGTTGATAATTTCAGGGATATGAGTGGTAACGCGTGGTTCTACATCAGGTTCAAGCAAACCGATAGCTGCAAAATCTTGATGCATGCGCGCTATCGTTTTCTCGGTAAATTGTTCTGCAGTTAAGCCTTGCTCATTCGCCCTAGAAATGATTTTGTCGTCTACGTCTGTAATGTTTCGAACATACTTCACTTCAAGTCCACAAGAGCGCATATAACGCACCATCAAATCAAAACTTAAATAAGTACGAGCATGACCAACATGACATACGTCATAAACTGTGATGCCACATACATATAATCCCACCTTTCCTGTTTGCAATGGTTTAAATTGCTCTTTCTGACGGGTTAAGGTGTTGTATATATGTAACATGAAATTAAAGTCCTCTAATGGGTGTATAGTAAGGTACGGTATCTAAAAACGGGATTCTATCACCGAGAAACCTATGCTGCATCTGTCAATTACTCTTAAAGCCTTAAAATAACTTAGCTTTTAGGCTAGAATGTACCTGTTTTTATAATATTGCTAAATTAAGGATCTATTTCATGGTTAAAATCCACACGAATTATGGCGTTATCTCACTAAACTTGTTTGCCGACAAAGCCCCTATTACAGTTGCCAACTTTTTGGACTACGTGAAAGAAGGTTTTTACGACAACACCATTTTTCACCGGGTTATTGATGGGTTTATGATCCAAGGTGGTGGATTTGAGCCAGGCATGGCTCAAAAAGAAAGTAAAGCGACAATCCAAAATGAAGCTAACAATGGATTAGTCAATAGCCTTGGCACAGTAGCCATGGCAAGGACTAATGAGCCTCACTCAGCTACTGCACAGTTTTTTATTAACGTGGGCGACAACAGCTTCTTAAATTTCCGCAGCGAAAGCACCGATGGATGGGGCTACTGCGTATTTGCTGAAGTATCTGAAGGCATGGACGTTGTTGAAAAAATCAGAGCGGTTGCAACAGGTAACTCTGGCCATCATCAAGATGTGCCAGAAGAAGATGTTGTTATTCAAAAGGCTGAAATAGTCGAATAGGTTCAACAATATTGGGGTCAAAGTTATTGATTTTGGCATAGCTGGCGTATGTGAAAGTGGTAAGCAAGATAAAGATAATGCCTGTCTCTTATAAACATTTGACGCTGCCGACGACGAGTAAAGTATGTCACTCGGACATCACCTGCGCGTGACAGA
>OOGD01000056.1_pt1 | contig 27320 bp, 23 predicted proteins | sample 1670381 | NCBI WGS metagenome assembly OOGD01 (sample SAMEA98146918, study PRJEB22522) | marine metagenome | biome: marine biome; feature: marine water body; material: sea ice | place: Arctic Ocean | collected 14-Sep-2015 | depth 1.3 m | reverse complement strand
TCACTATATACCATGGTTTTGGCAGATCGAGGGGAATTAGCTCTTCACCTACACCACTTGCCCAAGCAGATTCGCCTCCAATAAAGACCGGCACATCAGCGCCTAATTCTAATCCCAGAATGGCTAGATCAGACCGGTCTAGATTTAATCGCCACAGTTTGTTAAGCACCAGTAATGTGGTTGCTGCATTTGAACTGCCACCTCCCAGGCCACCACCAATAGGAATATTCTTTTTAATGCTGTACCGCAATCCTAATGATATGCGGTATTTAGATTGTAATAATCTAGCTGCAATCAAGATAATGTCATCTGCTTCGTCGACGGATGTTTGACTGCTTGAACGCGTAATTGAACCATCCTCAGTTATTTCGAAGGTTAAATCATCATATAAGTCGATAAACTGAAAAACGGTTTGTAACAGATGATAGCCATCATCACGTCGCCCTGTGATGTGCAGCATCAAGTTAAGTTTGGCGGGCGACCTAAACAAGAGAGGTTGTGATATTAAGGAAGCCGGAGTCATTTGTTTAAAGGCCCCTTCAGTCAAAATTGGGGAATATTGATTCTTGCTCGGCTTGTGCTTCAAACTTTTCCCAGCGTTCTATGACTATTTTGATTCCCACATTATTGTGTTTGAGATAGAGACGCTTTGGCAGTTGTTGTGCCTGTTTTAGTGCGGGAAAATAATCAAGGTAATTCACTAGCCAGCCATTCTGTCTTAAAGACTTTAACCGACCGAAGCCGTCTATCTCATAGTTTGATTCAACATCAGATTGAGGCAGTCCTTTAATCCATGATTTTAAGCCAGTCACTGGAATACTCCACCCCAGCAACTGGACCAGTAGCTCATCAGGCGTCGCGCCAAGGCGATAATTGCCATCGGCCAGCGTGAGTTTAAACTGTTTATTTTTATCGATTGAAAGATTTGACTCTATGCGGATGACACCTTGTCCAAACGGTGCCTCGATCACTATTGAAAAACGTTCCTGTTGACGGCTCCAAGTAATTCCGACCGGGTAAATCTTGTCTAATGTGATGTCACTAACAGAACCCCCCAATCGGGTTGGTTTGGGGCTTACCATAATCGATGCACGGGCGTGAATTTCCCATTTGTTGATATTAGCCAACTGTTGCTGTCGCCAATCCCAGTTTTGCTCACTTTCCAAAGTTACTTTTAACACTGGCGTTTGACTACAGGCGCCAACAAATATCATCAAGACAATGATGAGTAAGCGTGGGACAGAGGCGCGTAACAATATCGTCATACTTGAAGTGTCATACCTAAAAACAGAGCGCTAGCGTCCTGTGCATGGTTGGTACCGACAAAATTGTCGGCCTATAGATTGGATACTGTCTATTGGTTTATTGAGTTAATCGTTGCATGACTTTCTTTATTCGCGGGTCGTTGGGTATTTTTTTCAACGCTTCTTGCCATACACGTTTGGCCGCTTCTTTGTTGCCGCTAACCCATAACACTTCGCCCAGGTGCGCTGCGATTTCGTTGTCATAGTATTTGGAAAGCGCAGACTGCAAAAAACGAATAGCAATGTCATAATTTCCCATTCGGTAATTTACCCAGCCATAACTATCCAGAATGGCAGCGTTGTCGGGTAGAAGTTCGACGGCACGCTTCAGTAGTTCGTAGGCTTCCTCGTAGCGGTCCGTTTGATCTGCCAGGGTAAATCCCAGTGCATTCAATGCATGTGCGTTATTGGGTTGAATTTTGAGTACGGCATTGATGTCTTCTTCCAGAATATCGAGGCGGCCGATTCTTTCCGCCATCATTCCGCGGGAAAATAACAGGTCAATATTGCCTGGCGAAAACTTTAACGCGGTATCGTAAACTTCAAATGCTTCACTGAATTGCTCGTCTGCTGATAATATTTCGCCTTCAGTCATATAAATGCGAACGAGTGTATTTTGGCTTTGGCTGCCTTGACGCATTTGGTCTAAATGCTTGCGGGATTCTTTTATTTGATCTGTCGAGCCAAGCAGGGCGGCTATTCTGAGCTGGGCATCAAAACGGTATTCTTTTACCTGCACTAAACGGTACCAGTCTAACGCTTGGTTGGGTTGCTCCTTTCGTTCAAAAATTCGTCCCAAGTAATACTGTGCTTCTCCTTCGCGCAAATCTAGCTCAACGAGTCGAGACATATATTTTTCAGCATCATCTAGCCGCTGTGATTCAAGCGATAACAAACCCAGTGTATAAAGCAGGTTGGGATCGTTTGGCGATGTTTGATAGAGCTTTTCAAACTCCATTCGAGCCAGTTCATATTGCTTTAAATCGACCAGCAAACGTGCGTAGGTTAAACCAAGATCTTTGTCATAAGGGCGGTCCTTCACGGCTTGCCTGAGGCTGACAAGTGCTTCTTCGGGACGATTTAGTTTCAGTAGGATTTTGGCTCGTGTACTGTATGCGCCGTCAATTACCTGGATTTCAAGTGATTGATCCAAATAGTAAAGTGCTTCTTCAGTCTGCCCTGCCTGAGCCGATAAAACACCGTGCATGTACTGCGCATAGGCTTTTTCGGGATAGTTTTCTGCGGTTTGACGAGTGACTTTTAGTGCGACTTTGGCATCTTCTTCTCTTGCAAAAAGTCCTGTTAATGAACCAAACAATACTTTGTCACTGGCTTGGCTGTTTGAGATCATGTTGTCAAGTGCGCGCGCCGCCTCTGTCGGTTTTCCCTGGCGGATATAGATGGCAACGATCACTTGCTGTGCATCGAGATCATTCGGTGATAGCTCCAAGCGGCGGTTGGCTGCCTCGATGGCGGCTTCGAAATTATTGCCATACATTGCGATACGAACCGCTCTAGCGGCAATCTCAGGGTTGTTTTGTGATTTTGCAACAATCAGATAGTTTTCAACTGCGAGATCAGTCTCGCCACGTCGAAAAGCGAGCTCGGCAATCATTAAGTGATAAGAATCAATGCTTAACTGATCAGGTTTAACTAGGCGACTATCTTCAGGCAAATAGTTAATTTGGGCCTGATCAGCTTTCACTTCTGAAAGGTCCAAGGGTTGTGATCCTGGCAGCCCGGCACAGGCAGACAGAAACAAAATGGGGAGGATCATTGCGAAATTGCGTTGTCTAGTTGTCAATTTAGATACCATGGTTTTGTTTAGTTGTTTTTTAGTTTCAAAAGGTGCGTTTAAAACTGATATCAACTTGCTTTGGCTGAGTGTATCACTGTGTTCCAAAAGCGAAAAGTTTGTCGTTACCTGACACTGCAAGGTAACATTAACTAACGATATGATCGATTTGAAATAGTTTCGTTCCTTTATTCCAAAAACAGCCTGGTTTTATAAGGCGGGCCTTGTATTTAATGGGTCAATGACAGAAAATTACAGGCTAACATTCAACCCTCTCTTGAACATGACATTATTGTCGCTTGGCATTAACCATCAGACAGCCCCCGTTGATATTCGCGAGAAAATCGCTTTTTCGCCGGAGCAATTGTCGGGTGCCTTATTGGAATTACAAAAACTACCTGCGGTAAACGAGGCTGTCATTGTATCGACCTGTAATCGAACCGAAATATATTGCGATGCGGCTGATGATTCTCGTCATGCTATTACTGATTGGCTTTCTAAATTTCACCACATGGCGGATAATGTGTTAACGCCGTACCTCTACCTACATGCTGATCACGAAGTGGCACGCCATTTATTTCGGGTTGCCTCAGGGCTTGATTCGATGGTGTTAGGTGAGCCGCAAATTTTAGGCCAATTGAAAACGTCTTATGAGCACGCTCGCATAGGGAATAGCGTAGACTCCATATTGGATCGGCTATTTCAACATGCGTTTAGTGTCGCAAAAAAGGTCCGAACCGACACTGAAATTGGATCGCACTCTGTGTCTGTTGCATTTTCTGCGGTTAACTTGTCAAAACAAATTTTTGGCGATTTGGGTCAACAACGCGCGTTGTTGATCGGCGCAGGTGAAACCATCGAACTGGTTGGTCGCCATTTAAAGAGTCAGGGTATTCAGTCGATTGTGATTGCAAATCGCAGCCTCGAAAAAGCCCAGATATTGGCGGAGTCTCTGGGTGGCGCTACCGCGGTGAGCATTAGCTCGGTTCCAGAGCAGTTGGTGAATGCGGATATTGTTATTTCGTCTACCGCGAGTCAATTGCCTATTTTGGGCAAGGGTGCAACAGAAGCAGCGTTAAAGCGGCGACGCCATCGGCCCATATTTATGGTCGATCTGGCCGTGCCACGCGATATCGAAAGTCAGGTGGGCGACCTTGAGGATGTTTACCTTTACACGGTTGATGATTTAAAAAATGTAGTTGATGAAAATATGCGCCATCGAGAATTGGCGGCCGCGGCCGCGCAGAAGATTATAAATCTGGAAGTGACAACGTTCTCTCAATGGCTAAAAACACACCATTCGGCTGATCATATTCGTCAATTACGCAGTCATGCCGAGACCATAAAGCAACAGTGCCTTGAAAAAGCAATGCTACAATATGGGCAGGACAATGATGCTGAAAAAGCGCTTTTGACGCTGGCTAATACCTTAACTAATAAAATGCTTCACGCACCGACAATAGAAATGCGCAAGGCGATCAAAACTGACGATCAGTCCACTATTCAATTGTTGAAATCACTAATTACTAATCAATGATGACTCATCACTGATGTCTGCCGAGTAATTAATATCTTTTAATTAATGTCCGAGTAACTAAGATTAATGAACCAGTCATTGCTAAATAAGTTGGAACTCCTGTGCGGTCGTCATGAAGAAATCACGGCGCTGTTATCGGATATTGAAACGATCAATAACCAGGATAAGTTTCGTGCACTGTCGATGGAGTACGCCCAGCTTGAAGATGTTGTGACCAGTTTTGGTTCGTTTCAACAAGCACAGGAAACACTCGCTAGTGCAAAAGAAATGTTAGCTGAGAATGATGCTGAAATGCGCGAAATGGCAGAAGAAGAAATCCATGAAAGCAATCAGAAAATCGAACAGTTAGAAGCAGAGTTGCAAAAACTGTTGCTACCAAAAGATCCGAATGACGCCGCGAATGTATTTCTCGAAATCCGTGCCGGTACCGGTGGTGATGAAGCCGCGCTGTTTGGTGGCGATCTGTTTCGCATGTACAGTCGCTACGCCGAGTCTCAACGCTGGCAGCTAGAGATTCTAAACAGCAACGAAGGCGAGCATGGCGGCTATAGAGAAATTATCGCCCGTATTATAGGCCATGGTGCCTACTCCTACCTCAAATTTGAATCCGGTGCTCATCGCGTGCAGCGTGTGCCTGAAACCGAATCCCAGGGCCGGGTGCATACATCAGCAGCAACGGTTGCCATCATTCCCGAAGGTGAGGATGTGCAGAAGATTGAAATTAACCCTGGTGATTTAAGAGTGGACACTTTTCGTGCTTCGGGCGCTGGTGGTCAGCACGTTAACAAGACTGATTCCGCGATTCGTTTAACTCATCTCCCGACTGGCACCGTAGTTGAGTGTCAGGATGAACGTTCGCAACACAAAAACAGAGCGCGGGCGATGTCGTTGCTTCAGGCCAGGATTTACGATGCCGAAAAACAAAAGCAAGACCAGGAGCAAGCAGCTGAAAGGAAGTCACTGGTCGGTGGTGGCGATCGATCGGAACGTATTCGAACCTATAATTTTCCGCAGGGAAGGGTGACAGACCACCGTATTAATTTAACTTTATATAAGCTGGATGAAATTCTTACCGGTGCGCTGGGCCATGTTGTTGAGCCCTTGATGAATGAATATCAGGCCGAGCAGCTGTCGAAATTGGCGGAAGACAGCGGTGGCCTCAATTAATCAATGTGAGTTAAACGGTCGAATTATGTGATGGAGTTAAGTGACGCGTTGGGCTGGGCCAGGCAGCAGATTGGCTCATTAAGTGACTCTGCGGCACTAGATGCCGAGGTACTACTCGCACATTGTATTGGTAAGTCGCGAAGTTATTTATATACCTGGCCAGAGCAAGTGCTCACAGCCACCCATTGGGACCGCTATCAATCGCTGATAGGACAGCGTTTGATACCAACTCCTATTGCTTACCTAATCGGTAAGCGGGAATTCTTTTCCTTAGACTTTAAAACTACTGCAGCGGCTCTGATACCTCGATCAGACACTGAATTGCTGGTTGAAGCGGCACTTGATCGTTGCCCACAAACTTCAAGCTTTAGAATTCTTGAGCTAGGTACAGGGACAGGCGCGATTGCAATCACGCTTAAAGTGCATCGCCCTGATGCCAAAGTCGTCGCGACTGATATCAGCCCGCAATGTTTGGTACTGGCAGGTCAAAACGGCAAACACCATCAGGTTCATATTGACTGGATAGCGTCGGATTGGTTTAGTGCTATTGAACCGTCAGAGCGATTCGACATGATCGTTTCTAACCCACCGTATATTGCCGGAGATGACGTTAATTTAACACAGGGTGATCTGCCTGCCGAACCGTTATTGGCGCTGAGTTCCGGTCTCACCGGCTTAGAGTCATTGCGGCAAATTATCGCTGATTCTCCTGACTACCTAAATCCAAGGGGGCATTTATTGCTGGAGCATGGTTACGATCAGGAAATTGCGGTAATCGGGTTATTAAAATCACGGGGGTTTGCCAACGTAAGCTGCCAATACGATATCAACAATCTGCCACGTATCAGCATGGGACAATTCATCTAAGCTGGGTGTCACTCGCAAACCAATGTTGAAATAACTCAAAAGCCAGCGTAATCTTGATTGCATGGACGACACAGATCAATACCGATGCCGCTTAATTTATCTTAAGCAAACCGACGATATCACCAAACAGGCCGAAGCTGTCTGCGAAGCGGTCGCTGGGATCGAGGGCATTATCCTAGCTGCACCGTTCGACTGCTACAGCGTGCATTTAATCTATTCACTTGATAATCTTTCTTTCGAGTTACTTACCGATCTACTTAATGAGCTCGGTTTCGAATTTGAGAACTCTATTTTGCTTAGCTTGCGTAACACTATCTTCGAGTTTCTTGAGGCAAATGTTCGAGACAATAGGCATATCGATGTGACGAAATTTCAGGCGGGTTCTGACGAAGATGAGGCCGCTATTCTTCCACGTCAATCGTCTGACAAATACTGGGAAGATTATCACTAAAAGTCTGTCGGACTTAGGTGATCTTAGCGAGGGGAAATCATGATGAACGAATATTACGATCTTGGTAACTACAGCCGCCGCATATCAACCGAACCAGCTGATTCACAACTTTGGTTCGACCGAGGCTTGATATGGAATTATGCCTAGCATCACGAGGAAGCAATCGCCTGTTTTAAAAAAGCGATTGAGTATGATTCAACCTGTGTAATGGCCTACTGGGGTATTGCCTATGCCAGCGGCCCCAACTACAACAGACAATGGGGAGATTTCGACGACGAAAAGCAAACTTGTCTGAATGATACTTACGAAGCCGCCGCTAATGCCAAAAGCAGTCTGGACCACGCAAACGATATTGAAAGTGAACTGATTAAAGCCCTCGATACGCGCTATCCCAAAGAAGCTTCTGTCGAGGACTTTGGTCCCTGGAACGATGCTTTTGCCGATGCGATAAGACAAGCTTACCAAAAACATCCAAACGACATGGATATCTGCACCCTATTTGCTGAAGCTATTATGAACTGAACTCCCTGGAAGCTGTGGGACTTGCCAACAGGGAAGCCAGCGGCTGGTGCGGATACGCTGGAAGCAATAGAAGTACTTGAAACAGCCTTCGACAGGCTTGCCGATCAGGGCTCGAAAAAGCATCCGGGGCTTTTACACATGTATATTCACTTGATGGAAATGTCCCCCTATCCTGAAAAAGCGCTGGATGTCGGTGATCGCCTCAGCGAACTGGTGCCGGATGCTGGTCATTTACTTCATATGGCTACCCACGTTGATGTGTTGTGCGGAAACTATCAAAATGTTGTGCTGCGTAACCATAAGGCTATCGAGGCTGATAAAAAATATCTTGCCCGATCGGGTCCAATGAACTTTTATTCCATCTATCGCTGTCATAATTACCATTTCAAAATTTATGGTGCGATGTTCCTTGGACAGCGGCAGGTTGCAATCGATACGGCGGATGAATTCTCCGCTTCGTTGACTCGAGAAGTGCTTGAACCTATGGCCAATTGGCTTGAAGCGTTTTGCCCAATGAAACAACACGTTCTAATCCGTTTTGGTATGTGGGACGAAATCAAGGCTCAAGCACTACCGGACGACCCGAATTTATACGCGATGACAACCGCGCTGATTCACTACTCTAAAACGGTTGCCTATGCTGCGACTGGAGACATACCTGGGGCAGAAGCGGCTCGAAATGATTTTCGTGATGCCAAAGCGGCGCTACCTGAAACTCGCATGCTGTTTAACAATACCTGCGCTGATATCCTTGGAGTCGCCGAAGCTATGCTCGAAGGAGAATTAAGTTACCGAAAAGGTGATTTTGACGACGCTTTTGATCACTTACGTCGCTCGGTAGCGCTAGACGACAATCTACCATACGATGAACCTTGGGGCTGGATGCAACCTACTCGCCATGCCCTTGGCGCATTACTAATTGAGCAGGGCCAAGTAGAGGAGGCTGAAGCGATCTATCGAGCAGATCTTGGTTTTGACGACACACTCGCACGAGCCTGTCAGCACCCCAATAACGTATGGAGCCTGCATGGCATGCACGAATGTCTTAACCGACTAGGGCGAGAGAATGAGGCCGTAATTATAAAGCCCAAGCTTGATATCGCTCTGGCTCTTGCTGATGTTGAAATCAAATATTCTTGTTACTGCCGCGGAATGTAGCCAAAGAATAATATACGCCTCTGTTTGGAAAGTAATCAGAGCATGTGATTCGTTTAAAGCAAAGTATGTGTGTTTCATCTGGGTGCTTATGCACGGCCTCGAGGGCGATTTCCAGGGTTAATTATTCAATTCCCTTAAGTAAGGGCGTTCTGTTATGGCGGGGCCTGCATCGTGACGGCAGGTAAAAGATAAAAAAAGACTGGCTGAGCAATCAACCAGTCTTAAGTGCTATTTCTAGCATTACAGCTAAAGGAGGAATGTGGCAGGGATTAATGAGGTTAAATCTCTTTCACAATACCTATATAGGATAGATTAAGAAAAAATCCAGTTTTTTTCGTAATTATATTGATATTCCATAGTAAGTGTGATGAAGATAATGCCAGATAATCATTAAGCAATAGTTATCTGTTTCTGCAACCCATTGTCTTTAAACAATATATTTATAAAGATTTCGATTTTAAAGCTTCAGTTTTGACTTTCAAATTAAATTTAAACTTTTTATTATTTTATATAAAAATTGCATCAGTCCGTTAAGCGTCGAAGTAAACTCGACGTATCCCAGCGTCCACCACCCACTTCCTGTATTTCTGCATAATAGTCATTAACAAGACGAGTCACGTCTATTTTTGCGCCATTCTTTTCACTTTCTTCGATACAGATACCGAGATCCTTGCGCATCCAGTCGACGGCAAAGCCGAATTCAAATTCGTCTTTTAGCATGGTGTGGCCACGATTCTCCATTTGCCATGAGCCGGCGGCTCCTTTGGATATGACGTCAACCACTTTTGCGCCATCCAGTCCTGATTTTTGTGCAAAGTTTAGGCCTTCAGCGAGGCCTTGAACCAGGCCAGCGATACAAATTTGGTTGACCATTTTAGTCAACTGACCGGCACCGACTGGGCCAAGCAATTCTGCCGCTCGGGCGTAGCTCATGATGATGGGTTTAACTTGATCAAATGCGGCTTGGTCGCCACCAATCATAACGGTTAATACGCCATTTTCGGCACCAGCCTGACCACCTGAGACGGGAGCATCTAGAAACGCAACTGGCGCTTTTTCGGCGATCTCTCGGGCGACATTGGCCGAGGCAGTGGTGTGATCGACTAAAATAGCACCCGGTTTAATACCGGCCAATACGCCGTCATCACCGTAAACCACCGATCTTAAATCGTCGTCATTGCCAACACAGATAAAGACGAAATCAGCCCCTTGCGCAGCTTTGGCTGGTGTTTCAGAAAAGGTCCCGTCGTAATCCTCGCACCATTGTTTGGCTTTTGCCATGGTGCGGTTGTATACCTTGACCTCAAAGCCTGCTTTAGACAAATGTCCTGCCATTGGATAACCCATAACGCCCAAGCCTATAAAGGCAACTTGTTGTTTAATCATTTTTTTCTCGCCCTAGCATTAATAAAAGAATTGGTCTAAAGAATAACATTGGTTTTTATGATGACTGTAGGTTTGCCATGCTGGCCATCAACCACTTGCTGCCGGCACGCTCGAAATTAACTTGAACTCGTGACTGGCTGCCTTGGCCTTCGAGGTTGAGTATGACACCGCTGCCGAACTTGGCGTGGCTGACATTCTGCCCAACAAATAATCCGGTATCGGCCTCGGTTTGACGATGACTGAGTTGCGGCGATGGTGATGACGAAAAACTGGGTCGGCTAAACTGCGCCTTAGGCCTGATCTCCTGAACAAATTCGGCTGGTATTTCGCGTATAAATCGAGACACCTGATTGTAATTTTCCTTACCGTATAGCCGACGAATTTCTGCACTACAGACAACTAATTGCTCACGTGCACGGGTGATGCCCACATAACACAGCCGGCGTTCTTCTTCGAGTCGGCCAGGTTCTTCGCTTGAACGTTGGTGGGGAAATAAGCCTTCTTCCATGCCAACCAGAAAGACCAGTGGGAATTCTAGCCCTTTGACAGAGTGTAGCGTCATTAATTGCACGCAGTCTTCCCAGGCCTCAGCTTGTGCTTCGCCTGCCTCAAGCGCTGCGTGGGCAAGGAATGCGTCGAGTACACTCATGTTTTCGTCTTCAATCGTGGCGTCCATCTCGAAGCCTTTGCCTGCGCCTACTAGTTCTTGCAGGTTCTCTATTCTTGACTGGCCTTTCTCGGACTTGTCTTTTTCAAAGTGAGCTTTTAATCCACTGTGCTGAATGCAGTGTTCCATTTTCTCATCCAACGTTGCCTGTTCTAGGTCGGCTTTCATGGTCTGTATTAAATCAACGTAAACCTGCAACGACGTCCGTACTCGTGACGAGAGTGGCGCCGATTCTAGTAAAGCCAGGGTTGCATTCCACAGTGATTGCGACTGAAGTTTGGCCTGCTCTCGAATCATATCGATAGATTTTTGACCAATACCACGAGGTGGATGATTGACGGTTCGATCAAAGGCGTGGTCGGCCATTGGATTAGATAACATGCGCAAATAGGCTAAGGCGTCCTTTATTTCAGCTCGCTCAAAAAATCGTAGCCCGCCATAAACACGATAGGGCATACCGCGCGTCACCAGTGCTTCCTCGAACTGACGGGACTGGGCGTTAGAGCGATACAATATAGCGACCTCGTTTCGACTACGACCCTCATCGACCCAGCTTTGAATTCGGTCGATAACAAAACGAGCCTCGTCTTTTTCGTTATAGGCTGAGTAAAGCATGATGGGCTCGCCATCGGCACTTTCAGTCCACAGGTCTTTGCCTAAGCGTCCTTGATTATTATCGATGAGGGCATTTGCAGCCTTTAGAATAGTACCGGTTGATCGATAGTTTTGTTCTAGCTTTATTACTTTTGCACCACCAAAGTCTCTTTCGAAGTGCTGAATATTCTCAATACGAGCGCCACGCCAGCCGTAGATAGACTGATCGTCATCACCGACCACAAAAGCGGGTGTACTAGTGCCGGCCATCAAACGTATCCAGGCATATTGAATGGCATTGGTATCCTGAAATTCGTCAACGAGTAAATGTTGAAAGCGTTTTTGATAGTGATTGCGTAAATCGTCGTTGTCACGAATGAGCTCTAACGCACGGAGCAATAGCTCAGCAAAATCGACCACACCAGCGCGTTGGCATAGCTCTTCATAAAGTCGGTAGATCGCAAGCATCTGGCGCTGGACATGATCATTTCCTGGATCAATACTTTGCGGACGTAAACCTTCATCTTTATTTTGATTGATAAACCATTGTGCCTGCTTTGGCGGCCAGTTGGCTTCATCAAGATCGAGTTGGCGCACGACACGTTTCACCATACGGAGTTGATCGTCGCTATCCAGTATCTGAAATGTCTGGGGTAATTTGGCTGCTTCCCAGTGAGCGCGTAGCATTCTGTGCGCTAGTCCATGAAAAGTGCCAACCCACATTGCGCCAGCCGAAATGCCGAGAAGCTCTTCGACTCGCGAACGCATTTCTTTGGCGGCCTTATTGGTGAAAGTGACTGCCAGAAGGCTAAAGGGTGATAGCCCGTTGACCTGACAAACCCATGCAATTCTATGCGTTAAAACACGCGTCTTTCCACTACCGGCACCCGCTAATACTAAAATGGCACCAGGATCAGCACTGACCGCTTCGCGTTGGCGATCATTGAGGGAATCTAGCAGGTGGGATACATCCATTAGTTGTGTGCTGCCGCTTTAACAAGTTGGTAGTGATTGTATCAGGATTTTTTCAGTGGTTATTGTCCGAAGGTGCAAAATCGCTTTAGAATTTTTAACGGGGCGTCCGACGAGCTAAACAAACCTGTCAATCAACTGTCCAAGTGATTCTGTTTCGGTTCGGCTGACGCTGGTGACTTGATAATTGGAAATGGCTTGCCGGTTTTGAGGGTCTATCTGTTGATTGTATTCAGGCTTATAGAGTCTGTTGTTTTCAACCGACTCTAAAATCTCGCCTCGAAATACGTATTCGCTTGATTCCTGTCGGGTTCGTTGGCTATCGTTAAAGTCATGTTTAGCATCCGCACGATCACGGTCAAATGTTTGACGTTGCTGATCATTCGCCGTAGGCAGGCGGACGAGGGTATTGATATTGGCGGCGCTAATGTTCACAAACAGGTTTTATACCAAATGAGCGTTGAAATCAATCTAACCACTTTTTATAACCTTGGTTTTAAAATGGAGACATTACAAGTTTACTGCCATTGGCCTCTAGCATCAGCGTCGCTTATTTTGGCTTCCACCCATTTTTCACCATGTTCATCGACTTCTTTCTTCCAGAACGGCGCATCTGTTTTAAGGTAATCCATAATAAATTCACAGGCTGAAAAAGCATCTTTTCGATGGGTAGATAAAACGCTGACCAGTACAATTTGATCGGATGGTTTTAAGCTCCCCACTCGATGAATGATGGCGCAGTTTTGAAGATCCCAACGTTGACTGGCTTGTTCGACGATGGCTTCTAACGCTTTTTCGGTCATGCCGGGATAGTGCTCCAGCGTCATCTCTTGCAGCTGGCTGTTGGGCAAGTCACGAACGAGGCCTATAAAACTGGTTATTGCGCCTATATCTGTGCGGCTGCCCAACAATTGTCGGTTAATGTCACCAACATCAAAGTCTTCTTTTTGTATTTGAATGATCATCGTAGTTGCCTTAATATCTTAGTGCTCTTAGGTTAATCGAGAAACTCAGAGAATGGCAGGTAATTGACTTCGTCACCTGTTTTGACCGTTGCACCTTCAGCAATTTCGACGAAGCCTTGTGCCCAGGCGGTCGATGTTAAAACACCTGAGTCTTGATTGGGGTAAATACGGGCAATCAGAGCGAGATCTTCGTCCTGTTCCAGGCGCGCTCGTAAAAACTCTCGCCTGCTATCGGGTTTAGGCCAATCGAATCCGGCTGTGACGGGTATCGCGGTGGGCTTTTGCCAATATCTGCCTTGCAGAGTCTTTATGACCGGGCTAACGAACAACATAAAAGTGGCGAATACGGAGACAGGGTTTCCCGGTAGGCCAATAAAAGGAGTTTGGTTTATGTTTCCAAAGGCTAACGGCTTGCCTGGTTTAATCGCCAAACGCCATAAATGTAAATCGCCCAATTGTTCAATCGCAATTCGCACATGGTCTTCTTCACCGACCGAAACACCACCACAGGTTACGACCAAATCAGCTTTGTCCGTTGCCTCGAGCATGGCTGTTTTGGTTGCGTCGAGTGTATCGCCCACTAAGCCTAAATCGACTATGTCGCAACCCAGCTTTTGTAGCATGCCATGTAAGGTATAACGATTTGAATCGTAAATTTTGCCCGGGGCCAATGCTTCACCCGGTTCGACCAGTTCATCACCCGTAAAAAATATGCCGACTCGTATTTTTTGAAATACCGGTAATGACTGTAAGCCGATCGAAGCGGCAAGTCCGAGTGCCTGAGGTCTTAATAGACAGCCTTGGTCTAAAATTTTGTCGTCGATTTTTATATCATTACCGGCAAGTCTTATATTTTGTTGTTCGCTTGGACGAACCTTAAATTCAATGGTGTCAGCTATGGCTTCGACCTGTTCCTGCATGATGACGGCATTCGCTCCTGGTGGGATGGGTGCGCCGGTAAATATTCTTGCGGCTGTTCCTGGCTTGAGTGTTTGTCCAGTGTCTCCCGCTGCAATTCGTTGTGATACTCGCAGCTTGGTTGTCCCGGCTGTAGCGATGTCTGCAGTATTGATCGCATAGCCATCCATTGCTGAGTTATCAGCGGGTGGAACATTGATAGAGGATTGAATTGATTGTGCCAAAATTCGACTCAAGGCTTCGAGTAATGGCTTGTTTTCCACCATTTCTGTGGCTGAAACTTTATTCAGCAATGAGCGCAATGCGTCGTCATAGGAAACGAGCGGGACTTGGGGTGGGTCACAACTATTCATGGCATTGGTTCATGGCTTTTGGTTCTATGACTGAGTTTTCTATGAGGGTATGGCCTGTAGAGTCTAACATTACCTTGGCTGGCCAGGTACTTTGATTGATGTAATGAGTGTGTGCAATTTTTTCTCAGATACGGGCATTTTGGTTTTCATCGGCTGGGCAAAGCTGGCTATTCTGAATTCTTCTATCATCCAGCGCAGTTGGTCTAGTTGGGTCGCATCGGGTTGCTCTAGCGGTGATTCACTTTGGCTGAGCTGAAGATATTCAGCCCAAAATTTTCTAACCAGCAAATGCGCCTCTTCAATTCGAGTTGATCCTAGCTTAAAGTTAACGATTCGCTTTTGTATGGCCTGAAAATAAGCCGGTAGACGAGACAAGTTTGCGATCGACAGGTCGTCACGTAAAAATCCATCGTACACCAGGTTTTCACATTGCTCGGCAATGTCAGAGCGGTGGTTTGCGGGTATTGATGCGCTGGCGAGGGCGCTCATGGCGGCGCGATACTGGATCAAAACCTGATGGGTTAGTTCTGCCAGTTTATTAGCGTGATCAATAAATTGGTTTTGGTTTTGCGCCAGGCAAGCAGCAAAACTTTGATCACTATCGGGTAATGGACCATTAAGAAAGCAATCGAAGATACTTGCCAGAATCAGGTCTTCAATGAGCTCGGCTTTGCTCGCAATAGCGCTATACATGAGCGCACTTTGATTGATCTTCGGCAGGTTTTTACGCAGGTATTTTATGGTCTGCGATAGTTGCAGATAGATGAGCCTGGCAATGCCTGTGGTGTGATAAAACTGCGCATCACTGACTGTTTCGTATAGTTCAATAGCAACCGAATCTTCGTAATCGACTAGCGCTGGGTAGCTGTGAATAACTTGTCCCTGATTGGCTGAACCTTTTTGCTGTATTTCTACTGTTGAGCGCCAGTCGCCAAAATCCCAATTGGTTAAGCCGCTTTGAGTTAGCGTTTCATCGTGCTGAACCTGTTCTTCAAAATGTTGGTTGGCTTGGTTACCAAACTTTTCCTGCAAGGCTTCAAGACTATGTGATTGGGCCAGACAGTCGCCACGGTCTTCAAGCCAGTAATGCATTTGGAAATGAGAATCGAGCTGGTGAAGCTGCCAGTCAGAACGCTTAACTTGAACGCCAGTCATTCGATGTAATGATTCTTGTAATGTTTGGTATAGATTCCCTTTGCTGCCAGAGTCAACTATTCGCGCAAAACAGGCGTTGGAAAAGTCACTGACGGGAATGAAATTTTTCCGAATGAGTCTTGGCAAGCTTCGCAACAGCCCTTCAATTTTTTTCTTTAACAAGCCAGGCACTAGCCAGTCAAAATCGCTCGATTGGAACTGATTCAGCAGCACTAAGGGTATACGCACGGTAACGCCATCGAACTCACTAGCCGGGTCGAATACATAGTCGAGCTGAAGCACCTGATCACGCAAGTTCAATTCGGTTGGAAAGCCAGTACCATCATCTTCGTCGATGACTTGTTCTACAAGACTGTCTTCGGTCAGCAACAATAAGTCGGTTGTGGCTTTTGGTTCCTGTTTAAACCAGGCCTCAAAGCTTGGCGCATCAACAATTTTAGGGGGTAATTGCGCGTTATAAAATTGAAATAATTGCAGGTCGCTAATTAATATATCCCGACGACGATGTTTGTCTTCCAGTTTTTGATAATGGTCGATGAGTTGTCGATTAGCGCGAACCACAGGGTTAGTGGTGCGATAGTCACCCTCTACCAGCGCGCGCTGTATAAAGAGCTCTCGTGCTTGTACGGGATCAATTGCGGCAAAGTTGACTCGCTTGCCACCTTCGATCAGCAATCCATAAATACGCGTATTGCGAAACGCAGCCACTCGACCTTGGCGTGCTTGCCAGTGCGGGTCATAGTGCTCATATTGGTGCAGGTGAACTGCGTCCTGCATTGCCCATTGGGTATTAAAACGGGCGACACCATGCGCGAACAGACGCGTTGTTTCGATTAATGAGAAGGCCATAATCCACTTGGGTGTTTTGCGCGCAAGACCCGACCCAGGGAAAATCAGTAGCTGACGATCACGGGTTGCCTGAAATTGCTTTTTAGCCGTATCTGTTCCATCGAAGCTGGCGATGTGGCTCGGAATGCCTGCAAATATTGCTCGATGAATTAAATCGGGATCTGATTCAGTCGTATTAAACTTACTTTTTCCTTGCTTCAGCTGTTGTTTTAGCTGGGAGTGAATGTCCTGCCATTCGCGAATTCTAGGGTAGGACAAAAACTGCTTTTTGCACCATTTAGGAAACTGATTTCGAGACAGGTCGGTCTGTTGTTGTTTTAACTCAGCCCACAGATTGATCCAGAATAAAAAGTCAGAATGCTCATCCTGCCAGACGGCATGCTTTTGTTGTGCAGCCTGTCGGTTGTCGACGCTTGAATCACGGGGGTCTTGAATGGAAAGAGCACTGACGATCACTAGTACTTCACTCAGGCAGTCTAATTGCTGCCCTCTAATAAGCATGGCGGCGAGCCTCGGATCGACTGGCAACGAGGCGATCTCGCGGCCTAGCGTCAGGATTTGATCGTCTTTATCCGTGGCCTGTAGCTCAAACAGCAAACGATAGCCGTCATTGACTAAACGACTGTCGGGGCTTTCAACAAAATCAAAGGCATTGATCGAACTTAGGTTGAGTCCATCCATTTGTAAAATGACCGAGGCAAGATTGGTTCTCAGGATTTCAGGCTCAGTAAATTCTGCACGTGAGTTAAAATCTTCTTCTTCATAAAGCCGAATACAAATACCGGGTGCGGTGCGTCCACAACGACCGCTGCGTTGGTTGGCTGAGGCTTGCGATATCTTCTCAATTGGCAGCCGCTGAATGCGTGACCGCCATGAATAGCGTGATAGCCGGGCTAGGCCAGTATCGATCACGTAACGAATGCCTGGCACCGTTAGTGACGTCTCGGCAACATTAGTGGCAAGCACAATGCGTTTTTTAGTATGGCGCTGAAAAATACGCTGTTGATCGCCCTGACTTAACCGAGAATAGAGTGGCAGTATGTCGTAGTCTTGATGAAATATTTTCGATAGTTTATCAGCCGCCTCCCGAATTTGGCGTTCACCCGAGAAGAAAACCAATATATCTTCCTTGCCTGCCTGAGTGAGTTCTTCCACCGCTTCGACCAATGCCTGACTGTAATCACGATCATCCTGAGCGGGCACACGATAACGCATCTCGACTGGGAAGGTGCGTCCACTGATGTTGAGAATAGGTGCCTGATTAAAGTAGTTCGAAAAACGCTCTGGATCGATGGTGGCAGAAGTCACAATAACTTTCAGGTCTGGTCGTTTTGGCAGTATCTGTTTGATGTAACCCAGCAGCAAATCAATGTTCAAGCTGCGTTCGTGCGCTTCATCAATGATGATGGTTGAGTATTGATTGAGCAGCCGATCATTTTGAACTTCGGCGAGCAATATGCCATCAGTCATTAATTTGATGTAACCCTTGCTACTGGTATGGTCACCGAAGCGAATTTTGTAACCAACGGCAGCACCGACCTCACTTTTCAACTCTTCAGCGATTCGATTACAGACACTTTGTGCAGCAATTCGTCTCGGTTGAGTGTGGCCAATCATGCCTAAGTCAGCCAGGCCCAGGTCGATACACAGTTGTGGTAACTGAGTGGTCTTGCCCGAGCCCGTTTCGCCACACACTATGGTGACTTGATTGGTGGCAATGGCCTCGGCTAATTCTTGTTGGTGGTCGTAAAAAGGCAGGCTTTGATCGAGTTGCGATTTGGGCCTTTGTTGTTGACGAGCGGCTACTTTTTCAGCCGAGGCCGAAATTAATGACGTGAGCGTTTTCCTGAGCTTTTCGTCATTTTTAAATCGTCGAGATTTTTTTAACAGTTGCAGTAATTTTGCTCGATCCGTGCCGTAGCAATGCTGTAAAATTTGTTTTTCAAATGAGAGTTGATGTGACATGGCGAAGGATTCTAAACTGGTTGGCAAGATGAATATACCTTTTGATTACTCTCTTCGCGTATCGAGTAGAGTTAAGCATCCCCGATTGCGAATAAAACCTTTTGGCGGTCTCGAAGTTGTCATTCCTCCGCGCTTTCCCAAAAAAGCAGTGCCCGAGTTAGTCAACCGACACGCCCAGTGGATTGAGACGCATCTGCAAAAACAGCAGCTTGCAGAACCCGCTTTGCCAGACGACATGCAACTCGCCTTTGACGACAGTTTTTGGACTGTTGTCTATGAGCCTCAATTGGCCGGCAACAGCCCCAACCAAATAGTGATCGTCTCTAATAGCGATGTAGATCAACATACGGATAAAGTGTGGCAACTGCGAAACTGGATTCGCCAAAAAGCCTGGCGCCTATTGCCTCCATTGCTCGAACAACTGTCTCATAAAACGGGCCTGACCTACAAAAAAATCAGTATTCGTAGCCAGAAAACACGTTGGGGTAGCTGTTCTAGTTCAGGTACGATCAGTGTGAATGATCAACTGCTATTTCTACCGCGTGCCACGGCCGAATATTTAATGATTCACGAACTTTGCCATACGCAGCAGATGAATCATTCGTCGAGGTTTTGGCATCTGGTTGAAGCCCATTGTGCCGATTTTCGCTATCATGAAAGTTTGTTGGATCAGGCGCGAAGCAAGATACCCGACTGGTTTTTGAGGGATTTATATCGTTGACCTACTGCTAGTTTGGTGAGATTCAGGCCCATTAAACGAGTTAATCTAAATGCTTATATTTTTGCTGATAGGTGTTTACTCGTTTTAAGTAATTACGGGTTTCTTCACGGTTGTGGCGGTTGGTAATAAACCAGTAGGCTTGTGATGGGTTCATATTGTTTAAACGTCTAATCGCTTCTGTTCTACTGCCTTTAGGGCTTAAGCTTTTGAAAAGGTTACCGGCACCACCATTATAGCTAGCAATCACAGCATATTGACGTGTGGTGGCATGCTTTATTTTGTTTAGGTAACGGTTACTTAAAATGGCTAAATACGCGGTGCCTACCTCGACATTATTGGCGGTGTTAAATAGATATGATTCACTTGGTATATGGTCATAACCTTCAACACGCTGAAAGTACTCTCTGCCCGCTTGACGCTGTAGAATTTGCATTAAACCGATCGCATTCGAGGCTGAACGTGCTTTTGGGTTAAACGCGGACTCCGTTTCAATGACCCCATACACTAAGGAAATAGGCACTTGATGACGTCGACTGGCGGCTGCTACTAAATCATAATACTTCGCACTGGATATTTTTGTATGGTTGCTACTTAAATAGATGCGGATTTCATGACTGCGTTGCAAGGTGCTACTTCTGTTGGCGATTAAATAATCGGCAAATCGTAACGCTCGCCAATTGCTGTTAATCGATTGGTTGTCTTGATCTAAAATTTGTTCATAAAAGAAAGGTTTGCCTGATTTGGACTGCAAACCAAAATCATGGGCGGTGTTAGGATCAATATCATTAGGATCAACTTGCGTTAGCAGGGTTTTGACAATGGAGTTTTTTAAGGCCTGCTCACTATTCGCAATAACCTCAATAATGCCGCGTCTAAAGTCAACGGTTATACTGCTATTTTGATCCTGGCTTAAGGACAAAATAGTTGGATCTTGACCTGCCATATCTAATAGCACGGCTTGTACATCGGTGATGTAATCTTCAATTTTTAATGGGGCAGTCGTGACCTTTTCATCAATATCGCTGAATATCGTTGCGTTATCACTCGCCATATCTAGCAATACATCTTGAACGTCTTTTTCATACTGGGAAAGGTCAATTTCATTAGCATGCAAATATAAAGGCAAGATGAGGAGTATCAATAAAAAAGAAGGAGCCGTTGATATGTTTAGAGCAAATTTCACTTTCTTAATCGCCTTAGTACTATTGTCACGTTGTGCCAGTGTAGATGAAAAATTGAGCGATGCTAATCTGTTAGTCATCTCCGAATCGAATTTTTTTGGTCAATCCTTTTCAATACCAGTCGCTATAAATGCTTTGAACTCAGTTATCTGCAGCGATAATGTTTATCGATAGGGTAAATTTAACTCAAAAGAAAGCTGAAAGAGTGGTTGGCTTTCTTTTAGTTTGCCCGATCCACCATTAATGTGACTTTGGTGACTTTGGTGACTTTGGTGACTTTGGTAACTTTGATGTATTTGTTACCAGATCCGTTCAATATGACTTAGCATCGTAGCGTGGCCCTAGAACTAATTCAGCTAGCGAGAATTGTCTTCGCTACTGAACAACACTACGCTGCACGTATTTAATACCATTCTCAAGCAGCAAATTCTTAGCACGTGATATTTTGCTATTGGATGCAAACGGTCCAAGTACGACACGATGCCAGGTCGATCCGTTGACATTGGCTGAGTTGACATTGGCTTCGAGGCCGAGAAATGCAAGTTGGGCTTTTAGGCTGTCGGCGTCGGATGCGCTTCTGAATGAACCCGCCTGGAGGGTAAATTTCTTTACGGTTTTTTTGTTGATAGCGGGGTTTTCAAGACCGTCGACATCGTCTTTTGGTACGGGTATGTCCATCACGCGTTCTTCTAGTACGGTGTAAAAGTCGATCTTTGGCTTTTGCTTTTTGGTAGTAGTGTCGGGCTTTTTAGCGTTTGCTTTGCTAGTTTTAACGATTTGACTGTCGAGATAAAAAATGCCGGCAACAAATAAGCCTAGCATTAAAGTTAGGCTTATCCATACCCAGGGCCTATTAGACTTGCTGTCAGTCATCGTGTTTTTTTCGCTAGTGGTTGCAATAAATGGAAAATGGGCTGTTGCAAGGATGGTATTCCAAGTGAGTGGCGACTTAAGGGGAAGGTATTTTACATGGATTAAGGTTGTTTAAAAAGTGCTTAACTATCTTAGAAACTACTTAGAGGTGGCCTACATTCTTTCCATTACCTCTATACCGAGTAAATCAAGCCCCCTGCTAAGTGTGATGGCGGTAACGTCGCTTAATTGTAGGCGGCTATTTCGCACCTCAACAGGGATGTCACTGCGCAGGATAGGACAGGCCTCGTAGAATTTCATATACAGGCTTGATAGCTCGTATAAATAGCTGCATAGCTGATGTGGGTAGGCGTCTAGCGCTACCTGGTCAACTGCTTCTCCAAACTGTAATAGTTTGAGTGAGAGCGCTTTTTCGGCTGGTTCTATGACTGTGATTTCTCCAGTCACTGACTCAGCCTTTAAGTTGGCTTTGCGGAAAATACTTTTGATTCGGGTGTAGGCATATTGCAGATATGGCGCAGTGTTGCCCTCGAAACTGAGCATAGTGTTCCAACTAAATATGTAGTCGTTGGTTCGGGTCTTGGCTAAGTCGGCATATTTTACCGCACCGATACCTATTTTGCGGGCGGCTTCTGCAGCGTCTGCAGCATTTAGGTCTGATGCTTTGTCGGATAACAACTGGGCAGCACGTACGACGGCTTCGTCCAGCAATGCGCTCAGCTTTATGGTATCGCCGCTGCGGGTTTTAAACGGTTTGCCGTCTTCACCCATCATGGTGCCGAAGGCATGATGCTCGAGTGTGCAATGGTCGGTAGCAAACCCGGCTTTACGGCTAACAGCATAGACTTGTTTCATGTGTAATGATTGACGCGCGTCGATAAAGTAGAGGCAACGGTCGGCCATGAGTCTGTGGCAACGATAGTCGACCGCTGCCAAATCTGTGGTTGAATAAAGAAAACCACCGTCTGATTTTTGCACGATCATACCAAGCGGCTCGCCTTCTTTGTCGGTCATATCATCCAAGAAAACAACTTGTGCACCTTCGCTTTCAACGGCAAGTTTCTTGTCCTTTAACGTTTGGATGATACCCGGTAGTGCTTCGTTATAAGCGCTTTCAGCGTAGATGTCGCTGTGTTTCAGGGTAACATTGAGCTTGCTGTAAACGGTTTCACTGTGGGCGACTGAAATATCGATGAAGCGTTCCCACATAGCGAGTGCATCGGCATCACCGGCCTGTAGTTTGACGACGTTGGCTCGAGCACGCTTGGCAAAGTCTTCTTCCGCATCAAAGCGAACTTTTGATTCACGATAAAAGACTTCAAGATCGGCTAGTTTGACGTTGCTATCGAGTTCTATTTGATCCTGTAAATGGGTGATGAGCATACCGAACTGAGTGCCCCAGTCGCCAACATGGTTTTGGCGTATTACCTGATGTCCTTGGGCTTCAAAAATTCGGGCCAGGGCGTCTCCCATGATGGATGATCGCAGATGACCGACATGCATCTCTTTGGCAAGGTTTGGAGCCGAATAGTCGATCACAATTACTTGTGGCTGTTGCGCTTGTTCGACACCTTGGTGTGTGTCATCACGTAACAAATTAATTTGATTTGATAACCACTGCTCAGATAGTTTGATATTAATGAAGCCGGGGCCTGCTATGTCGCAGTGGTCTGTGATATCAGATAAGTCCAAATTCTCTAGTATTCTGCCGGCCAGTTCACGTGGGTTGGTTTTCATTAATTTGGCTGCTGCCATGGCGCAGTTAGCCTGATAATCGCCCTGTTGTGGATTTTTGCCAAGGGCAACCATGGGTTGGCACTGTTCAGGGATATTGGCTGCAGTCATCGCTGCTCGCACACGAAGGTTTAGCAGGTTACGGATATTCATGAATTCAGTGGTCACTCGATCAGGGTGTTTAGCGTTGATTGATTTATATGGACTTATTTATTTGGGCTGCTTTTAATTAGAGGCACAAACCGGGCATTTTGGGTTCTTCGACAGCTTTATTTGCTGCCACTCCATCGCGGCTGCGTCGAATAATAGCAGCTTCCCCACGAAAGACGCTGCATTATCTGTCAAAATCATCAGGGCTTGTAATGCTTGCATCGTACCGATGACACCAACCACTGGGCCAAGAATGCCGTCCATTTCGCAGCTTTCGGCATTCTCATAGACAGATTCACTGTAAAGACATTGATAACAGGGACTTTCTGCCTGGGGCTGGTAGCTTAAAATTTGGCCTTCTAACCGAATTGCAGCCCCCGACACCAGGGGCGTGGCCAACTCAACACAATAGCGATTGACTTCGAATCGGGTCGGGAAGTTATCGCTACAATCGAGCACCAGGTCGACTCGGTTGATGATTGCTCTAAGCTCATCGAGGTCGATCTGATAATTAATTGTTTCGACTTTGCAGTGAGGATTTAACGCCTTGATGCTGTTTTTGGCGGAATCAACTTTATTGTCACCGATCGCATGATTGGTATGAATAATTTGGCGCTGCAAATTTGACTCTTCGACTATATCGAAATCGCTAATGATAAGTTTGCCGACACCACTGGCAGCGAGGTACATCGCTGCGGGTGATCCTAGCCCGCCTATGCCGATAATCAATATGGTTGAATCGATGATCTTCTGCTGACCCAGCTTGCCAATTTGATCAAGTCGTATTTGGCGGCTATATCGATTAATGTGTTGATTATTCATTTTGCGTACATTCAATTATATAAAAATAAGAATTAAGCGAGCTTGAGTCAAAAACTGGTGGCCATACACTTTACGTAATGGCTACTCACTATATTCAAGCTCTTGAGTGCAAGCCATGTAGGCTTACATAATTAAAGTAGGGTTGTTGATTAAGCGTTGACGACAAGCGTTCAGCTTAATCCTCGATTCGATCAGCCCGCGTAATACGCCTATACGTTGAGTTTTACTAACACATCTGCATCCTACCAGACAATGGTTATTGAATTGCAGGTTCATATATTGATCCGGGCTGTATAGCTCGGCCTGCGCGCCGCCTTCGAAGCCCATCCCTGATCTGAATTAACAGGCCATTTCACACTGTAGGCAACCGGTACATTTTGCTGGATCAATAGGTAGAGATCTTCGCATATTGTCCTCAGTATTGGGGATTTTCTATTAGCATCATGATATAAGAAGAAAATGTATTGCAAGCAGCCTTTCTAGAAGTCTGTCCGACAGGCTCCTAGCGAGCCTAACAAGAATGGCTCGGCGATAATAGTTTGATTACTGGGTGATATAAAAACCCCTGTTGAAATCCTTCATTGGCACTACCAATTTGTTGTTTTCTATGCCTCAATATCAGTCATTCGTTCTAAAAATTTGATATAAAAATGAAAGGCACCATAAACACCGAACCCAGTTGCGCCGATCCGACTGACCCAAATTCGATTAGTGTTGCGCAGGCGCTCAGCCAAATCGACGCTAAAACCGTTGCTTTGCAGCAATCGGTCTTATTGCCTATTCGCGAATGCCTCGGACGAATATGTAGTGAGTCTGTTGTTTCAAACATTAATGTTCCCGGTCACGCCAATTCGGCGATGGATGGTTATGCCATTGCATTCTTAGACTTAGAAGCAGATTCACAACAGGGGCACATCACTCGGTTTGAAGAGATTGGCTGTTCGTTTGCTGGCCGAAGTTTGGATGCCGTTTGCGAATCAGGACAATGTATTCGAATTATGACGGGGGCGGTGATTCCTGAGGGTTGTGATACCGTTATTATGCAAGAGCAGGCAGAGCAGCGCGATGATGGTTCAATCGTGGTCGATTCGAATCATCGGCTGGGTGAAAATGTCCGTCATGCGGGTGAAGATATCAAGCAAGGTGCCGTTATCTTAAATCAAGGCGACAAAATAGGACCGGCTGATTTAGGGGTGCTCGCTTCACTCGGAATCAGCCAATTAAACGTATTCCGTAAGCCTATAGTGGCATTTATGTCAACTGGGGATGAGCTGGTATCGATTGATAAGCCACTCGGAAAAGGGCAGATTTACGATAGTAATCGTTATACTCTGTTCGGCATGTTGGCTCAGTTAGAGGTTGAGATTATTGATCTTGGCGTGATACAGGATGATTTTGACAGTATTCGATCGGCATTACTGGACGCTGCGACAAAAGCTGATTTGGTCATTACTACAGGCGGCGTATCGGTTGGTCAGGCCGATTTCATTAAAACCGCACTGGAGGACATTGGTCAGCCTGATTTTTGGAAGATTGCGATTAAACCAGGGCGGCCGCTTACCTTTGGGAAAATCGAAAATAGCCTGTTTGTTGTCTTGCCGGGCAATCCGGTTGCGGTGATGGTGACCTTTAATCATTTTGTTATTCCTGCGATACGAAAACTTTCGGGCGCATTACCAGCTCAAGTGCCGGTAGTTAGGGCCATATCAACTGAAAAGATGCGTAAGAGAGCCGGGCGAATGGAAATCCAGCGTGGTATCGCATCACTCACTGTTGAAGGGCAATGGGAGATCTGCAAGACCGGTAAGCAAGGTTCGGGTATCCTTGCTTCGATGACTAGGGGTAACTGTTTTATTTTGCTGCGAGAAGAAAACAGTGGTGTTGAAATTGGTGATTTAGTCGAAATTCAATTATTTGACTGGTCTCAAATTTAGGTCTTAAAATAGTCGAATGAGCTTAGCCACAAAAAATAAGGTTTGTATAATGATTAAAATAAAATACTTTGCTCGTCTTGGCGAAGCACTTCAATCTAAAGAAGAAGATTTAGATTTTGTTGATGCTATCGTCACAGTGGGTGATTTAGTTGATTTGTTACGAGGCAGAGGCGAGCCGTGGGTTTCTCAGTTTTCCTCTAAAAACAACGTTTTAATGGCCCTTAACCATGAAATGTGCGATTCCAATGCAACGTTAAAATTAGGAGACGAGGTTGGATTCTTCCCACCGGTAACTGGCGGCTAACTAAGCCCGTTTATGTAACGATTCTCGGTAAATCATATACAGACCACAACTAATAACGACGACTGCACCTAACCAAACCTGTTGCGACGGTATGTCCTGAAATAATAGATAACCCAGCAACACAATCCAAATAAGAGACGTATATTCAAACGGCGCGATTGCCGAAACCTGAGCCTTGCCGAATGCCGCCGTCAGTGCAATGTGGCCGCACACAGCTAATAATGCCATTAACAATACGACGCCAAGGACCGACCATGAAACGGATACCCACACCCAGGGTAATATAGCGCTACTGGCCAAACCAATCATCAAGTTGAAGGAAAACACGAGGGAGATAACAGAATCTTGCTTCATCAGTTGTTTCCCGCTGATCTGAATACCCGCATAAGCTAGTGCAGCGCACAATACCAGCAGATAAGCCCAGTAATCGCTGTCACCTGCGGGGTTCATTGCGATAACCACGCCACCAAAACCGATCACGACAGCACTCCAGCGGTGAATGCCGACGCGTTCTTTTAATACGATTGCTGATATCGCAGTGAGAATAAAACTAGAACTAAAAAACACCACGGTTGCATCCGCTAACGGCAAATATTGAAGTGCAGCAAAAAAGGGCAGTGGTGCAAAAATGCCTAAGCCACCTCGAAGTCCATGGGCAAATGGACGTGCGGTTTTGAGTAACTTGAGCTGACCACGAGCGAATAGGAACAATAAGATAACAGGTACAATAATCCAGCTACGCATCGCCAACACCTGAGCCGGTGAAACATCGGCTTCAACTAACCACTTAACCGCAGTGTCCATACAGGCCATAAGCAACATGCCTAACATCATCAACGCAATGCCAAACAAATTATTTGGGCTGCTTGGCAGGTTTGACTTTGGCGGCGGTGTCTCTTCCTTAATCATTTGTGTTTAAACTGCCATTTAAGTGGTTGAATTGTCTCCAGCCTTAGGGGAAGAAAGATGCCGTTAT
>OOGD01000055.1_pt1 | contig 28239 bp, 25 predicted proteins | sample 1670381 | NCBI WGS metagenome assembly OOGD01 (sample SAMEA98146918, study PRJEB22522) | marine metagenome | biome: marine biome; feature: marine water body; material: sea ice | place: Arctic Ocean | collected 14-Sep-2015 | depth 1.3 m | reverse complement strand
GTATTAACAATCTTATAATTATTTTTTACAAAACAAAATTTCTATCTTTTCTTATCTTTTATCTACTGGCCTAGGCGGTAGTAAATAATCCTTGATATTGGTGGAGCCAGGCGGGATCGAACCGCCGACCTCTTGCGTGCCACGCAAGCGCTCTCCCAGCTGAGCTATGGCCCCAAACTTATTCGCTAAGTTTACGCTTCAACCCAACTAGCAGGTGTCGTTCCTTGACAGCGGGGCGCAGTTTAGGCATCTGCACTTTTTATGTCAACGCTTTTTTCAGGAATTTTCTCTGTTTGCTATATATTCCAGCGCTTTGCTTATACGTTGTTCGATTTGTGCCGGTTTTAGTAAATTTAATGTTAAATCTAATGCTGGCGAATTACCTGCACCAGTAACGGCTACACGTAATGGCATTCCTACCTTACCCATCCCTACTTCTAATTCTTCAGCAGTTTGATTAATTGCATTATGAATAGACTCAGTATTCCACTCAGTTAAAGCTGACAATTTACTTTGGACCAGCAGCAAAGCCTCTTTAGCAACCGGACGAAGGTGTTTTTTAGCTGCCTTTTCATCAAAAGCTTCATATTCTTGATAGAAGTAACCGCTAATTTGAGCTAACTCTTTTAAATTCTTTACGCGATCGGCCTGCACGGAAATAACGTTTTCTAAAGCTGGACCTTGAGTTATATCGATACCTTGTTGAGCAAAATGCCATTTGGCATGTTCAGCCACCTCTTTGGCAGGCAGAGTTTTCATATAATGTTGGTTTAACCAAATTAACTTATCGGTATTGAATGCAGACGCAGATTGACCAATTGCATCTAACGAAAATAACTCAATCATTTCCTCTAATGAAAAAATTTCCTGATCACCATGTGACCAACCAAGACGTATTAAATAATTTAACAAGGCTTGAGGTAGATAACCCTCATCCCTGAATTCCATTACGCCTACTGCATTAGTACGTTTTGATAATTTTTTACCATCGTCACCTAATATCATCGATACGTGTGCGTATTGGGGTATCGGTGCGCCCAAAGCCATTAATATATTAATTTGACGTGGTGTATTATTGATGTGATCTTCGCCTCTAACCACGTGTGTAATACCCATATCCCAATCATCTACCACGACACAAAAATTATAAGTAGGTGCACCGTCAGAACGCCGAATAATCAAATCATCTAACTCACTGTTAGCGATAGCGATATCACCGCGAATATGATCTTTAATTAATACACTACCCTCTTGTGGTGTTTTAAAACGAATAGCAAAAGGTTGGTCTTGAGGGTGGTCAGTGCGTTCACGCCACGTTCCCGGATAACGAGGTTTTTCGCCATTAGCCATTTGTTGTTCACGAATGGCGTCTAACTCTGAAGAAGGCATAAAACACTTATAAGCTTTACCTTCGGATAACAATTGGTCTATGAGTTGGTTGTACCGATCGAAACGCTGAGTCTGATAAAACGGTCCTTCATCCCAATCTAAGCCTAACCATTGCATGCCTTCAAGGATTGCGTCGATAGCAGCTTGGGTAGAACGTTCAATATCAGTGTCTTCGATACGTAATATAAATTTGCCACCTTTACCTTTAGCGTATAACCATGAATAAAGTGCTGTACGCGCACCGCCAACGTGAAGGTAACCTGTGGGACTTGGAGCAAAACGGGTAACTGTTGTCATATAAATAAAAACCTATACAAAATAATTATAAGGATTTTATCAGTCAATCAAGGGAATTTATATCAACAAAAAGTCATTTAGGACAAAAGAGTGAGGGTAGATCAAACCTGTTTTAAGACTAAAACATATGCTTCACTTCAAAAGTGGATGCTTTTTATCCAATAAAACGATAATTGTCATTTAGATGTTGACAGTCAATAACTCATACCTATAATAGCGCTCCTCTTACCGGCCAAGGCTGGGAAGAAAGATAATTAGGTCGCTTAGCTCAGTTGGGAGAGCATCGCCCTTACAAGGCGAGGGTCACTGGTTCAAGCCCAGTAGCGACCACCACATAATAAAAAAGAACCGATAATAATCGTTTCTTCACACCCATTTCGGTCGCTTAGCTCAGTTGGGAGAGCATCGCCCTTACAAGGCGAGGGTCACTGGTTCAAGCCCAGTAGCGACCACCAAATAATAAACCCACAGTAATTTATTACTGTGGGTTTATTTGTTTTTAAACACTTTCTATGAATATTTAGTATTTTAAGCCATTTTTTTGATTGGCCAACAATTTATAACATGACTCCCATACCCTATTGTTTATACCGACCGATTTAAACTTTTCTACATTCAATCTTGTTTTAACTATGTATACGATGTTCTTTTAAACGTTAAGTATTAGTTATCGATGAATTCAATTGATGAAAAACACGAAAGTACTATTAGTAACTTACCTGAGTTAGGTTATACAAGCAGTAAACAAGCGTCAGCATTAGTCGTTATGGCTCCCATGAATCGAGGAGTGGCCGTTATAAAGGCCGCAGAAAAATACAAGGTGGTAGGCATTAAGTAAGAACCATCTTATACATGGCTATAATGTCTGCTATTCAGCAGTAATCCTGTTTTTGACAAGACATATCAACGATTACTAGCTGTTGGAAGGCCCAAAAAAGTGGATGCCATCGCCTGCATTAGAGAGCTGGTTGTTACTTTAAACTCAATGCTAAGAGATAGCGTAATATAGGAAACGCCAAGATTTTCGCCGATAATAGTCACTCGTTTACTAGTCTGCAAACAATCCTTCATTAATATTCCAGAGGCTTGCTGAAAAATCACTCAACTATTATTTAGTCTTAAACCTAAGTCACTTTTAACGTGATACTAAAACGTGGTTCTTTATACTGCTCACTTTCTACAATATTGACCAATATTGCCACCGCCCGCCATATATCCTCAAAAGAGGTATAAAGTGGTGTAAAGCCAAAACGCAATATATTTGGTGCGCGAAAATCAGCAATGACACCTTTTGCAATTAATGCCTGACAAATGGCAAATGCAGCGTCATGCGAGAAAGCCAGTTGGCTGCCTCTGAGCTGAGCAACATCAGGCGAACACAAGGTCAATTCATGCAGACATGGGTTCATTTTAATAAGCGCAATAAATGTATCAGCTAGCGTCTCAGACTTAGTCCTAATCTGTAACATATCTACGTCTTGCCACACATCGAGAGCCGCATCCAAGGCACTCATAGATATCACACTAGGCGTGCCACACTGAAATTGATTAATATCATGTGAAGGTACATAGTTAGGATCAAAAGCAAACGGATTTGCATGCCCCATCCATCCACATAATGGTTGTTTAACTGTTACTTGATGGCGTTTGGCTACGTACAAAAAGGCCGGTGAACCCGGTCCACCATTAAGATATTTGTAGCCACAACCAACAGCAAAGTCCGCTTTGCTGTTGTCTAGTTCTACAGGCAAAGCACCGGCACTATGAGCCAAATCCCAGATCACTAAAATACCTTTGTCATGAGCGATTTGAGTCAGCTTCGCCATATCCAATAGCATGCCCGTACGAAAATTGACCTGGGTTAGCAATAATACCGCCACAGACCTGGTTAAATTTTGCTGTATGTCCTGCTCTTCCACGATTTCAAGCTGGCATGAACCAGCCCCCAACAAGTCACTTAGCCCTTGCACCATGTACAGATCAGTTGGAAAATTGTCTTTTGTAGATAATACTACTGTGCGTTCTGAGTTTAATTTCAGCGCACTACATAGCACCTTAAATAAATTGACAGATATAGAGTCACAACAAATCACTTGCCCTTGAGCCGCACCAATAATAGGCGCTATTTTTTCACCTACTTGAATAGGCAAATCAATCCAATTATGGCTATTCCAACTTTTAATTAGGTCATTTCCCCACTGCTGGCTGATTACCTCTGCCACTCTTGGTTTGACTGATTTAGGTAAGGCTCCTAATGAATTACCATCCAAATAAATGGTGTCAGCCGGAAGATCAAACTCAAGGCGCTTTTTAGCCAGAGGATCGGCTTTGTCTAAAGTAATAATCTCATCAAAATTCATTTTGCTAATCCGTTTACTTGTTGGTTCAATATTCTAAAAGCTGCAGAGCCTTTGTGGATCCAGTCATAATGCCCTTCTCCTTCAGACATGACGACCTTGCGCTCAAACTTGTTTCACCTCAATGCTGCTGCAACAGTATCTTTTTTGTCATGTGAAGTAATGGCATAAACATGTAATAATTGTTTAACTGGGTTAGCCATGTGGTGATCACTTAGTCTATCTTTTGGCATACCTTGTATGCAGTACTGAGCCAATTTGTGACCTAGTAGAGCCTGCAGCATACGGGACAATGTCAGTAATAGCAGCTAAACCAACCACACTTTTTAGTTGTTAGATTTCGCCACCAGCATGATGTCCCACTAGCACAATTAATTAAATCAAACTCAGTGCGAATATAAGTGGCTGAAATGAGAATGCCAGTTTTTCCATCATTATTAGTCTTTGGAAAACCGCATCCTATTTGCCCACTTCGACGATATTCCAATGACTACACATTAAAAACGGATTGAGCCAACCCAATAATTGAAGCAAAAGTACGCTTAGTATTATATTTACTTGACCAACGACCGTCGTGGATCAAAATAACCAATGGATATAGTCGTTTATACTCAAACTTATTAAACGTTTTAGCTCGCAAAAGTAAGGTTTATTGCAAGGGATCTGCACCATAGGAAATATTTTCAGAAGATATTTTCATCTGCAGCGATAAATGTTGATACATCTACTGATGAGTAGGTTACATCATTAAGAACGTGATGATGGGCGGCTAAACAAAGGCGGTGCAAGAGATAATACGATGCAATAGTATTAATAACCCATACAAAATGGTCGGTTTCCCTGAATGAATTGGGCTGCATATAATTGATGCAGCTCAACTTCAACATAAATTAAGATTGGGTTTACATCATTTCAAACGCTATTGCGGTAGCTTCTCCACCGCCAATACATAAAGAAGCGATACCCTTCTTCAGATTATTTTGTTTAAGTGCGTGTAATAATGTGACTATAATCCGTGCACCAGATGCGCCGATGGGATGTCCAAGTGCACAAGCTCCACCTTTGATATTAACTTTATCAGGGTCTAATCCAAGATCTTTAATGGCAAGCATAGTCACCATGGCAAAGGCTTCGTTAATCTCGAACAAATCTACTTCTTCGTGAGTCCAACCTGTTTTAACAAATAATTTTTGCATGGCGCCAACAGGTGCAATAGTGAAGTTTTCAGGTTCAATAGCATGAGAGCTGTGTGCAACAATTCTAGCTAAAGGTGTCAGGCCTAATATTTTAGCTTTGCTTTCAGACATAACCAGCAAAGCAGCAGCACCGTCAGAGATAGAACTTGAGTTGGCGGCAGTCACTGTACCGTCTTTTTTAAATGCTGGCCGTAAACTGGTTATTTTTTCAGGCTTCGCTTGTTTTGGGCCGTCATCACTATCAATTAGTAGATCTCCTTTGCGACTTTTGATAGTAACAGGAGTAATTTCATCAACGAACAAACCTGCATCTTGTGCGATGTTGGCCTTGTGTAAACTGGCTAAAGCAAACTCATCCATTTGTTCGCGTGTGATGTGTTGTGCATCAGCCGTTGCTTGAGCGAAGCAACCCATAGCTTGTCCATCATAGGCATTTTCTAAGCCATCCATCATCATGTGGTCAATCACCTGCCCATGCCCCATACGATAACCAGTTCGAGCTTTAGGTAATAGATAAGGAGCATTGCTCATGCTCTCCATACCGCCCGCTACTATTGCTTCTGCGGTGCCTGCTTTAATCAGATCATGGGCTAACATAAGAGCTTTCATACCTGAGCCGCAGACTTTGTTAATGGTTGTTACGCCAGTTGCCAAGGGCAGTCCTGCTTTTAACGAAGCTTGTCTGGCTGGTGATTGCCCTAAGCCGGCTGGCAACACACATCCCATTATCACTTCATCAATATGTGATGATACTGTGGACGAGTTTTGAGTATCTTCTAACACAGCTTGAATGGCGCAAGCCCCTAGTTCTGTGGCACTCATAGGTGCCAGACTTCCCACAAATCCACCCATAGGGGTACGTTTTGCTGCAACGATTACAATACTACTTTCAGACATAAAAACTCCTTAATGTTGCGCTATTAGCTCATTTAATTAATCACTGGCGTACAGGAATTTGCACGCTTTGTGTTTTATCACAATGACTGACTTAGCCAATATCTGCTTTACAATATTGATTTTAAAACCGTAACACTTTACATTTACTTTCAGTTTACGTAAACGTAAACGTAAGCTTTGATAACCACTAACAACAAATACTGATCATATATATGCGAGTAAATAATGAGTAAACAGACCTTTAGCATAGGCGAATTAGCCAAATCAATGGACATTACTCCACGTTCTATTCGATTTTATGAAGAACAGGGTTTATTGAGCCCAACTCGGATTGGCCAAAGTCGTGTTTATATGAAGAAAGATCAGGTTCGTTTAAAGCTGATCTTACGTGGTAAACGTTTAGGATTCTCTTTAGCGGAAACTAAAACACTATTTGATTTGTATGATAGTCACCAAAATTCAAGGGCACAGCTAGAAGCGATGCTCAAAATGACAGATGAAAAACGTGCTCATATGCAACAACAATTAGAGGACATTGAAATGTTAAAGGCTGAACTAGAAGAAGTAGAAGCCCGCTGTCAAGACGAACTCAATGCCTTAACGCTCCATACCTTAAAACAAGGACAAACCGCATGAATGCCCCTTATCCAACTTTAAATTTTGGTCTCGGCGAAGATATCGATATGTTACGTGACCACGTATATAACTTTGCGCAAGGTGAAATAGCTCCCTTGGCAGACAAGGCAGATAAAGATAATAGTTTCCCCAATGAATTATGGTCAAAACTTGGCGATATGGGACTTTTAGGCGTCACGGTTGCCGAACAATACGGTGGCTCTGATATGGGTTATTTGGCCCATGTTATTGCCATGGAAGAGGTCAGCCGTGCATCAGCAGGGGTTGGCTTAAGTTATGGCGCACACTCAAATTTATGTGTTAACCAAATTCATAAAAATGGTAGCGATGCTCAGAAACAAATCTACTTACCCAAGTTAGTTAGCGGTGAACATATTGGTGCCTTAGCAATGAGTGAACCTAATGCAGGTTCAGATGTGGTAAGCATGAAACTTCGTGCCGACAAACGCGACGATGTGTATGTATTGAATGGCAGCAAGATGTGGATCACCAATGGCCCCGATGCACATACTTTTGTAGTGTATGCCAAAACCGATGTATCTGCAGGCGCTAAAGGCATGACCGCGTTCATTGTTGAACGTGGGACCAAAGGGTTCAGCCAAGCACAAAAGTTAGACAAATTAGGTATGCGTTCCTCTAATACCTGCGAACTGGTATTTCAAGATTGTGAAGTGCCAGCGGAAAATATATTAGGACAAGAAGGCGGTGGTGCAAGAGTTTTAATGAGTGGCTTGGATTACGAACGTGTTGTTCTATCTGGCGGACCATTAGGCATAATGCAAGCTTGTATGGATTTAGTCGTGCCTTACATCCACGACCGTAAGCAATTTGGTCAATCTATAGGTGAGTTTCAGCTAGTACAAGGAAAAGTCGCTGATATGTACACTCAGATGAATGCTGCTAGGGCTTATGTTTATGCTGTCGCACGTTCGTGTGACAGAGGTGAAACTACTCGTAAGGACTCAGCTGGGGCCATTCTTTATTCTGCAGAGCTAGCAACAAAAATGGCATTAGACGCCATTCAGCTCTTAGGTGGCAATGGCTATATAAATGATTTCCCAGCAGGTCGTTTATTGCGTGATGCTAAATTGTATGAAATTGGTGCGGGTACGTCTGAAATTCGCAGAATGTTGATTGGTCGAGAGTTGTTTAAAGAATCTACTTAAATAGCTTTTTAATAAGTTTTTATAGGGATCTTTTATTAAGAGCTTTTATTAAGTGCACTTATTAAGAGCCTATTTACACTTCTTACAGCAAACAACTGGAGCAATACCATGCCAAAAATTATCAGTAAGCTAAATACCAAAAGCCAAGAGTTTTTGGCCAACGCACTTCACATGCAAGAGCAAGTAGACGACTTAAAAGATAAAATTGCGACAATCAGAAATGGTGGTGGTGACAAGGCGAACCAAAGGCATCTTGATAGAGGCAAACTGCTACCCAGAGATAGGATCAACACCCTACTCGACTCAGGTTCACCTTTTCTAGAATTATCACAACTTGCTGCATATGAAGTGTATGAAGACAACGTACCTGCTGCGGGGTTGATCGCAGGCATAGGCCGGGTATCTGGTATCGAATGTATGATAGTAGCCAACGACGCGACAGTAAAAGGTGGGAGTTATTACCCATTATCCGTAAAAAAACACTTGCGCGCGCAAACAATAGCTGAACAAAATAATTTGCCTTGTATCTATCTAGTCGACTCAGGTGGAGCTAACTTGCCGCGTCAAGATGAGGTATTTCCTGACAGAGAACATTTTGGCCGAATATTCTTTAATCAAGCTAACTTATCAGCCCAAAATATCCCACAAATTGCTGTGGTAATGGGTTCATGTACCGCTGGAGGTGCTTATGTGCCGGCTATGGCTGACGAATCGATTATTGTCAAAGACCAAGGCACTATTTTTTTAGGTGGCCCACCTTTGGTTAAAGCAGCTACTGGTGAAGTGGTCAGTGCACAAGACTTAGGTGGAGCCGATGTGCACTGCCGTACATCTGGTGTAGTCGATCATTTAGCTAATAATGACCATCATGCGTTAAAAATTGCTAGAGACGCCATTGCCAGATTAAACCGCAAAAAATTCATTGAACTGGATGTATGCGAGCCTGTCGAGCCAACCTACGCCAGTGACGAAATATATGGCGTTATCCCAAAAGATAAACGTCAACCCTATGATGTAAGAGAAGTGATTGCACGAGTAGTCGATGGGTCAGAATTAGATGAGTTTAAAGCGTTATATGGTCAAACACTGATCTGTGGTTTTGCCAGAATTTTTGGATATCCAGTCGGCATTGTAGCCAACAATGGCATTTTGTTTTCAGAGTCTGCACAAAAAGGGGCTCACTTCATTGAGCTTTGTGCACAACGCAAAATCCCTTTAGTGTTTCTACAAAATATTACTGGTTTTATGGTCGGCAAACAATACGAAGCAGGCGGCATAGCTAAACATGGCGCAAAAATGGTGACCGCTGTTGCGTGTGCCAAAGTACCTAAATTTACTATATTGATTGGTGGAAGTTTTGGTGCAGGCAATTATGGTATGTGTGGTCGTGCCTACGATCCACGCTTTATGTTTATGTGGCCAAACGCTCGTATCTCTGTGATGGGTGGTGAGCAAGCTGCGGGTGTACTAGCGCAAGTCAAACGCGAACAAAAAGAGCGGGTGAATGAGCAATGGAGTGCAGAACAAGAAACGCAGTTCAAACAACCCATTATTGATACTTACGAAACCCAAGGCCATCCTTATTATGCTTCAGCAAGATTGTGGGACGACGGTGTAATAGACCCTGCTGACACGCGTCAAGTATTAGGATTGTGTATTTCAGCTAGTTTGAATAAACCTATAGAGGACACCCGGTTTGGCGTCTTTAGAATGTAAGGATAAAAATATAATGAATCAAACCGATAAAGTATTGTTAAGTATAGACGCAAGAGGTGTCGCCACCGTTACCTTAAATCAGCCTGAGATCCATAATGCCTTTGACGATAAGTTGATTATTCAACTCACCGATATATTTACTAGTATTGGTCAAAATGAAGATATTCGGGTCATGGTGCTGGCAGCGGCAGGCAAAAGTTTCAGTGCTGGGGCAAATTTAAACTGGATGCGACGTATGGCAAGTTACAGCTATGAGCAAAATTTAGCGGATGCCAATGTTTTGGCCAACATGTTTTTCATCCTCAATACCATCGATAAGCCCACTATTGCTAGAGTACAAGGAGCTGCGTTTGGTGGCGCAGTGGGTCTGATTGCATGTTGTGATATGGCCATTGGTAGCAAATTAAGTAAGTTTTGTTTAAGTGAAGTAAAACTTGGATTAGCCCCAGCCACTATTAGCCCATATGTGATCGATGCCATAGGTGCCAGAGTTGCCAGACGCTATTTTACCACTGCCGAAGTGTTCTCTGCGCGCCGCGCCAGACGCCTAGGATTACTCAGCGAAGCGGTAGTTGAAGAAGAACTAGATAGTACCGTTGAGAACTTAATTGAACATATTCTAAAAAATTCACCTGCTGCAGTTCGAGCGGCTAAACAACTTGTTTTTGATGTTCAGAATAAACCTATATCTGAAGAGCTTTTAGCTAACACTAGCAAAACAATAGCCGAGCTTAGAGTATCTGAACAAGGCCAAGAAGGCCTAAATGCGTTTTTACAGAAGCGCCGAGCCAAATGGATAAAAGAATAACGGAGTAAGCCATGTTCACTAAATTATTGATTGCTAATCGCGGCGAAATTAGTTGCCGTATTATCAAAACAGCCAAACGTATGGGCATATTAACGGTTGCCTTATATTCAGATGCTGACCAACAAGCATTACATGTAAAAATGGCTGACGAAGCGGTTCATGTAGGTCCTTCTCCTTCCAAAGACAGTTATCTTCAAGCTGAAAGAATTATTCAAATCGCACTTAAAGTAGGTGCAGATGCCATTCATCCCGGCTATGGTTTTTTATCAGAAAACGCCACATTTGCTAATTTGTGTGGACAAAATAATATTGTATTTGTCGGTCCTCCTGTCAGTGCGATAGAGGCGATGGGCTCGAAGTCAGCGGCAAAAAATATAATGGAACTTGCCAAGGTACCATTAGTACCGGGATACCATGGCGACGACCAAAGTATCGATGTCTTAAAGTCTCACGCAGACAGCATGGGATACCCTGTGTTACTCAAAGCAGCGGCTGGTGGTGGCGGTAAAGGTATGCGCCAAGTATGGAAAACCACAGAATTTGCTGATGCGTTAGCAGCAGCAAAACGTGAGGCGATGTCGAGCTTTAACGATGATTTAATGTTGGTCGAAAAATACCTTACTGGACCGCGTCATGTCGAGATCCAGGTGTTCTGTGACAATTTTGGTGATGGTGTCTATTTATTTGAACGGGACTGTTCGGTGCAACGTCGTCATCAAAAAGTCATAGAGGAAGCCCCCGCTTTTGGCATGACTGCACAGCTGCGTGCTCAAATGGGCGAAGCTGCTTTAAAAGCGGCAAAAGCGATCAGTTATGCTGGAGCTGGCACAGTAGAGTTTTTATTAGACAGTGACGGGCGATTCTATTTCATGGAAATGAATACCCGATTGCAGGTTGAACACCCAGTTACGGAAATGATCACTGGCCAAGACTTGGTTGAATGGCAATTGCGTGTCGCCAACAACGAACCATTGCCACTAACACAAGAGCAACTTCATATTCATGGCCATGCTTTTGAAGCTAGAATTTATGCTGAAGATCCCAATAATGATTTTTTACCAGCAACAGGCAGGTTATCTCTGTTGCAACCGCCGGTTGAATCACGGCATGTTCGCGTAGACACAGGTGTGGTTCAAGGTGATGAAGTCTCTGTTTTTTACGATCCTATGATCGCAAAATTAATTGTATGGGACGAAAACCGCGATAAAGCCTTAGCGCGATTGACTAAAGCCTTAACCGAATATCATATTGACGGTGTTGTCACGAATATTGAATTTTTATATACCTTAGCCAACAGTGCGCCATTTAAATCTGAGCAAATTGACACTGGATTTATAGAGAAAAATCAACACCTATTAATGTTGAATGATGATCAACACATCAACGCTTTATTGCCAATGGCCGCGTTATATTTGATGCTCAGCGGTCAACACGAAAATCAGTACAAAGCCACCAAAAATATTCAAGACCAATACTCGCCTTGGTCTTTTGGTAACGCGTGGCGAGCGAATGAACAACACCTTCAAAATTTAGAATTAGCGGTGGGTGACAGCACTTTTACCGTCCAAGTTAGCCAAGCAGGAGCCGTCAGCCAAGCAGGTGCCGTCAGCCAATCAAGAGCTGTCAGCCAATCAAGAGTCATCAACCAATCAAGAGTCATCAGTCAGAGTTTTTTTAATATAAAAGTTGACCAACAAAACTATCACTGCTCAGGAGTGATAGATAAAAATCAACTTATATCCAACATCAATGGCCATAGAATGCTCGCCAGTGTTAACGCCCATCAAGATGGTCATTCAGTATTTTGTAATGGCAAGGTAATGCGTTTTAAATCATTACAAGCAGATTTAGGTGATACACAGGACAATACTGCAGATACTGGTTTTATTGCACCAATGAACGGCACAGTAGTCGCTATTTTGGTTGAACCAAATCAGCAAGTTGAACAAGGTGAAACCTTGATGGTGATGGAAGCTATGAAGATGGAACATAGCTTAAAAGCACCTAAAGCAGGCTCCGTCGGAGAATTTTACTTTAAAGCAGGTGAATTAGTCGATGGCGGTGACGAATTATTGTCATTTCAAGCTGTCAAATCGGTTGAAATTAACAAAGCCCACATAACTAAAAAAGAGTCGGTAAAAAATGCTTCCTAAGTCAGTCAAAATTGTCGAAGTGGGCCCAAGAGATGGCTTGCAAAACGAACAGGGGTTGGTGTCTTTAACTGCGAAGGTTGCACTGGTCGAACAATTAGCTGACGCAGGTTGTACCGTGATAGAAACTGGCAGTTTTGTCTCGCCTAAGTGGGTGCCACAAATGGCTGACAGTGCTGCAGTTTTTAAGAAAATTAAGCGACAAAATCATGTTCGATATACAGCACTAACACCTAATTTGCGAGGTCTAGAGGCCGCAATTAAATCAAAGGTGGATGAAGTGGCTATCTTTGGCGCTGCCTCAGAAGCTTTTTCGCAAAAGAATATCAATTGCTCTATCGCCGAAAGCTTAGCACGCTTTTTACCGGTAATAGAACTGGCACAAAAACATCAGCTACCCGTACGAGGTTATGTGTCGTGTGTATTAGGTTGCCCTTATGAAGGCGATGTTTCTCCTCAAAAAGTAGCGGAGGTCAGTCAACAGCTAATGAATATGGGTTGCTACGAAATATCTTTAGGCGATACAATTGGTTCTGGTACCCCAGTAAAAACACAACTCATGTTAGATGCTGTTCTAGACTTTATTCCAAAAAATAAATTAGCTGTGCATTTTCATGACACTTATGGTCAAGCTTTGGCGAACATCTTAATTGCATTACAACAAGGTATTTCAGTTGTCGACAGTGCAGTTTCAGGTCTGGGTGGTTGCCCTTATGCGAAAGGTGCCTCTGGCAATGTTGCCACAGAAGATTTAGTCTACATGCTTCATGGCATGAATATCGAAACAGGCATCAATCTTGAGCGACTTACTCAGGCCGGATTAAATATGATGCAGGCCTTGGGTAGGCAATCAAACTCCAAGGTCGCTTTAGCCATAACAGCATAAGGAAAGTTTTTTGACCGAACAAAACTCAACTCGTACACCAATACCCGCAAATGTCAGAGTGATGATTGCTTTAGTTGCATCGCCCACTCTGTTGGTGGTGGGTATGTTGTTTTACACGCTTTTTTTTGATGGTTGGCAAAGTATTTCTATTAGCATGATCGTTTTTTCAGTTTTATGCATGCTGGCTTATTATGTCGTTATCAGCGGTCATCCTCCGAGACTTCGGATTAAAAAACATAATAAAACAATAAACTAACACCAGCTTGAAAAAAGCATTCGGGTACAATGCTTATACACTTTAAGTCACAGAAACTGCAGTAAGGTAGATTGAATGGAATTTTTTACTTGGGACGTAAACCCAGTTTTAATCGAATTTTTTGGATTAAAAATACATTGGTATGGTGCCTTGTTTGCTACCGCTATTTTAGCTGGGTTGCAAGTAATGAAATGGATATTCCAACAAGAAAAAGTCAAAATAGAACTGCTTGATTCACTTCTGATGTACTGTGTTTTTGGTATTATTGTGGGCGCTAGGCTGGGTCATTGTCTTTTTTACGACCCGGACTTTTACCTCAGTAACCCTATGAAAATATTAGCTATATGGGAGGGTGGCCTCGCCAGCCATGGCGGTGGCTTAGGTGTAATCATTGCGGTATATTTTTTCCAAAGAAAATACAAAGTGGAATATTTATGGTTGCTAGACAGGCTCGCTATTGCTACTGCATTGTTTGGTTTCTTTGTCCGTTTTGCCAATTTTATGAATTCCGAGATTATTGGTATTCAGACCGATGTACCTTGGGCAGTTGTATTTTCACGTATTGACCTATTGCCTAGACATCCAGCCCAACTTTATGAATCATTATCTTATCTGAGCATATTTATAACGTTAATATTGTTGTATCGTTTTTCTAACATCAAAAAGCTAACTGGTGCGCTATTTGGCACATTTTTATGTTTGATATTTACCGCTAGGTTTGGCATTGAATTCGTCAAAGTCAAACAAGCGGCATACACTGGTGAAGTATGGATAAGTACAGGACAAGCTTTGAGCATTCCTTTTTTTGTGGTGGGTATAGTGCTGTTAATACTGGCTTGGAAAAAAAGCCGTGCTTAAGGCTTTCATACCCATTATTTGTCATCAGATGAATGGGAGTGCTATCTAATAAGACTGCGGATCGGATTAGAAAAATTCAGCACTTATCATGGTTGTCCTTGCACCAATGGCTAGGTAGCCTCACGTAACTGATATACGTTGATATAATTTTTATAACGAGACAAGACCTCAAACCATATTAATTGTTGCATTGTCTGTAGAACAATTCATATTCATAGTGTGGTCATTGGCCACATTATTAACAAACTCGACTCAAACAGACAGCTGTTCAAGGGGTACACCAATACCAGCTTGCCCGTTTATAAAGGTGTTTACTCTTTCTGGTATTGATAACACAATTTCATTGTTGAAATTGCAGCCGTTAAATATTACCAATATTTTATCTAAGCTGAGGGTAAACAAAAAAATAAATGGCAGAAGTCTATACAAGCATGAGCACTTGGGTAAAAAACCCCAATAACTATTTTAGAAACTTTTTTAAATTTTGGCCTATCATCGAAGGTTGTTACCCATAAAAATTAATATTTATCAGTTGGGTAAATTCGAACAAGCAGTAGGCATAACAGACGATAAACGACTAAAAATAAAGTTAATTATAAAGGAGTAAGAACTTATGGCGAACCAACCGTCTCGTTATATCAGTAATTTAACACGGGATACCTACGCACTAATTTTAGCTGGTGGAAGAGGTTCAAGACTTTATGAACTCACAAATTGGCGAGCAAAGCCGGCATTATATTTTGGTGGTAAATTTCGTATTATCGATTTTCCATTATCTAATTGCATTAACTCAGGGATACGCAATGTTGGTGTGGTTACACAGTACAAATCTCATTCACTCATCCGTCATTTAGTCCGCGGCTGGGGACATTTCAAAAAAGAACTAGGCGAGTCGGTTGAAATTCTTCCCGCATCACAACGATTTTCAGATAATTGGTATGAAGGCACAGCAGATGCTGTATTTCAAAATATTGACATCATCCGTGATGAACTACCTAAATATGTCTTGGTATTATCTGGAGACCATATTTACAGAATGGACTACGGTAATTTAATTGCGCAACATGCTGAGTCTGGTGCTAAAATGACGGTAAGCTGTATGCCTGTTCCATTAGAAGAAGCCGCAGGCCAGTTTGGTGTTATGTCAGTTGATGAGAATTCTAAGATCATCGGTTTTGAAGAAAAGCCTGTGAATCCTACTCCCTTACCCAACGACCCCACCAAGTGTTTAGCCTCAATGGGCAATTATGTATTTGATACTGAGTTCTTATTTGAACAATTAAAGGCGGATGCCGAAACATCAGGGTCTGAACGTGACTTTGGCAAAGATATCATTCCTTCGATTATTAAAGATGGTCTGGTGTATGCGTTTCAATTCACAAGTGATGATGATACTGAGGCCTATTGGAGAGATGTGGGTACCTTAGATTCATTTTGGCAGGCTAATATGGAATTAGTAGCGCCTGTTCCTGCACTCAACTTATATGATAAAAAATGGCCAATTTGGACTTATCAAGAACAATTGCCTCCTGCCAAGTTTGTATGGGAAGAAGATAATCGCAGAGGTACAGCGATTAACTCAGTAGTCTCAGGTGGATGCATTATTTCTGGGGCAACGTTACGCCGTAGCTTATGCTTTTCGAATGTCAGGGTGCATTCGTACAGTGAAGTAGAAGATTCTGTAATATTACCTGACGTTGAAGTTGGACGTAATTGCCGGATACGTAAAGCCATTATTGACCGTGGTTGTGTGATATCCGAAGGCACTATTATAGGCCATAGCCGCGAAGATGATTTAGCCAGAGGTTTTCGAGTGACAGAAAAAGGCGTGGTGTTAGTCACACGAGAAATGTTGGGATTAAAAGTAGGCTTATAGGCCTACTCATCATAAATATCGACCTAGTCATTGCAGAGCCGCTTAACAGCGGCTTTTTATTGTGTGTTACTAGCCTCTTCCCATAAACGAATTGTATCGGTAATAATTTTGGCTACTTGTTGCGGCTTTTCCAAAGGAAACATATGCCCACCGTCCTTAAAGATAAGATGTTCAATTTTACTTTTTTTAACAAACGTACCCAACAATGATGGAATACACACGTCACTATGACTACCAGTAACCAGTAAACCTGGCACTGAAAGGCGTTGGTAGAACTGATTAATGTTATGCGGCACGTTACGATAAATGCTCGCCTCGATTTGTGCGTCAAAATTAAGTTGTAGTTTACCGTCCCGCTCGTCGATAACAGATGACACATAATCTTGAATAGATTCTAATTTAAAATTTTTAAATAAGGCCTTGCCTTTAAAATAGGCTACTAAGTTAGTGCCTAACGGCCAACTTTGACAACGCACTTTTGCTTTACCCGCCGGTGAGAATTTATCAATAAAAGGGGAGCATTTAAGTAATCTAAATACAATCCTAGCTAGCCCCGAAGCAATTGGAGGGTCAAGCATTATTACCCCTTTGATTAAGTCAGGTCTTTCACAGGCGGCCATAAAAGACACCACAGCCCCCATCGAATGCCCAACAACATAAGCAGGTTTAGTTACCTTATGTTCCAAATGATCAACCAACTCTGCTACTTGATTACTTAAATTAGCATTTACCGGAAACCGTTCTGAATGCGCAAATTTTGTTAAAGCATGCACCTCGAAGTCATCAGGAAGTTCCTTGAAAACTTGCTGGTAGCTCCCTGCAGGAAAACCATTAGCATGGGCAAAGTGTAAGTTGATTTTTGTCGGTGAAGTCATCTGAAACCTGTTGTTTAATGTGTAATGTGGGAGCCAATCAAAGAACTTTTGGCTTTAACTTATTTTTGAAGCACCACATTCTATGGCAATCAAAGCACCCGATACAAATATGCGTAGTGAATGTTTGTTTATACTCTGACCACAAGCCTAATAGATTGCAGTTTCTTATTCTCTATTTGATTACCTATTATTTTTACAGGTGTAACTTTTACATTTTTTCGGGGCTGTATCATTATTGGTTACACTCAAAAAATAATACCCATGTTTGGAATATTTAAAAAAAATAAAACTTTTACACTGTTAAAAGTTTTTAGGTTAACTTCGCAACACGTCCACTCGTCGTGTGTTGATGTACCAAACGACGTAGTTGTTAGTTTACTTTGTAGCGTAATGGAAAGCTTTTAATAATCGAGGTTTAGTCGGTACCTAAGCGCCCATTACATCACATTTTTTTACCGTCATAGTTTGTTCTGATGAAACCAAGGCAACAGTATTCAAACTAGTTATATGCAACTTAACGAGAACTAAAATTGACTCGACATCACAATTAACCATTACGGATTTCTGCAGCCTTCCAATCATTTGGTATATGTTTAGCAGTCCAAAAGAAAGCAATAATTGACATAGTGTAAGGCACTGCAAGCCAAGACAACGACAACCTTAGGGATTCTATTTCACCATGTTGCTCTGTGTAAAAGTTACTCAAAACACCAATAAAAGTCGGCCCGCCACCTAAAGCGATAAGATTCAAGACAAAGAAAAATAATGCTGTAGACATCGCTCTTACTTTTACCGGTGCTAAAGTTTGTGCCAATGCAAACGATGGCCCCAAATAAAAGCCACTGGTAAAGAGTAAGATAGTCACCAAAGCTATAGACAATTCGAGGGACTCAACTTGCAGCGAAAAATAATAGGCGGGAGCACCTACGACTAAAGCCAATGCTGGCACTAAGCCATAAGCACTTCTATTAGTTTTACCCCATTTATCTACTAAAACACCACCAAGCCAAACACCACCAGCGTACGCAGTACCATTTATTATTCCTAATATAATTAAAAATTGAGTGATGTCTAAACCTGCATGAGCTCGCACATAAAAATCAATCATCCAAGTAGATATGGCGTAATTACCAAAAGAACCAAAGGAAATAGCAAAACACATGCCCCACCAAGACTTAATAGATAGTAAATCCTTAATGGACTGCCAAGATTTACCTTGCGCAGAGGCGGTTTGCATATTACCGCTTCGTGCTGGTTCTTTAACAGTAAACTTGAGCAATATAGCTAATGCCACGCCAGGTAAACCGACCGCTATTAAAACAGTTCGCCAGTCTGCTTCACCACCTTTAAGAAAAAATGCAGATGCAAAAAACGCCAACATAATACCAAAAGGAATACCTAAAGAATAAATAGCTAAAGCGCCAGCCCGTTTTTCCTTAGGAAATAAATCTGAAATAATGGAGTGTGAAGGTGGACTGCCACCAGCCTCACCGATCCCCACACCAATACGCGCCAAAGCAAGTTGTGTGAAATTACCCGCCAATCCCGATGCAGCAGTAAAACCACTCCACAGTGTCAGTGAGATGGCAATTATGTTAACTCTACTATACCTATCAGCTAGCCAAGCTATAGGGATGCCTAAAACAGTATATAGCAAAGCAAAATATATACCTTTAAGCCAGCCTAATTGCGCGTCATCTAGACCCAAATCAGCCTTTATAAAAGGAGACAATATGCCTATTATTTGACGATCAATAAAATTAAATGCGTAGATTAGAGTTAGGATGAATAACACATAATTCCGATAACCATCTGATATGTTTGGCGTAATCGTTGAGGATCCACTTTTCACTGTTTCGTCACATACCATCGATGTATCCTTAATACTGCGTACATTTATTGATGAGGCATATTACGGGTGCAGACCCGGTAAATTCAAGCTAAATTGTTAATTTTATGTAAATATAACAGGCACTTATGCTTAACCATCAAGACATGAAATCATCATAGGGGTATGAACCATTATTATAAAGAAAGTAAATATTAGGCCGTTATGCTTCATGGTCGATAAATTCAGATAGGATTATTTGTGCACATTGATACTTTATTAAACTCAGTCAAACAACAAGCAAAAAACAAAGACTGCAACATCATTTTATCTGTAGATAGTGACTGGACACAAGGTCGAACACTCTATGGAGGTATTTCAGCCTCTTTAGTATATCAAGCGATGCGTGAATCCGTTGACACTGATAAAGTGATGCGTTCCCTGAGCACCAATTTCATAGGCCCTATAGAAGCAGACAGTGATTTTAGCATCATCGTTGACGTCCTCAGAGAAGGAAAAAATGTTACTCAAGTCGTAGGACGCTTATCTCAGGCCAATAAAGTTGCGGTGATGTGTCAAGCTAGCTTCGGTATTGCTCGTCAGTCTGAGGTTGTTGTCTCTAATGATCTGCAACACAAAATGGATTATCCACAAAATCCAGACTACGCAACCCAGATCCCAAAAGTAATACCTGAGTTCTTAAAGCATTTTGATTTGGCAAAAACGAAAGGCGGATTACCATTTACTGGTGAAAAAGACAGCGATGTGCACGGATGGATGCGTTTCAAAGAGCAGCCAAGTCATTTTTATGATGCACATTTAATAGCCTTAATCGATATCTGGCCTCCAACCGTCTTACAGCTTTTACATCAACCGGCCATGGCAAGTACTATGAGTTGGAATTTAGAGTTCATACACCCGCATCAAAAAATTTCAGGCCATGATTGGTTCGCTTATCAAGCGCAAACTAGGCACGCTGCTGATGGTTATGTGCATACAGAAGCCAATATTTGGGATAAACATGGCACCTTAGTGGCTATCAGCAGGCAAGTAGTAGCGGTATTTGCATAACCTAACTAGCTTTTATCGATGTAAAACAAAACGCTTTTAAAACAACGAAGACGAAGACGGACTAAACACGGCTAACGCGCCAATTAACTGTAAATTGCTGAAGTCTAGTGCATTGTCTACATGCGGTAAATCAATGTCTAGACACTGATACATCTCCTCAGTTATGTTGGCATGTTTAGGATACTGCTCACTGTGAACATTATTCAGGGCTAATAAATAGGCTAGTTGCATAATTTTTTCTTCTTTGCTCTTCGCAGAGTGCTCGCTAACATGTGTTACTGATACTATTTGAGAAATGTCTTCGGGTATTCCCCAAAGTTTTAAGAGTTCAGATGAGACATCAACATAAGTAAAACCTAGATGTTTTTTTTGTAAAATCAGAGGCGAACTTTCACTAGATATTGATGCACATTTTTTCGCAACTTCTGGATTTAACTGCGCAACAATGAGCTCACCAATATTGTGCAACAAACCACATACAAACATCTTCTCAGGCTCCTTCAAGCCTAGTTCTTCTGCAAAATATTTACATAGCAAGGCACAACTTACGCTTTGCTCCCAAAACTTGTCTAAATCAACTACGTCGGTGGCACCACTCTTAAAAGCATTGGCGACACCATAAGCTAAAACAAGATCATAAATTGAACGTGTACCGATTACTTGGATAGACTTAGCGACTGTAGTAATAGTACTAGAAAAATTATACAGCGCACTGTTAGAAATTTTCAACACCTGCAACATAATAGCTGGATCATAATTAATAACGTCTGCAATATCGTCCACAGATGTAGCGTCATCATCGATCAACTGTTTAATTTTCATGACTGCCTCAGGCAACACAAAAGCATCACCCGCATTTAAAGCATAATCTTGAACATTCATAAATTAGCTCACCTTGTAGCCTAAGTCGTTGATTGCAATCTGTGTTTGAATTTACTGTATATCCATTCGTATAAAATTACAAAAAGATACTGAACAGCTACAATATTATAATTTCGTCTATTGGGATGAGCTTAGTAACTTAAAGAAGCGGTTCCGACTGGTTATGTGCCGTCATAAGTGTAATCAGCTTCATTAATAGTTGTTATGTATCGGTCCAAAATCGGTTCAAACCCGGTTCAAAATATGCAACAAGGATTGCCGAACAGCACGAAGTGTATCTGCCGACTGCAAAAGTCCTAGATACTTGGTTAAACCGGAACCGAATGTCAATAAACATGATGATGGAATGAAACCACACTCATTAGCTGAACAGTCGCACCTTAACAGCACCTCACCAAGAAAAGAGGTGCTTGTCCCAACAGGCACGCAAATTTTTCATAGAAGTCATCAACGTCCATAAATTGTTACTATGAGGTCTTTAGGTGACATAAAATACTCGAAACTGGCTATACACATAAAAAAATGGCTTCAACCATAGTAATATTCCACATAGGAGCCCCTGAACGGCAGCTCACCAGCAAAAAAGATAACAGCCCGAACAAACATACAAACAATTCACAGATACCATCAATAATGTATATATGGCTACTGTGAAAACTCTAGATAATATAAAAAATAATCGAAACTGGCTATACACATAAAAAAATTGGGTTCAGCTATGGTTATAATCTGTATAGCAGTCCCTGAATGGCATCTAACCAAGAAAAAAGATGTTACCCATCTCGAATACAAACAATTCATAGATACCGTCAATAATGCATGTATGACCACTGTGAAGACTCTAGGCGATATAAAAAACACTCGAAACTGGATCTACACATAAAAAATGGGCTTGAACCATAGTTATAATCTGTATAGCAGTCCCTGAATGGCATCTGACCAATAAAAAAGATGTTGCCCAACGTGAATACAAACAATTCATAGATGCCATCAATAGTGAATATATGGATATATAAATTTTTGGGAAAGTCTTGAGAAAACTAGGGATATCAGTATTGAAATTAGACAAAAAAAGATTCACTAAATTACATCATCAATCTGCATCGAAACATTCAACTGCACAACACAGTAAATAACTAAAGTTTTGTTCTTGATATTCAGTTAATTATTGTTGTGTCTTAAATAGATTATAAAGTTTGAAATATTCTGGGATTTGAATATTAAGAAAAGATGGTGGGTCGTGCTGGATTCGAACCAGCGACCAATTGATTAAAAGTCAACTGCTCTACCAGCTGAGCTAACGACCCATCGATTAAAACTTTATATTGTATTCACGGTACCTGTGACTTAAGGAAAATGGTGGGTCGTGCTGGATTCGAACCAGCGACCAATTGATTAAAAGTCAACTGCTCTACCAGCTGAGCTAACGACCCATTTTCTTTTTCCCCTTCGCCTCACTGCGAAGGCGGCATATAATACTCAATTGAAACTTCAGCGCAAGCCTAATGGCATTAATATTACAATAATTACAACTGTTTGCTGAAAAACCGAACAATTATGATTTTAACTAACCGACTTAACTAAAAAAAGTGTAATAAAATGCCTATTAGCATCTCACTTTCACTCAAAAAAACTCTCACAAAAAAGTGAGATGTATGTTTTACAGAACACTTTTGAGACGTTTTTCTGCTAATTTAGCTGAAGACGAATCAGCAAACTCAACAATAACCTGCTCCCAAAGCTGCTTGGCACGAGCAGTATTCGAGCGTTCCATTTCAGATATTCCCAGCTTCAAGGTGGCATCTGCTCTTTTACTCGAATCTGGATAGTTACTGATTAAGAACTGGAATTGTTCTCCTGCACCAGCCCAATCTTGTTTATTAAATAATAGCTGTCCTAACCAATAATGTGCATTTGGGACATAACTGGAGTCAGGAAAGTTTTGTAAAAAAGCTTGGAATTCGGGAATGGCTTCATCATATAACCTATCCTTGAGGATCAAATTCACCGCTTTATCATAAGCATCATTTTCATTTGCTGATAGAGGGACGCCTATAGGTGTTACTGATGTACCATTAGTCGATGCTGGTAATATCGAAGGTTGCTCTTTGACTGTTTCGATGCGCTTATCTATTTCTAGATATAACTCTCTTTGACGTTCAAGAACTTTTTCTAACTGGTAGTTCTGCATTTCTATAGCACCACGAAGTTCGTTTACCTCGTTTTGCATCACGTCCAACTGCTCTTGTTGGCGATGTTGTGCCTTTGTCCGTGTCGAAAACTTTCTTTCTAATTCTGTAATGCGTTTATCGCTATCACTGCTTGTAACATTTGTCACAGGCGCAGGAGTTGCAAGAACTGCAACTCCATATAGCCCTAGCAAACTTGTAGCTAAGGTGCGTTTTATCATATTAGACATCGGTTATTGATAAACCAAAACACCACGGCGATTCTCAGCAAAAGCTGTTTCAGACATATTATTGTTAACAGGCTTTTCTTCACCGTAGGACACTACGGACATTTGTGATGCACTTACACCTGCATTCAATAAATAAGTTTGTACTGATTTAGCACGAGATTCACCTAACGCAATGTTATATTCGGGTGTTCCGCGGCTATCACAGTGGCCTTCAATAACAATTGATTGGCCCATGTTTTTCACCAAAAAAGAAGCATGTTGATCTAAGACGTTATAAAACTCAGAACTAATTCCGGCGCGGTCAAAATCAAAGTAAACCAATTGGTTATTTTCTAGAGCCATTAATTCTTGCTTCATTTCTTCTGCAGGAGTCATGACAGGTTCAACGGTTCCAGTTTCAACCATAGCATTACGTGCTTCCTGCGCCTTACGGTCGGCTTCTGCTTGCTCTTGGGCAACTCTAGTTTCTTCAGCAGCCGCTTTTGCTGCACTATCACCAGTAGATGTACAAGCCATCATAGTTACAACTGGAAGAGCAATAACTAACCCTTTGAAAATTTTATTTAGTTGCATTCTTTTTTCCTATTTTATCGAATTTAAGTGAACAATATAATTTTAACGTAAAAATGGTGACCAAGTAGGTGCTTTAACCTGACCATCGGCCGCAGGCAGTCTTGCTTTAAATCTGCCATCTAAAGACACCAAAGACAAAACTTGTTTTCCTTGATGTAATGTACTGTAAATTATCATACTACCATTGGGAGCAATACTGGGTGATTCATCTAAATAGGTTTTAGTTAATACCTGTAAATTACCGTTTGTTAGATCTTGCCGCGCGATATGGTAATTACCACGAGTACGATTAACCATAACCATTTGTTTACCATCTGGAGTAATGGTCCCGCCTAAGTTCATCTCGCCCACAAAAGTCAAGCGACGAATTTTACCTGAACCTAAATTTACGCGATATATCTGAGGTTTACCACCCCGTTCTGAACTAAATATTAAGCTCTGACTATCTGGACTCCAGCTTGGTTCTGTATCAATCGCTCTGTTTTTAGTCACCCTTCGTAGCTGTTTGCTCGCTATATCCATTACATACAGTTCCGGATTACCATCTTTTGATAACACCAAAGCTAATGTCTTGCCATCAGGCGAGAACTTTGGCGAACCATTAATTCCCGAAAAACTGGTCATTTGTACTCTATTCATAGTGTAGATATCTTGAATAAATATTTGTGGTCGTTTATTTTCAAAACTGACATAAGCCAGTTTGGTGCCATCAGGAGACCAAGAAGGAGACATTAACGGTTCAGGTGAGCGTAGCAAAGTAGTTTCGTTAGCACCGTCATAATCTGATACGACCAATTGAAAGGGTAGCTCATACACATTTTTATCACGTACAATGACATACGCAATACGTGTCAAAAATGCCCCTCGCTCACCCGTTAACTTTTCATACACCACATCACTTATTCGATGAGAATGTCGCCTAAAATCATTGCCAGAAATAGTCATTTTACTGATAGCTAACACATGATCGTTACTGGCAATAAGTTTGCCACCACTTAACACTTGCGACTGACCACCAGTAATTTGACCACGCAATACATCAATTAATTCATAAGACACAGTGTATCTGTCAATGCCAGATAGTTCTACTTGACCTACCAACACAGCTTCAATACCTTTGGATGCCCATGCACTATAATCTACCTCTTTATCCGCATTCGGATATTGAGGCATATCAATAACATCGATAGGATTGAATTTACCACTGCGACGCAAATCAGCGGCAATAACAGTAGTCAACTTTTCTGGCATAACGCCTTCACCAACCCACTTAAACGGCACTACACCAATTGGCCTAGAGGTGTCTATGCCCTCAGTAATCACTATTTCTAGTGCTGCAAAACTTCGAAAGCTGACTGATAAGATAAAAATTGAAATCAACAGTTGTTTGGTTTTAAACATTATATTTCCGGTGCAAAAGTAAAATTAATATTGCGTAATTGTTCATACACATCTGGTGCATCAGAGACAGGTAGCTCTACTGCTTTTAAGATAGCGGCCTTACCCGCTCTACAAACTAGAGGATCTCCACCTAGTTCTTTAACTTGTATCACTAATCCATTAGAGGCTAAACGAATATTAAAACGACAAGACTGACCTTTCATCGCATCATCAACGATTAAGTTACGTTGAATAGTCTGTTTGATAAGTGCTTGGTATTTTTGTACTTCACTTAATACCTGTTTATTTCTTTTTTGTTGCCGAACCGCTTGTTCTGCCTGAAGCTGTTCTTCAAGTATTTTTTCTTGTTCAGCCTTTTCCTTCGCTTCTTTTCGCTTTCGATTCGCTTCTTTTAATGCTCTTTCTTCTTTTTCACGATTTTCTTTAGCTCGTTTAGCTTGCTCATCAGCTTTTTTCTTTTCTAACTCTTTCAGCTTACGCTCGTTTTCTAACTGCATTGCTTTGGCTTTTTCTTGCTTTTGTTTTTCTCTTGCCGCAACTGTTGCTTGTTCAGCTTTTTTCTTATCCAGTTGCTGTTTTTTGGTTTCTTCTTTTAATTTCGAAACCTCGTTCTCTTGTTGCCTGCGTTTTTTCACTGCATTTTCAGCTCGTCTTTCGAGTTCTTTGATACGATTTTCTTCTTCTAAACGTTGTGCTTTTTGTTCATTTTTAACTTTCTGCACCTGTTTTTGCAACTGACTTTCATCAATGACCTTAGCTTGTATAATCGGTTCAGGATTGGATAATTCAGGTGACGTTTCGGACGTAGAAAAATGACCGTTTATTAACAAAGCGACAATCACTGCTAAATGCAAAATCAATGAAATGGAGAACGCTGTACTTAACTTAGACATTTTGCCTGTTAGCCTTGTGGTGGTGTGGTCATTAAACCAACAGATGGTGCACCAGCCCTTTGCAATAAAACCATCAACTGCACAACTTCACTATAAGCAACCGCTCCATCACCTTTAACAACAACTGGAGTATTAGGCTCAACTTGAAGATGCGCAGCAACCAAGACAGCAAGATCTACTGCTGACATAGGCTCTTGTTGACTATCACCCACATTCAAAAAGTATTGGCCTTGAGCATCAACAGATGCGACTAGAGGAGGTTTTGACTCTTCATCCAAAGGTTGAGCCTCGGCTTTGGGCAAGTCAACTTTTACTCCTTGAGTAACAAGGGGAGCTGTTACCATAAAAATGATTAACAGTACTAACATAACGTCGATATAGGGTACTACGTTAATTTCTGAAACAGGGCGTCTACGCTTTCTTACATACATGATTAATCAGCCTAAGCAGCGGGTTGGGCTGAGTGAGAAGTATCCGTACCCGATGACAATGCTTGTCTATGCAATATACTGGAAAATTCTTCCATAAAATTACCATAGCTATTTTCAAGTTTTTCTACTTGGTGACTAAAGCGGTTGTAGGCTATGACTGCAGGTATAGCTGCAAACAGACCCATTGCGGTAGCGATTAGTGCTTCGGCAATCCCTGGGGCAACCATAGATAATGTGGCTTGTTGTTGGCCACCTAAAGCGATAAACGAATTCATAATCCCCCAAACAGTGCCAAATAAACCAATATAAGGGCTAATTGAACCCGTGGTTGCTAAAAAAGGTAAACGACTTTCCAAACGGTCTATTTCGCGGGACATAGACACCCGCATAGCTCTTGAAGTACCTTCCATCACGGCTCCTGCTGGAGTCGAAATATTCTTGCGAGAGCGAACAAATTCTTTAAAACCGGCACAAAATATACTGGCCATGCCTTCCAAAGATTGACGAGCCGTCAACTCTTGATAAAAGCGGTTGAGGTCAACACCAGACCAAAATTTATCTTCAAACTTTTTCATCTCAGAACGGGCAAAGTTTAAAGCGCGACTTCGTTCGAAAATAAAGGCCCATGAAGCAACTGATGCCCCGAGTAGCAGCAGCATAACTAATTGCACTAGTAAACTGGCGTCTAAAATAAGATCAACAAAAGATAACTCAGATGACACGTTTTAATTCCCCTAAAATATTGTCAGGAATAGCTTGTGGTTTCATACTGGATAAATTGACACAAGCCACTCTTATTAACGCACTGACCAGACATTGTTTGTTTGGACTTCTTATTATTTGTTTGAAGATTAAACTAACACGTTTCAATTCTACTATTTCAGATTCAATACACAACAAATCATTGAAACGAGCCGGCGCGTAATTGTCCATTTCAACCCGTTTGACGACAAAACCTAAGGAATGTTCCAAAAGAATATCTTGTTCTATACCCATTTGCCTTAACCATTCAGTTCTAGCGCGCTCAAAAAATTTCAGATAGTTGGCATAATAAACTATGCCTCCAGCATCTGTGTCTTCGTAATACACTCGCACATTGTGATTATGTTTGGTCATTTTTAGGCTACTTTTATGAATTTAATAAATAGATAGTGCTATATGCAATAAGCTGGAAAGTTAAAAAGTCTAATTACATGAATCTTTATGCTATCAAACAATTTGTGATCACAAACTGAATATTTCAAGAAACCAATTTAAATTTATAATTTTCAGAGTCTTAATAGCAAAAAACCGGTTCCTAAAGTTAAAACTATAAATTTAAAAACGAATAGTTATTCAAATCAACCCAATCGGATATCTTGTAACAAAATTGTTACAA
>OOGD01000054.1_pt1 | contig 28492 bp, 16 predicted proteins | sample 1670381 | NCBI WGS metagenome assembly OOGD01 (sample SAMEA98146918, study PRJEB22522) | marine metagenome | biome: marine biome; feature: marine water body; material: sea ice | place: Arctic Ocean | collected 14-Sep-2015 | depth 1.3 m | reverse complement strand
GTTTAAGGGCCGAGCTATCCAGTATTTTAATAGGCAGTCATGACGATTGGGAATTGCAAATTCAAATAAATAAGTCTGTACCAGCATATCCGGATGATCTCACGCTTTATGCAGGTGTCATGATCAAACAACAGCAAGATGAGTATGCCGGTAGATTGGATAACCTTATTAATCAAGTGGCTATTCAAAGTCAACAGATAAAACAACGGGAGCAGGAGATAACTGAGCTGATATCCAAAATTAAGACCTTGGATATCAGTTATAAACTGGCCAGTAAAGAACTTGATTTAACTAGGCCATTGGCAGAAAAAATCATTGTTTCTAAGATAGAATTGTATAAGCTCGAGCGGAGCGTGAATGAACTTAAAGGTGAACTAAACGCAGTACGTTTACTGTCACCTAAATTACAGTCGGCGTTGCAAGAGTCGATTTTAAATCGCCGTGAGTCGGTATTATCCTACCGAGCAGAAGCGCGAGCACAACTTAATGAGCTGCAAAATAAACTGTCTAGGATCAGTGAATCTCAGGTTGGCACCAAAGACAAGGTAACCAAGGCCTTAATATTATCACCGGTGATAGGCACCATTAAAACTATACATATTAATACGCTGGGAGGTGTGGTCAAACCCGGTGAAACTATAACAGAAATCGTCCCAACTGAGGATAGATTAATGATACAAGCTAAAATAAAACCAAGAGATATTGGGTTTATTTACCCCGGACTGCCTGCAGTAGTAAAAATAACCGCCTATGATTTTGCACGTTACGGCGGCTTAACCGGAAAAGTTGAACATATCAGCGCCGATACGACTCAGGACGAAGAAGGTAATAGCTTTTATTTAATTAGAATAAAAACCGATGCCTCCAGTATCAAAAATAAAAATAACGAGGCCATGTCAATTATTCCGGGTATGATGACTGAAGTTGACGTCATCACTGGTAAACGTACGATACTCGAATATATATTGAATCCTATTTTACGAGCAAATGAGGCTGCATTGCGGGAACGTTAAAATCAGAAAGATAACGACAATCACAATTACAATGATAAGGAATTTTATGAGTGAACATTCTTTTAGCATTAAGGCAAAGGTCAGTCTTGGATTATTATGTTTATCGTTAGTGAACGGTGCCCCACTGCACGCACAAAGTTTAGAAGAGACTGTTGCGATGGCATTAGACACGCATCCTGATATTCGCCAGTCATTTGCCAGATTCAAGTCCAAAGAAGAAGAGGTTAATCAAGCCAAAGCTGGTTATCTGCCGACGGTCGATTTAACGGCTGGTTACGGTTATGAATATACCGATAGCCCCGGAAACAGACGAACTGCCTTAGGTTTTGATGACGGTGATACTGAATTGGGACGGGGTGAATTTGGCGTTAGTCTTAAGCAGATGATTTTTGACGGAATGTTCACCCGTAATGAAGTTTTAAGAACTAAGTTTGAAGCCAGAGCAGAACAATGGGCATTAATCAGCACCGCCGAAGATTTGGCACTGTCAGTCAGCCAGGTCTATCTAAACTATTTGAAAACAGAGCAGCTTATTGCTTTAGCTGAGAAAAATGTGTTATCACATGAGATTATTTATTCACAAATAAAAGAACGAACAGACTCTGGGCTGGGCAGTATCGCGGATTTTTCTCAAATTTCAGGTCGTTTAGCCCGCGCTCAGTCTAATTTGATAGCAGCGCGCAACAACAACCAAGATGCAAGAACACAATTTATACGTTTAACCAATATCATGCCTAAAAAACTTGTGATGCCTGTACCCGATGCAGATATGCTGCCAAAAGACGCCAGTGGTGGTTTAGTTTTAGCCATTGAGAGTAACCCCATCATTAAATCAGCACAGCAGGATATCAATGCTGCTCGTTCATTTAAGAGTACGGTCGACGCCAGTTATTACCCAACACTTTCATTAGAAGTGGCAGCAAATTCTGACAATGATATCACCGGCGAAAGTGGTCTAAATCGCTTCGGTACAAATGTGGGTGGACATCGTAACGATTTTAGCGCCATGTTGCGTGTGAGGTATAATCTTTACTCAGGTGGAAAAGATGCGGCACAACAGCGCAACGCTTCTTATAAAATTACTGCTGCGCAAGAAATAAATTACAGTGCTCATCGCCAGGTTACAGAAAGCTTTGGGCTGGCTTGGAATGCGTTTGAAATGTTGGGATTACAAAAAAAGTATATTCAACAACACATCATCACATCGAAAGACACTCAAGAAGCTTATCAACAACAATTTAGTTTAGGACAAAGAAATTTACTTGATTTACTCGACACAGAAAATGAACTGTTTCAAGCCCGCCAAGATTACTTAGAAGCTGATTTTAATGAATTAAGCGCAAGATATCGCTTATTAAATGTAACAGGGCAGTTGCTTGACTCATTACGCGTAACTCGATCTGCTACATGGCAGGGGGAACACGATTATGACAAAGGAGTTAATAATGACTAATTCACTTATCAATAAAACTATTGCAGTTAAAAAAACTTTTGGGATCGGACTGACGATACTCCTCATCACTGCCTGTGCTGGTAAGCCATTGCAGGTCATGGAAGCACAGGTTGAACAACTTAAAAATTTACAAGACTATGACAATGATGGCGTTATTGAAGCCCGTGAAAAATGTGCAGACACGTTACTGGGTGCAACCATTGATAACGTTGGATGTGGCACACGAACCACTTATGTTGAGTCACTTAACGTTGATATTAAATTTGCTAACAACTCTTACAGCATTCCGCCATCAGCAGTTTCTGAAATTCAGGCGATAGCTAGGTTTCTTGAAGAAAGACCAGAATTACGAGTTATTATTGAGGGACATACCAGCAAAGTTGGAGCAGTAGAACTTAATCAAACGCTATCAGTTGAGCGGGCAAAATCTGTAGAATCGGTCTTGGTCAATGACTTTAATATTGCACCTGAGCGTGTTTCGACAATAGGGTATGGGTTTGAAAGATTGGCTAAATTTGCGGATACTGAAGTAGCCCATGCCACAAACCGCCGAATTTTTGTGGAGCTAAGCGAAACAGTGATTGTGGATGACATGAAATGGACAATTTATGCTTTTGATTAAGTTCAGTGATAATTAGGAAATAATATGAGGGCACCTTCTTTTATAGTAGCAATGCTATCAAAAAAGACAGCTACCTTACTAATCCTTGTTATGACTTTTTTGACTACTATCCATGCCGAGCCTAAAACGTCACTAGATGGCCCAAAAATAGTATCGGCATTAGAAGAGAATTATGGTGAACGAGCGGCCAAACGAGGCACTGCTTGGCTAGACTTAATGCAAGCAGATTCTAGTTCTTCAGAAAACGATGAACTAGAAAAAGTGAACCGCTTTTTTAATATGTTCCATTTTATTGATGATATTGATTTATGGGGTGTCAAAAATTATTGGGCTACTCCAGTCGAGTTTATTGGCGTGAACGGTGGAGATTGCGAAGACTATTCTATTGCTAAATATTTCACCCTGTTGGAATTAGGTATCTCCGATGAAAAAATGAGGATCACTATGGTTAAAGCGGTCAACCTAAACCAATATCATATGGTGCTTGCATACTATGCTACACCTGCTTCCATACCTTTAATATTGGATAATATTGACGGCGTGATCAGGCCAGCAAACACACGTAAGGATCTCATCCCCATATATAGCTTTAATGGTAGTCAGTTATGGTTAAACAAAGATAGAGGACGCAGTGTTGCCAACGGAAATGCTTCTCGTATTAAGGCGTGGCGTGATTTGCGTCAGCGAATGAACACCGCAAAACTCAAACAACCCAAGCTAAAACTGGAGTTTTAAAGCAATGACCCTATTTCGACAAATAAACTCATTACTATTTGGACTTTTTTTATTGGTTATGACCAGTTTGGTTTATTTTCAGTTTACTCAAGCTCGTGACTTTATGAGTCAGCAAATGGAGTCTGATCTTAACAATACTATGACATCGTTAGGGTTAATGTTACAACCCCATGTAGAAACAGGAGATCTGGCTTCGGCTGAAACCTTAATTAATGTTATTTTTGAAGGAGGGTTTTATCGTAAAGTTACATTAAAATGGTTTGCTGATGGCAAGGAACAAACATGGGAAAATCCAGTTGTCATTGAAGGTGTTCCACAATGGTTAATTGATTTAGATGTGTTTGGGGTGCAAAAAAAGGAATCTATTATTACCTCTGGATGGATGCAGTTGGCTACGCTTGAGGTTGAGGCGCATCCGGGTTTAGGTTACCAGCAGCTGTGGCAAGTCATGAATGACACGCTCATGATTTTATCATTATTATTTATTACCAGTATTTTTGTCCTCAGGTACAGACTTAATAATATTTTAAAGCCGTTGCATGACATAGCTCTGCAGGCTAAAGAAATTGGTCTGCGAAAATTTGGTCACAGCATAGACACTCCTAAAACCACTGAACTGAAAGATGTCGTGGGTGCCATCAACTCAATGTCTGGTCAATTAAAACAAGTTTTTTCTTCATTGGATCAAGAAGTCAGTGAATTAAAAGATGATAAATTAGTCGATCAGGTTTCCCACTTACCTAATCGACAATATTTGTTTGCACAAATGAATAGCTGGTTGCATGAGCCCGGATTCGGTGGACTTATCTTAGCAAAATTTGACTGGTTAGAAGACATCCATAGTAAATATGGCTATCAAGGCCGAGACCAAATCATCAAGGTACTGTCTGAAAGAATGCAGGCTGAGTTACCTGGCATTGCCGACGGTGTGATAGCGAGGATTGCTAATACCGAGTTTGCATTTTTGCTTACCAAATCTGAGTACCATCAAATTGAAACCTACTTACAAACACTGATCCGCATCATTAATCAGGAAATTACTAAGGCAGGTTGTATTGCCAATAGTAAATTTTCCCTCGGCGTTAGCCAGCGAATTGACAACATGCAACCTTCTGATTTGTTGTCTCAATCTGACAATGCATTACAACAGGCCCTTAAAGAAGGCAAAATAAGTCATTGGATAGATGCACAACAACCACAAAAATATAGTAGAGAACAGTGGCGTACTAAGCTGGTAGACGCCATTAATAAAAGCCATTTTATGTTTCAATGGCAAGCAGTAAACGATATGCACTCTGACAATATCATTCAACGTGAGCTTTATTGTCGCTTGAATATTGATGACAAGGTTGTGAGTGCTTCTGAATTTATGCCTTTTATTGAGTTGTTGTCTCTTGGTGGGCAACTTGATAGATGTTTGTTGGAGACCATTGAGAAAAAGAATATCTTAGACATCGCTCACCAACCCGTTGCCATTAATTTAACTCATGATAGCTTGCAGGACCCCGAGTTTGCCCAATGGCTGGAGAGGTTCTTGCAACAATCGAAACATGCAACTCAAATGTTGTTTGAAATGCCCGAGTCGGTATTCATTCATTCATTTGCAACGTGTCTCAAGCTGACGGAAATAATCCGCTCTGCTGGTGCAAAAGTAGGGGTTGATCAGTGTGGTCGTCAAATGGGCTCACTTGACTATTTACAAAAATTACGACCTCACTATATTAAGCTCGACCAGTCTTTTGTATTCTATGAAAAGTTAAATCAAGGTAACGAAATGTGTCGAGCTTTGATCAATATAGCCAAAGGTTTAAACATAGATGTGATCATTACTGGTATTGAAAATCAGCAGCAATTACAGCAGTTTGCATCCCTAAGGGCTGACGGTTATCAGGGTTATATATCAGCACCGCAGGACATAACAAAATAAAGCAGGCCTCAATGTTATTGTTTTGATAGCCATTAATTTAATTATATAGCTTTTCTTATAGATAAAAAAAACGACACTCGGAGGTGTCGTTTTTTGTTTACAGCTTGCGTTTACATTAGATAATGTTGTTTGGAGGCACTATTCACCGGCTATCTGCATTTTATCAATCAGCACTGAGCCTGTTTGCACACTTCCTCGGGTCTCTTGTGTGGATCCTATAGCGACAATGTTCATCAACATGTCCGCCAAGTTACCTGCGATGGTAATTTCGTGAACTGGATATTGGATCACGCCATTTTCGACCCAAAATCCCGCCGCGCCTCTAGAGTAGTCTCCAGTAACAATATTGACACCTTGACCCATCAGTTCAGTGACTAACAAACCTGTGCCCAGTTTCGCCAGCATTTCTTTATCGGAGTCACCAGTATGTTGAATAAACCAATTGTGAATACCACCTGCATGACCTGTGGTTTGCATGTTTAGCTTTCGAGCAGAGTAACTGGTTAATAGATAATGATTGAGTAACCCATTGCTCACGACATCCATGTCTCGTGTTTTGACTCCTTCATGATCAAAGGGAGAGCTGGCTAATCCCTTCAATATATGTGGGCGTTCAGAAATGTTGAGCCAACTTGGCAATACTTGTTGACCTAACTTATCTAGTAAAAATGATGATTTTCGATACACACTACCGCCACTGATGGCGCTAATAAAGTGTCCAAATAACCCTGATGCAATTTCGCGGTCAAACAACACAGGCACCTTACAGGTTTTAACTTTTCTAGCACCTAGCCTACTTAAGGTTAATTGTGCAGCTTCACGACCCAATAGTTCCGGGTTAGTCAAATTAGCAATTTCACGACCTACAGTGTAGCTATAATCTCGCTGCATATCGCCGTCTTGCTCACCAATCACTACGCAGCTCATACTATAACGGCTGCTATCGTAACCAGCGATAAAGCCATGGCTATTACCATATACTTTGGTGCCAAGGTTGGCGTTGTAAGATGCACCATCTGAATTCGTAATACGTGGGTCTATATCTAATGCGCTAGTTTCAGCTGCAATCACTTGCTGAATTGCGTGGTCGGTATCTAGTTCAATAGGGTGATATAAATCTAAATCAGGGAATTCGAATGCCATTAGTGATTTATCTGCTAAACCAGAGCAGTCATCGTCGCCGGTATGTTTGGCTATTTCAATGGCTTTTTCTACAGTGAGTCTTAATGCCTGAGGTGATAAATCAGCGGTTGAAGCACTACCTTTTTTCTTACCGTGGTATACGGTGATACCCAAGCCGCCGTCATTAGTAAACTCAACGGTTTCCACTTCTTTTAAACGGGAAGATACAGCAATACCTTCGACTTTAGACATACTGGCCTCGGCCTGTGTTGCGCCTTTGTCTTTGGCTAATTTTAAAACGTCTTCTACTATGTTTTGTATTTCGGCTAATTGTTGTTGCATAAGGCCTTCATTATTTGACTACACTTTTATTATCAACTCAGGGTGTCTAACATTACAGACTGAGCTTCTAATCATTTTGCGTGTAGTTTATTCTCGCTTGGGAGGTTACAATCTTTTAATAGTGTATCACTAAAGATAAACCCATGGTCGCCCCGAAAAAAAACAAAGACGTTGAAGATGAATACGTCGTTAGTGAAGAAAACGAACAACTTAGTAAAACACAGATAAAAGCCCAAATGGTTGCAATGCAAAAACTGGGCGAATCTTTGGTTCACCTCGGACAATCTTCTTTGGCTAAAATCCCTATGGAGCCCGAATTGCTTGATGCAGTGATGCTTGCACGTAAGATTTTGCGCAAAAAAGAGGGCTATCGCCGTCAATTACAATTGATTGGTAAGATAATGCGAAGCATAGATATTGCTCCAATTGAGCAAGCTTTAAGTAATATTAAATCGGCACATAAAAAAATAAATGATGCTTTTCACGGAACTGAAATGCTCAGAGATGCCATTTTAAAAGAGGGAGACAGCAAAATTGAGTTAACTATTGCTGATTATCCCCAGCTTGATCGGCAAAAAATGCGGCAATATGTGCGTCAAGCTAATAAGCAGCTGGCAGAAAATAAGCCTCCAAAGGCATCTCGTGAACTTTTCCAATATTTAAAACAAATTATAAATGGATAATATCTATGCGTAAGTACTCTTATTTTGTGTTTATTGCTGTGTTTCTGTTAAACAGTTGTGGCGGTGGTGTGTCAGGTGAAAACGGTATCGATCCATTTGGTACTGGTTCTACATCAGAATCGTTGAGCATTTCATTAGCCATTCTTGACCAACAGTGCGAGGTTGTATCTCAACCTAGTTTTACTGCTGGTGAAACCTTGTGTGTTCAGGCTACTGTTAGTCAAAATTCCAATCTTATTACGGGTGAGATAGTCAGTTTTTCAACAGATGTGGGTAGCCTGTCTGCTGAAAGCAAAATCACAGATAGTAACGGTGTTGCACAAATATTTATAGAAAGTGGCACTGGAGATGTTGGAGCCTCGACTTTAGCAGTAAGTTTTGGTGGAGCAACATCAGAAAGTAGTTATGAATTTTTGGCTAAAGATATTATTGTTTTATCTGCGTTAACTATCGACTTAACGATCCTTAAAAATGGTGTTGCCGTTAATCGATTTAAAGCTAGCGAGCAAGTTCAAATTCAAGCTGTTATTAGTGATGAAAACTTAGGGCCCGTAGAAAACATTATTGTTAGCTTTACAACAGGCAAAGGAACCCTGAACACAAGTGATGCACTAACAGATGGCTCTGGAATGGCACAAGTTACATTAATCCCAGAGGATACAGATATTGGTGCTGCGGTTGTATCTGCTTTAATACTAGTCGACAACGACACAGAATTACTGGCGTCTATTAACTTTGCAGTACAAGCAGCGGATGTTATAAACGCGCAAATTATTAGAATTGGTCATTTTGATGCGGATAACGTGTTTGTTGAAAATGAGATTGGAATAAGTGCTGCTGACTTACTTGGTAATGTTGAAATTAGTGCGGGTGCCACGCTAGGTATTTCTTTAGCAATAGTCGATGAAAATGACCAACGTATATTGACACAAACCCCAGTCACTTTTACATCAAGTTGTGCAAAAGATGGTTTCGCAAATATTGATCAGCAAGTGAACACAATAAATGGTGAGGCTGTTGCTACCTATGAGGACATCAGCTGTGCTGGAGGTGATGGAAATGAAGATGTGATAGTCGCGTCACTTGTTGTGAACAACTCTACAATATCGATTACCCGTTCAATATCTATTCTTGCTGAATCAGTGGGTTCCATTACTTTTGTTTCGGCCGACCCAACTCAGTTAGTGTTACAAGGAACAGGAGGGCAAAATAGTCAAACTGTTTCTACACTGGTATTTCAAGTTAATGGGGTGCTAGGCAATCCCCTTGCACAGCAAAATGTAACATTCTCACTTAACACTCAAACAGGTGGATTAAGTTTATCTCCTGCTTCAGGAATAACCAATTCGCAAGGGCAAGTGAGTGCTAGAGTAACGTCAGGCAATGTTCCTACATCAGTCAGAGTAACGGCAGACGTTGTAACAAATTCAGGTGTTTCTGTGCTGACTCAATCGGACTTGTTAGCCGTAAATACGGGATTACCCGACCAAAACAGTTTTACCCTTTCTGCAAATAGACTTAATCCTGAAGCCTACAATATTAGCGGGCAAACTGTCAGTCTTGTTGCACGTTTAGCAGATACGTTTAATAATCCAGTGCCTGACGGGACATCAGTAAGTTTTACCACCGAAGGTGGAGTTATTGCCCCGAGTTGTGCAACAACAAATGGGACCTGTAGCGTTACTTGGACAAGTTCAAATCCAAGAACTTTAGACCATAGAGTTACGATTTTAGCAACCGCGATAGGTCATGAAACGCTTTTTGACGCAAACGGAAATAATAGTTTTGATGATGCTGATGGTATTGCAATTATAGATGGTACCGACAGTGGATTTGGAACTAGTCAATCTGGAACAACAGGCTTTATTGACCACAGCGAAGCTTGGCGAGATGATAATGCAAACCTTGTCAAAGACGACTCTGAAATATTTTTGGATTATAACAACAATGGTCAATTTGATGTAGCTGATAGCCTATTTAACGGGCCGCAGTGCAATTCTGCCAATACTTGTGGTCAAGGTTCTGCCAATACCTTGCATGTACGTCGCTCTTTAGAGATTGTGACTGCAAGTTCAGTCGCATTGTTAGATATTTTAAATCAGGCTGGTGATATTATTTTCAGTAATCACCAAGCTGTTGCAGAGCCTTCACTTGTGCTTGAGCAAGGAGAAGCTATTAGTTTGCTATTACAATTTTCAGACACCGCAATACAATCAATCTCAAGTAACTCGACTATAAGGGTTACATCCAATGCTGGATTATTAGCCGGTCAAATAAACACTTTGATGAGAGAAACAAACAAAAGCGGCGCATCAGTTGTGGAATTTACTCTAACCAATGACCGCGTCGATACAGGCGGAGTTCAAACCACCGCAACAGTTAATGCTGAAGTGGTTTCGCCAAGTGGCGTTGTTTCTGTGGTTATATTCGTAGTGGCATTGAATTGATAAAAAGCTAAGCGGTGCCGCCAACTGTCAACTCATCCACCTTAAGAGTGGGTTGACCCACTCCTACAGGTAAGCTTTGTCCATCTTTACCACAAACACCTACTCCTTTATCTAGGGCTAAATCGTTACCTATCATAGAAACTTTTTGCATCGCCTCTGGGCCGTTACCAATCAACGTTGCACCTTTGATAGGAGTGGTGATTTTACCCTTTTCAATTAGGTAGGCTTCAGATGTAGAAAATACAAATTTTCCTGATGTGATATCAACTTGTCCACCGCCAAAGTTGGGGGCATATATGCCCTTATCTATAGAGGCAATAATTTCTTCTGGAGAATGCTGCCCGCCTAACATATAGGTGTTAGTCATACGCGGCATAGGCAGGTGAGCATAAGATTCACGGCGACCATTGCCTGTGGGAGCAACACCCATCAAACGCGCGTTAAGCTTGTCTTGCATATAACCTTTAAGAATGCCATCTTCGATTAGCACATTGTACTGAGTCGGTGTGCCTTCATCATCAACACTAAGTGAGCCGCGTCTGTCAGGTAAGGTGCCATCATCTACAATGGTGCAGCCTTTTGATGCAACTTGTTCGCCGATACGCCCACTAAACGTAGATGCACCTTTACGGTTGAAGTCACCTTCTAAACCATGGCCTACCGCTTCATGCAACAGCACGCCTGGCCAACCACTGCCCAGTACTACAGGCATTTTTCCAGCGGGTGCAGGTACAGCTTGCATATTAACCCTGGCCATATGAATGGCTTCATCGGCTATTTGTTGGTAACGAGGGCGACCATCATCATTTGCAACAAAATAGTCATAAGCAAAACGTCCTCCGGCACCTGAGCTGCCTCTTTCACGACGCCCATCTTTTTCCATTAATACTGAACAATTGAAGCGAATAAGTGGGCGAATGTCAGTACAAAAAGTACCGTCTGTAGCTGCTATTAAGACTTCTTCATAAACACCGCTAATACTGATTACCACTTGGCTAAGTGAGCTCTCTTGTTTGCGGATGTATTCATTTGCAGCACGCAATAGCGCTATTTTTTCTTGCTCTTGCATACCTAAAAGTGGGTTTTCAGCATGGTATCTGCTGGTTGGATGACTCTGTTTTAGTGATGCGACTTTATGCTTGCCGCCAGAGTTTGAAATACTGCGTGCTGCTTTTGCCGCTTTCATTAATGCTTCTGGGGATATTTCATCAGAGTAAGCAAAACCAGTTTTTTCACCACTTACTGCGCGAACACCCACACCGCGCTCAATGTTGTAACTGCCTTCCTTAATGATACCGTCTTCTAGTACCCAAGTTTCATGCTGGCTAGACTGAAAGTATAAATCAGCAAAATCGTTGTCATGTTGATATATCGTATCTAGTGCTGCTTCTAAAGTTGAGCGGGTTAAATTTGATGCATCTAGTAAGTTTTCTTCTACCAAATTAGACAAGGTGACTCCTGAATTTGTTGTGCTGATACACCGGCATGTTAGTACGGATATCAGTAAGTAATTGATGATCAATCTGGGCATGTATCATACCGATATCATGAGGCAACTCTGCTACTTTTTCGCCCCAAGGCGAGATGATACATGAGTGACCGTAAGTTTGTCGCTTATTCCTATGTTTACCTGTTTGATTAGCCGCAACAATATAACATTGACTTTCTATCGCACGGGCGGTCAGTAATGAATGCCAGTGAGCTTGTCCTGTTTGTTGTGTAAATGCAGCAGGTAAAACTAATACGTCTAGCTGCGCAATCTGGTTCATGGCTATAAACATGCCAGCAAAACGAATATCGTAACAAATGGCCAAACCAAGAACGCCAAAGGGTGTACTAATGACGATTAATTTATTGCCTGCCTGGGTATTGCGGGATTCAAGATATGTTCCGGTGTCATCCGCTACTTTTACATCGAAGAGGTGAATTTTTTGATACTCCTCGACAATCTTTCCGTGCTCATTAATCAATAGACAAGATGCTGTGAATTTATTGGCTGTGGTGCACCGTAATGGTAAACTGCCAGTAACCAGCCAGATGCCGTACTGAATAGCAAATTGCTTAAGCTTGAGTTGGATGGGGCCATGATGTAAATCTTCTGCAATTTCTAACAGCAACTTGTCACCACCTCCAAAACAAGCAAAACACTCTGGTAGTACTACCAAGCAAGGTCTCAGCGGGGGCAATAATTTGAGCTGTTGCTCAACAAACAAGAGATTATCTTCAACTAGTGGTGAAGACGTCATTTGAATAGCGACAACATTTGCACCGTTATTCGCCATTTACTGGTTCCTCTGCAAATATGTGTGTATTAAAAGGTGTATTTAACTGGCGGTCTAAAGATTGAGGGGGTATTTCTGAGTATGGTTTTGCTCTTGCTGGCAGAGTGACTTCTTTACTATCACGACCTAGCTCTGTTAATTGTGGGTTGTCCAGTGTGCCAGTGAGTGAAAACTTAATATTAGAAATTACTTTGGCAGAGGTTAATACTTGATCCAGTGCTAGCGCTGCCAATGCTGAAGCAGGGTTGACCATCCAAGCAACTATCACGGGCAAGCTGGATGTCACATTTGGGGCAAACTCAATTTGGTAATTTAACCGCTGGGCGTTTAAGTCGGTATAACCTTGCATAGTGATTTCGCCCGCGCCCCCATCAACTAGGGTGTCTTGAGTAAAGGCAATACCATTTTCAAGCTGAAAACTACCAATGATTTTTTCGTAGAAAAATCCTTTGGCGAAGACATCTCTAAAATCAAGCTGTAGTTTACGCACCAGCGAGTCAAGGCTAAGTAGACTAAATATTCGTGAGCCCTGATCACTTACTTCAGTTAAATAACCATCTGTTAAGCGCCAGTCTATTTGGCCATTAAGTGTGTCAAAGTTGAATTCATAAGGTGCGCGCTTCCAACTTAGATCAAATTGCGAGCTGACTTTTGAATCCTTGATCCCTGAGTTTAATTTAAGACCTTTTAGAAATGCTCCAAAATCTGAACTACTAAACTCCCCCTTCAAGCGTGTGCTACTTTGACCGTTAGTTAGAAACCAATCCCCTGAACCATAAAATAAACCGTGAGTATTATTTAAGCGCACTTGATCTATCTTCATACCTGTGGCGGACCGAGACAAGTTAACATCTACTTTGCCTAAGTCGTTGTCCATAAATCGACAGCGAGTACAAGAAAAGCTAATCGGCGGAAAAGTATCAACGTTGGCATCGAATTTAATTGGGTCACTAGATAGCGTTTGCCCATTATCTAATTCAGTGTTTTGCCAACTTGTTAGTTCAATAAAATCAGCATTAATATCAACACCTTTATTTAACCAATCTTTGTATAGAACAACTTTCATTCGCGTTTCTTTGGCATTGATATCAAAAAGCCAGCTATCACTGGTGTTTTTTATTACGGTTTCTAATCCAGTCAGCCTTTGTGAAGCTATTAATGTGCTGTCTGCTTTGATAAAGATACGTTTTGGTGCCTCAAGCAGTGGTTTGTCGAAGTCACTAGGAAGGTCATTGATAAGAGTATTAACGGCCTTATACCAAGAACTAACATCCAACTCTGACAAGTTAGCAGAAACACTAAAACCTAGGCCCATGCCCATCAAATCTGATTGACCAATAGCTAAATGTGCGCGGGAAAATTGCATGTCTTGATGAGGTAAATTCCCATTAAATACGACGTCTTGGCCTAATGTGGCTTTGATAGACGATGCTTGTTCATTGCCTTGGCTAGTAACTAATAGGGGTAATGATTGTCCTGCGGTCTTGGCAAATGGAACAGGTAAACCTGAACTTAACTGAGTCAGTTCACTGAAAATTCGTGCTGAGTATTCGTAACCTTCTGTGGGAAGTGTTAAAGCAATGTCCGCTGTCCAGTTGCCGTTTCCAGATAAATATTTTGTTAATCCATCAGAAAACATCTCCAATACAGGTGTGACTTGCCAATCACCTTGAATATTAATATCTGTATGATAAACATTATCTTGATTCGCACCGGTAAATGCCAGTTGTATAGGTTGCTGTAATAGTTGAGTATTAAGATCCTTTGCTGTTATTTTGTTGTTAACAAAGCTAACCGTACCATTGGTTTGTTCTAATAAGATATCTAAGTTAGGCAGCTCTATCTGGTTTTCGACTAAGAATACGTTGCCTTTTGCAATCACGTCTTTACCAGTCAGAGGTATATATAAATGTAATTGAGTTTTTAATGGACCACTTACTTTGATTTGTTGAAGGGTTTTCCCTAACGTATCAGCAAGGTTGCTTTGCTGCATTAAATCAGTAACTTGTTGCCCATTGGCTTGGGCATCTGCATCTATAATTAAAACAGCATCGGGGGCTAGGTCTGGAATTTTTGCAGATAGGCCTGTTAACGCTACATCGAGTAATCGCCCTTTTTGACTAGTCATGGTCAAACTTTTGTTTTCAAACAATACATTAACATTAAAATTGGTCAATGCAGGCCATTGTGAAGCAAATTTTAACGTGCCATCAGACACTTGTATCTGTGCTTGGAACACGCCTTGTTTTTGTTCAAAAGGAAAGGCGTCGACAGCACCATGCCATATCATTTGGGCGCTTTCTATTTGACCCTGTTGTAAAGAATCGATTAGATATTTTCTAGTATTAACCCCCATAAGCTTTGTGGGATAAAGCTGAGGTAATTTTGTTATATCAATCGCTTCAATTACTGATGAAAATGCCAAGTGATTGTCAATGCTGCGATAAAAAATGTTTGGACGCAGGCTAATGAGTTTGCTTTTAAACCATATATTTTCAGCTGTCACACTGATGTTTTGTTCGGAAGTTTGAATATATAAATCAGCAAAAAAACGCTGGTATTCAATATTGTCAGGTAATAACTTATTGATCGCTAGTTGTCCTGATTTACCCTTTAAATTTAATCGCCCATTACCATTGAACCAATTAAGTTCGGTTGACAAACCTGCCATACCTGGAACTCTTGTTGTCTGTTGCCACTGTAGATCGCTTATTGAGGCTTTTAATGCCAGTTGGCCACTTAATGTACGATGAATATCTAATGTATTTAATGTTGCTTGTGGTTCCAGTAATTCAAGTGATTGAGCGTGGTTGGTTTGCATCACCAACGCTAACATAGGTAACACAGGTGCCAGTTTTATGGGGTGGGGATGCTGTAAAGATAGTGCGCCAGATTGGTCAATTTTGCCTAGCCAATTTGATACCAACACGTTGTCATTTATTTGCATGGTTAAATTATTTAGGTTAAAAAGCCACTCATCGTTCGCAGGAACTGCATTAATTTGGCCCCCTAGAACAGCTAACGTAAGATTATTTTCTGGGTTACCGTTTTCTGGATTTTGCCAATCAAAGCGACTATTAGATAAATCAAGTTGCACAGATTGTAATGATTTGTCTTTTATCGTCGCCCACATCACAAAACTACCACGGCTTTCAACTAATGTGTGTTTGCTGGGGATCCATTGTTCGACCCAGGGTGATAAATCGACTTCCTCACCTTTTGCGAAAAAAGTGCCAAAGAGACTTTCTTGATTACCATACAAATCGATAATAAATGATGCTGAATTCTTTGCTATTTGTTCTATCTGCAGCTTACCGACACCTTGATGATGTTCGCCTTTATTAACCCAAGACACTTGGTCAATCAGGACAACTTGCTGTTGGTTGTTTCTGGTATTAATAATGATTTTGCTTTGGCTAATAGAAAACAACTGGAGTTGTTGTAAAAATAGCTTTTCTAATGCATCTACTATCGGATATTGGGTTTCCTCCTGACTCAAGGAAGCAATATCGATACTCAACTCCACTTTGCGCAAATCAAACTTATTTGATTGTATCTGTCCTGCCCGCACAGATTGCCAAAAGTCAACTTCGATAGCTGTTTCGGCAATGGTTAGGCTGATGGGTGGTCGTATATTTTGTGCTAACGGTACGCTTTGGATTAACTGTATGTCACGGAGTATTATTGCTGGGCCTATTCCTTGCCATTTGGCACTGATTTCGCCAATTTTTATTTCAGCACCTACTTGGCCTGATAACCATTGCTCTAGATGATGCTTTTGATCATTCATATAAGGCAGTGAATAACGAACTACGCTGATTGTCACTGCGACCACAACCAAACTCAAGGCAACCAACGCCCAGAGCTTTTTGATCAGGTAAGCAGCATAAAATGACGCATTTTTAGTTTCGATATTCATATTTTAGTCTGATTTACATCATAACGACATCGAACTTGTCTTGATTATATAGAAGTTCAGTATGGACCTTAATCTGTTTGGTGACGAATACTTCTAGCTCAGCCAACATATGTGACTCTTCTCCTAGTAATGCATCGGCAACAGCTGGTGAAGCATAGACCACGAACTTATCTGCATCGTAGGCACGATTAACTCGTACAATTTCGCGCATGATTTCAAAACAAACTGTTTCTACAGTTTTTACTGAGCCGCGGCCCTTGCATACCGGGCACTCACCACATAAAACATGCTCCAAGCTTTCACGTGTTCTTTTGCGGGTCATTTCAATTAAACCAAGCATCGTAAAGCCATGAATATTGATTTTGGCTCTATCTTTATTAGTGGCAACCTCAAGACTGTGCATTACCCTTCTTTTGTGATCTTCTACCGTCATATCAATAAAATCGATAAGGATCATGCCCCCCAAGTTGCGTAACCTGAGTTGACGAGCGATGGCCAGAGTGGCCTCGATATTAGTATTGAATATAGTTTCTTCTAAATTACGATGGCCTACAAATGCACCCGTATTGATATCGATTGTGGTCATGGCTTCAGTTTGGTCGATAATTAAATATCCACCAGATTTTAAATCCACTCGTCTTTCTAACGAACGCTGGCATTCATTTTCTACATCATATAAATCAAAAATAGGCCTTTCGCCAGGATAATATTCTAAAAGCTTATGCAATTCTGGTACATATTCCTCGGTAAATTGCTGTAACTCTTGTAAAGACAGCTTTGAATCTATTTTGATGCGATCTAGTTGGGTTCCTACAAAGTCTCTGAGTACACGACGCGCCAAAGGTAAGTCTTCATATAGAATATGCGATTTGTTTTTCATTCTAGAACGGATTTTTTGCCATAAACGTTTCAAAAAATCAGCATCTTGGGTCAGTTCTTGCTCTTTTACGCCTTCGGCCGCAGTGCGTAAAATAAAACCTCCATCTTCGCTGCAAAAGCCTTGAACTAATGCTTTTAAGCGTTCTCTTTCGGCCGGATCTTCAATCCGCTGTGATACACCGACATGTTCAACACTTGGCATAAATACCAGATAACGAGATGGAATGGTTATATCAGTGGTAAGTCTTGCGCCTTTGGTGCCGATTTGATCTTTCACCACCTGAACAACAATATTTTGACCGTCTCTAACGAGTTCGCGGATATCACGCTTTTCAATAGGGTTGACCGACACTTCATCTTCGACTTCACTATGTATAGCGATGTCAGAAGCATGTAAAAATGCTGCCTTATCTAAACCGATATCTACAAATGCAGCCTGCATACCAGGCAATACACGGCTGACTTTTCCTCTATAAATGTTACCAACCAATCCACGTTTTGTGTGCCTTTCTATATGGATCTCTTGCAGAATACCATTTTCAATCAAGGCCACACGTGACTCAGAAGGGGTAACATTGATTAATAACTCAGCACTCATTAATGATCCCAAATTCAGTTAATAATATTCTTGTTTGGTATAAGGGTAAACCTACAACCGCGCTGTAACTACCGTTAATGTGTTTCACAAATTGCCCACCTAAGCCTTGTATGCCATAGCTTCCAGCTTTATCTTGTGGCTCACCTGTTTTCCAATACCATTCTATTTGCTGTTGACTTAGAGGTCCAAAACAGACGTGAGTTTCCACCACTACGGTTTTTTGCTGTGTAGCGTTCGTGATAGTCACAGCTGTAAGTACTTGATGAGTGTCGTCAGATAACATGTTTAACATCCACATTGCATCACTTTTGTCTTTTGGCTTACCTAAAATATTATTTTGTGCCACAACTATCGTGTCTAAGCCTAGTACGAGTTTTTTGGCTCCCGCTCTTTCGTAACCTAAAGTCGATTTTTCTTGTGCCATTCTTCGAACGTATTTTTCAGGAGTTTCATTGGCCATCACAGTCTCGTCTATATCTACTGGATATTGACTAAACGGTATGCCTATTTGTTTTAGTAATTCAGCTCTGCGAGGAGACTGTGAAGCTAGCAGTAACATCATTAATTTAGGCGCAGATGGCGGCGTATCTTACGCAGCAACCAGAATAACCAAGGCCATATCACCATAGAACTGGCAACGGGCCATAGGTAGTCAAACAGGAAATAAATATCGGTAAGCAAATGTTGAACCCAAAAAATCAATAAGTTGTTTAAAGCTGCTATAACACCAATAATGATAGATTGTTGCCAAACAGAATAATTGCGTAAGCGCTTATGATTGGTAGCCAATATGTAAATACATAGGCACATTGCAAAGCTATGCACACCCATACTGGTACCCAATAAAATATCTAGTATTAGTCCAGTAAAAAAAGCAACACCTACATTGACTCGATTAGGTAGTGCAAGTGCCCAATAACTTAACACCAATAAGACCCAGTCAGGGCGATATAAATCAGCAATAACAGGCATTGGCATGATTTGTAATACCAAGGCTATGACAATGCTCAAAGTAATAGAGTAATCACGCATGCTCATTGTACCGTGATCTCTACTTCGGAAGTGACGTCAAGTGTACGCTCTGACCAAAGCAGTAATAAATACTTTAAACGATCTAGTTGAGCAACTGGTTTTGCTCTGACTTGAGAAAACGGCCTACTTTCGTCTCGAACAATAGACGTAATAGTAGCAACTGGATAACCTTCAGGAAAAACGTTGCCTAAGCCTGAAGATAACAACACATCACCTATTTTTATGTCACTACTATGAGCGACATGTTGGATCAATAGTTCATTTAAACTACCCGAACCATTTACGACTAAACGTACGTTGTTTCGAGCTATCCTAACAGGTATTGCATGGGTAACATCTGCTATCAGTAACACGCGGCTATTAGTCGAACTAACCTGCATTATTTGTCCTACAATACCCTTATCGTCTAAAACGGGTTGTGCTTCAAAAACACCATTAATAGCCCCTTTGTTGATGACAATTTGGTGGCTATATGGATTGTTATCTACTGCCATCAGTTCAGCGACTATTTTGCGAGTGTTGTCTTGTACAGGCGAGTTTAACAAACTACGTAATCGATCATTTTCTTCTTGTAAAAAAGTAAGACGCTGCAGTTGGCCGTTCATGAACATTGCTTCATGGGTCAACTTAGCATTCTCAATAAATAAACGTTCATGGGACACAAAACGGCTTGCACTGGCACTCAATAATTGACCGGGGAGATTGGCTATATACTGCAAAGGACTAACTAAGGAATTGAGATAAACACGTGTTGTGCCAAACCCATCTAATTTGTGGTCGAACAGGATCAGCGCAACAGACATCAAAAGAGCCAACGCAAGACGATTAGGTAGAGAGGGACCATTTGAAAACATTAAATTCATTAATTTGTGCCTAAAGGCGACAAGAAGTCGCCTTGTTTACTTCGAAATTTTAGTCACTATTATTCGTAGCTAAAGAGATCGCCTCCGTGGATATCGATCATTTCAAAGGCTTTACCGCCTCCTCTAGCAACACAGGTAAGTGGATCATCAGCAATCACCACTGGGATCCCCGTTTCTTCCATCAGAAGACGGTCCAAGTCTTTAAGCAATGCTCCGCCACCAGTAAGTACCATACCACGCTCAGAAATATCAGATGCAAGTTCTGGGGGAGACTGTTCAAGAGCCACCATAACGGCAGAAACAATACCAGTTAGAGGTTCTTGTAAAGCTTCAAGAATTTCATTGCTGTTAAGGGTAAAACCACGCGGCACACCTTCTGCTAAATTACGCCCTCGTACTTCAATTTCTTTTACTTCTTCACCAGGATACGCGGCGCCAATTTCATGCTTAATACGTTCAGCTGTTGCCTCGCCTATAAGCGAGCCAAAGTTACGACGGACATAAGAAATGATTGCTTCGTCAAATTTATCGCCACCAATTCTTACTGATGATGAATAAACAATACCGTTGAGTGAAATAATGGCTACTTCTGTGGTACCGCCACCAATATCAACCACCATAGAACCGGTTGCTTCTGATACAGGCAAACCAGCTCCGATTGCAGCGGCCATTGGCTCATCGATCAAGTAGACTTCACGAGCACCTGCGCCTAAAGCTGATTCACGAATTGCACGTCGTTCAACCTGAGTTGAACCACAAGGCACACACACCAGCACTCTTGGACTAGGGCGTAAAAAGTTATTATCGTGAACTTGTTTAATGAAATGCTGAAGCATTTTCTCTGTGACATAAAAGTCAGCAATAACCCCATCTTTCATAGGCCGTATTGCTTTTATGTTACCGGGAGTTCTACCCAACATTTGTTTTGCTTCACGTCCCACGGCCGCTACACTTTTTGGACCACCTGGACCGCGTTCTTGACGGATCGCAACAACAGAAGGTTCGTTGAGAACAATACCCTGATCCTTAATATAGATTAGCGTATTTGCTGTGCCGAGGTCGATTGACAAATCGTTGGAAAACATTCCCCGAAGCTTTTTGAACATGTAAAAACCGCACTTTGGTTAATAAGATAATAATAGCCTAACTGTACCAACGCGCTGAGATTTGGGCAAGTAGAGAGCATCAACAAGACCATAAAAAAAGGGTTTCAGTGTATTTTTATTAATTAAAGACTAAAACAAACAATAAAATACTGTAGTTGACTCCAGTAAGTTGGCAATCTAAATATAAAAATATTAAGTACCAGATTAACCAAGAGCTATTAAAACAGCGTTATCAAAGAGAACGGTAAGCAAGGCAAGCTGCAGAAATCACCTTAGAAAAAAGCCTATTGGACTGTTTCAGCGCAGTCGAAAATTAGAAAGTTTTAAAGGGGATTTTGAATGGCAGGTATTCGAGCGAACTAAAGAAGTAGTCAAAAAAAACTGAATCGCATTTGGCATAACAAGTAAAGTTAGATTTTTTAGCCAATATAAGTCATCGAATTAGAACACTTTTGACCGCTATTACAGGTTTTGCTGAAGTACTGTTGCAACACACACTAAACCGTGAAGAAGTTGGCTATTTTTTGACCGCTATCGTTAGCACTAATCGTCACTTAGCCACATTGTTTAGTGAGATATAAGATATCAGTAATATTGAAAATATACAGTTTTGTCTAAACAAATTATCACAAGTTATTGAACAAATTTACCATTTTAATTACTTAAAAAAGCAATTTGAATCTGCCATGGTAATAAACTCTATTTTACCAAAATGGATAGTGGCAGGTTCAACTAGGATAGTGGCAGGTTCAACTAGGATAGGACATGTGATGCATAACTTATTAAACAATGCGATTAAGTTTACGTAAACTGAAAGTATCAGTTTACGTATTAAATTCACCTCGAATACAAGCACTTTACTGATAACGGTAATCGATACAGATGAGGACATTGCGAGAGATGACCAAACTCCAGTTTTCGAATACTTTGTACATGCTGGTTTTAGGATCACGCATAACTTTGGTGGTTATGGGTTAGGGTTATTTGTCATTAAAAGTTTGGTTGAATTGATGGCTGGAGTAGTTGAACTTCAGTCTACCATAGTGCAAGGTTTTAAGGTTTGTGTGACTATCGTCTGCCAACAACATGCAGGTGAATGAGGTTCTATCGTAAACTGAGACATCGCTGTTACTAAACCTATGTCGATCCCTTACTCGTTGATAAGATTTTGCTGTTAGAAGACAGCAATCTGAATCAAAAATTGATCACTTTCAACCTGCAGAAAATAGCAGTGCAAGTAGACTTGGCAGTAAGTGAACTAGAAAGATTACAAAAGGCGCTGGCAGTTCAACATGATCTGGTCTTGATGGATATTCAAATGCCAGTGATGGATGGTAAAGAAGCGATGTGTTCACCGCTTCAGTTCGATGCAAGTACACCTGTTTATGCACTGACTGCGAACGTTATGTTTTCAAGATATTCAGGAATATGCGGCTATTGGATTCACAGGCGTGTTGAGTAAACCTCGTGTTAGAAAACCTATGCACAGTGCTTTAGCAACATCTGCTCGTTTGTGACAACAAATTTAACAACGAGTCACAACAAACCCATTTATTTATTCCAGACCACTGAAGTGAGAATTTTATTTAATGAAGAGATAGCTAAGCAAACTATTGAGATAACTGAAAGTATACAAAACCTCGACTATGGTTAATTATATTAAGTCTGACTTAATTAAGTAACCATATTATCAAGGGTCCAGCAGGAAGTGTTGATTACGATGATTCATTTCTATTAATTAAATACTTCTCGCCATTGAATGATCTTATCATTGCCTCTAAATTGGCCAAAAGTGACATTTGCTTCGGGGAAGTCGTTTGTATCTATCGAGCCATCACCATCCCAATCGTAGTTTAAATAAGTTGGCCAGACCACACCTGAAGCAGTCGGTGACAAACGCAGTCTTACTTCACCTATCTTGTTTTCAGAATTGATAAGTAAAAAGTTAGCACTATCGTTTGAAACACCTTCGAACAAAAGGCCATTACTTGATATGTCGATGATATCTTCAGTGATGTCTACGCTGCCAATAGACTCCAATATGATGTCGCCTGACGTTTCTAAAAAATTGATATTAGTACAATTATCCTCTGAATTGATCAGCCATTGGTTGTTGGTATCAACATATTCCACTTTTACAGGTACATTAAGTGACTCAGTCTCAGGCCCATATGTACTAGCTAATGCCAAACGACCGTAACGCATATTAGCACCAGTAATATTGGGAATAGTGAAAGACAAACAGTTGCTATTGGCATAATCTGTTTGGAAACATACGCCATCTTCATCGGTTAAGAAAGCACTGGAAAACACCATGTCGATGGACGCAGTGAAAGGAGATTTGATGTTAAAGGTAGTATTGTCCGTGCGGATCTTGTTGTATTTAAAACGAGTATTCGGAATTTGTACTTCAATTATGCCATCGTAGACAGCACTTCCCGTTGAAATTACAGGGGAGCTGCCTTTTGATATTTCATTGAAACTATCAACAGCAGCATAAGTGGAACTGTCGCTTAGGTGAATACCATTGTTCACATCTAATTGATCCAGATTAAAAGTCCAAGGTGAGGCACTATAGTTTTTGGTAACGGCATCCAGGGCGTTTTTGCCAGTAAAAATTAATAATGGCTCTAAGCCTGTCACAAAGCCCATCGTTTCACCAATATAACTGAACGTATCCTCACAGGTATCCTGCAGTTCGGGTTGCATTTGTGTTACTGAAAAATAGGCAGGGACAAAATTGCCTATGCTAAGTGCGCCTTGAGAGGGAATAATATTGCCGAGGTAATTTGCGTCTTGAATATCTATTTCAACGCTGCCCACGTCATCGAAATACGCTTGTGTAGAACTGTATACCCCGCCATTAAATACTAATGGATAGGGGGATGTACTGGCAAACGTTGCCGCTAAATCAGTAGTCATTATGCTAGTGCTAGCGTCCCCATACTTAAAATTGCCGTCGTGAGCATCACTAGAATTTGGAGTCACTCGTTTAATTTTAAGTTTTGATGCACCAGCTTTATAGTTAGGTAACAATGCGTCATTTACGCCATAAGCCCCTATTGAAAGGGTAAAGGGCTCAGCAGCTATACTGCTGTTCTGACTGACCGCTAATTGCAAATAACTGGGATAAACATCTACAGTCTTGTCACTAGAATCTTCAATAGTGACACCTTCTACTTCAGCTGTAACGCTGAGGGTTAATCGTCCAGCATCAGGATAATTAAGCCCAGACAGATTGGCTACGCCTTGGTCATCAAATACGACACTTAAGGTACCGGTATTATCACCTGAGCCATCTCCATTAATGGCGATATTACTTAATGGTGTCACACATTCATTAGGCAAAACACAGTTATAGGTCAGGTCAACGGTTTGTGTGCCGACTAATAACGCTTCACAGACATTATTGTTACTACGCACGGCACGTAAATTAACATTTTGGAAGTGATCCGCAGCCAGTTGGTCAGCTAACGGCTCACCAATACTTGCGCCATAAATTTCAAAGCCATCATCTGAAAAAGTCATATCACAGGTCTCAGTACTACCATTAAAGCAACGTAAATTGGCGTTTGGATAAGCACTGGTTTTAGAGAAGGTCACGCTACGCTCATCGGTGATACTCAAAATGATTTCGATGTCTGTACCCGCCGGAATGGTTATTTCATTGCCGCTCATCCAGCCATCACCCGCTAGACCGAGTTCTGACAGGGTTATGGTCGCTTCCTGATCGTGTGAGGTGTCACAATTTGCATCTGCGCAAGCTTTGATGGAGACGGTTTCTGCCTCACAGGTAAAACCTTGCGCATCATGTTCAATACGATAATGATCTATTTGGGAGGTAACGGCACATTGCCCAAACTTTACTTTTTCGTTAAGAGCATCGTGACGCAGAATTTCATAATCTGAAGATGATGAATTACTGCGGATGTCATTGATAATAGAAATTTCCAAATAGTCACCGCCACCACGTTCAAAAAATATTGCGGATATGTCAAACACAGAATCTTCAGTTAAGGTAAAAGACCCCCCCGTATTTGAATTGCTAGTTTGGTTTTCATGCCTTAACTCATTATTCGCACCGCTGCTTGAGCTGCCAAATTTGCTGAATGAAACAGCGTCACCTTTGAGCGTATCCATGACAAAACTAAAGCCGTCATCACTCGAAACATAAATCGTATAATCACCTGTGGGTAGACTGAGCGTACCTGAAGTATGCACTAAAAAATCTTCACCACCGACACCCGTATCAGCACCAGGATAAGGTAATGTACCTGCAAAATTTTTACTTGAGCCACCAAAGTCAATACGGTCAACTTCGCTTAAACCACTTGCCGTGACATTGTAGGTGTCACCGCCTGTATCTATTGAACCTGTTGCAGGCGAACTTGCGGTTAGCCATGCAGCATGAATGGCTAACGCTTCACTTGTTGTATTTATTTGAGAGTCACTGCTACCACCACCACTACCAATTTTAATACCAACGGCGTTTAATGTGCCACAGGCAATCACAGGGCAACTTCGTGTCGTGCCATCCCAGTTATTACCCGCATCTTGGTTAGCGAAAATGGCTTGAATTTGGGTTGTGGTTAATACTGAGTCAAACACTAGGGCTTCATCAATAAGCCCACTGGCAGATGATTGACCGCTTGAGTAAGATGCGTCCCGGTTGTCACCGAAGTATAGTGTATCTAAACCGGTTAATGCGGTAGTTCCTCCATCGTTGTTGCTTCCACCAGAAATATTCTGCTCTACACCATCAACGAAAATTTTTGCAGTGATATTGGTGACATCCCAAACAAACGTTAAGTGCTTCCACACCCCAGCCCCGACTGAAAGTGGATCATTCGTCGTCTTTTGGTAATCACCATCATCTCCATCTTCAAAGAAAAATCTGACTCGACCATCAGACATAATTTCTGCATAAAAATACCTATCATCATCAGTGGCATCAAACAGTCTTTTGTCAGTTCCAGAATACCAGTCACTATCACCTTTGTACCACAAACTGATCGTCCCGCTGGAACCGATAACTGTATCCAGATCGACTCCGGTATCAACGGCTTCGAATATCGATGCACTGTTATTATTTGGAATGTCAGCCGCATGGCAAATTTTTCCGGTTGCAGTAGTAATGCCGCCAATTGCGGTTCCGTTATAGTTATTACCTGAACTGTCGATTACTTCGTTGCCTGAGCCAGTCCAATTCAATTCATCAAAACGGTATTCTAAAATAGGAGCGAATACGTCGCACATACCCATAAAGTCAGTATCCGCAATTTCACTACTTTGATAGGTGATGGTTGATAAGCTGTCTAACTGGATATTGGCGGCGCTGACTGCACCAAATGCGTGACTGCTAGAGCCAAGTCTTAGGTTTCCTTCCACATACAAGCTACCGGTATAAGTGCTTTGGTTATTAAAGGTGACGTCAGACAACACATACATCACCAATTTGCTTGCATCACCCGTATTATTATTTGATGGCGAATTTATCAGGCCAGGAGAGGGGAAAGTGAGACTTTGGTTGACATAAATAAGCGCGGTACCCGAGCCTTGCACAATAATATCTACTTGACTCCCCATGGTAAGTTGATTTATCCAGTATGTGCCACCGGCTTGCAGAAATAACGTGTTTTTAAAGCCTAACGCCAACGTATCTATCCAATACTCATTGTGAGCATCTGAAAAGGTTATAGTCGCTTCACTAGAACCGTTAATGTCTTTGTACTCATAACCAGATAAATCGCCAGTACCTGTACCTATTGTCTTTGCGTCGTTGTTACCTACGGTAACATCTATTGTGCTAGCTGTGGTCTGAAAATTAACTGTTGCGACTGTACCTGAAGGCGTGCCTGTTGCTACGCAGTCCGACGTGTCACAGGTGTTTAATCCACCATTTTTGGTAATGGCAGTGGTTGCAAGTTGATTGTCATCACTCCCAAACAATTGGCTATTGGATCCAAAATTTATCGTCCCTCCAACACTGTGTGTGGATGCGCCATCTGGAAATATGGCGCTGCATTGTCCTAGTTCTGGGTCTGGTTCTGGCTCAACCTCATCACCAATGGTGACATGGTCGTTTTGATCTTGCACCAAATCATAACTTTGTTTTATCCAGTCTGGTGTTCTGACTACGTTAGAGACACGGACTTCATCAATTAGGCCTTTTAAGTCACCACCTGACCATTCAGGCCAGCCACCTATATAGGAGCCAAAGGTGTCCTCATCGATAGTCACACTGGAGGCTGCGCCATTTGCATTACCGTTCAGGTATAAAGTTGTGGTAGAGCTGTTTCGAGTGACAACAACGTGATTCCAAACATTAGTCGTAAGGTTGGTGTTGTTGTAGAGTGCGGTATCGTCATTGCGCCAGTGTTCAATTTTTCCATTATCTTTGTCGAGACCAACCGATGCACCATAACTGCCGTATTGATACATTATCGGGTAATCACTGTCTCCAAAGTCACTAAATGGTTTGACCCACAGCGATATGGTCCAATTAGGTGAGTTATTGGAACTGAGATCCAATGAATCGTCTTCACCTAGTTCTATGAGAGTTTCGTTGGTAACATCAAAATCCAATGCCTTACCTATTTTTCCCGAAGTAGATGCAGGACTATTTTTCGGTGTGCCGTTATTTGAATTAGACGTTGAGTCTGACGTTGAGATTTGATTAGGTAGGTCGGTACTTTTGTCGCTCAGATGCCACACCCCTTTGTGACTGCTGACCCAAGTACCACTAGCATTTTCGCCGGTCGTGGCTGAGGCATTGCCGTAATATACCGCAATCGTTGTTCCCGCTGCGGGTAAGTTGTCTATTTCGACCCATACATCGGCACTTGCTGCGGTGTATGTTTCTATCTCAAAATCTAGTTCAGAACCACTATTTGCGCAGCTGGTGTTAATAAAGCGAATGTCCTGGTAATTAGACTGCATGTCTGAGTCATAGGCTAGGTCGATATAGGCTGGGAAATTACTTAGAGTGGTTGTCCCAGTGTTAGCAATCGTTATGTTACGACACTTAGTCCAATTTGTGTCCCACCACTGCGCTTCCTCGATCACCAATTCATTGTTGCTGGTATCAGACAAAGAGCCATCGGCATCTGCCGAGTTGGCAGCCACGTTGTATGTGCCAAGTGGCAGAGGTGTAATACTTCTTAAGTCGAGCGTCCAGTTATCGCTCGAATTTGTCAGTTCGCTACTAGATGACAGTGCATAGGTTATCGAGTTGACAGTAACATTAAGACTGGTTGCCACTGAGCTCGAATAGGTACCATAAATAATCGGAGCGGTATCGGTGGTTGTTTGGCTAACAACTGTTGGGTTGACCATCGATGGTAAGGGCGTACATTGGCTATTAGACGGACTGCAAGTACCATTCACAGTAGAATCACTATCAATGTTTAAATTGCCGCTATTTGCGGTGACATTGCCATAAATCGTATTGTTTCCACCGTCGATCTTAA
>OOGD01000053.1_pt1 | contig 30180 bp, 20 predicted proteins | sample 1670381 | NCBI WGS metagenome assembly OOGD01 (sample SAMEA98146918, study PRJEB22522) | marine metagenome | biome: marine biome; feature: marine water body; material: sea ice | place: Arctic Ocean | collected 14-Sep-2015 | depth 1.3 m | reverse complement strand
CAAAATATATGTACCATTGTAAAAGCAGATGACAAAGGTGAACTACGTAGAAAAATGAGACGTGTTCAGTCTGATTACAATTTAAAACTTAAAGATTATTACACCGGTGTATCTTGCGGAGGTAACAGCCTTATTCGGACTGCTATGCTTAACAACTCAGAAGAAACAGGCACTCTTATGATAAAAAAAATGCCCAGAGGTGATTTGAAAGCTCCTGAAAAAGACGGTAAAACAGTGCTGGTATGGGCGTCTGAAAATGGTTTAGGTACCTCACCCATAGTTACTGCCCTTAACGACAGAATATAAGTATTATAGTTTCACGGCAGAGCAACACGTCATTCAAGCTTCGCAAAAACTGTTATTGAATGAACCTAGCAATAGCTAGTAAAACGATCAACATGGAAGGTAAGTCGAATTTTCTTTGAACAGATAATTGTCTCACCTTTTAAAATGGCCTCTTTTGAGGCTGTTTTTTTATGTGTATTACTAAAAAACATCTAATACCAAAACACAGGGAAAAAACGCAGCTGTTTAGATCAATTTCTCTGTGTCCTGAATACCACTAGAAACCGCAGTCATTTAAAAAATAATTTTATTACTTTCTAATTCCTTACATTTATCTGTCTACTTTACTAAAAACTTTTCGATTTCTAAATTCACTTCATCAGGCAACTCATGTTGCAACCAATGGCTTGCATCAGGAAAGCGTCTAATTCGCACATCTGGCACATACTCCTCTACACCATCAATGTTCTCTTTAACAAAGGCCTGATCTTGTTCGCCCCACAAGATCAGTGTTGGGCAACTGATGCGGATATTGGGTATTTTCATTTGTTCCGCTGCAACGACAGGACCATTGCTATGTCCATTGCCTACATCAACGATTTTCTCATTGGGGGCCAATTGCGGCATGGCTCTATAGTATTGCAGCATGCCATTAACTGCGTCAGGCTGAGCCCAAACGTTCTCATAAGTCTTGCGCTGCGTCTCGCTCAATGTGCCTTCACGCATTCCCATGAATATTTTGTTTTTGAGGTATTCATAGTTATTTTCTGATAACTTTTTTACAGCATTTGACGCAATTAACTCATGAATGTACTCGCTTTTTTGTCTTTGTTCGGCGTTGTGCACCATTTCCCGTGTGAAAATACTGGGGTGAGCAGCATTAAGTATCACTAATCGTTCGACAAGTTTTGGAAAAAAAGCAGCAAGAGGCCATGCAATGACCCCACCCCAATCGTGAGCCACTAATATTACTTTTTCTTGTGGCGCTGTGCATTGAATGAACTTAGCCATAAATTGGATCAGATTGGATACTTCAAAAAATGATTTTTCTTTGGGTTTATCACTTAAATTATAGCCAGGCAAATCGGGGGCTATCACACGATATTTACTAGAAAAATAATCAAGCTGTGCATGCCATGTCCCCCAATATTCAGGAAAGCCATGTAAGAAAACAATAGTTTGGCGTGGCGAATAGCTCTTATAATTATCACCTGCTTCAACATAATGAATATTAACGTCTTCAATGTTGATTGTGTGATGTTTCATGGCTGTATTTATCCGTCTAGTTGAATTTCCGGTGAATAAAAAAAAGCAAACATAATCATGTTTGCCTTTTTGAATTTACCAGTCTAGCTTATTAACATTTATTGAAGCCTAAACTATGTTGAACTGTTCTTCTTCCATATCCATTAAGTTATCAGCCCCAGACTCCATGGCTGACACTAATGAACGTGTGCGCGTTAGTAGACGGTCAAAATAAAATTTAGCCGTATGTAATTTTGCTTTATAAAATTCTGGATCGTTTGTACCATCGTCAAGTTTTTGCTGAGCAACAACGGCCATTTGAAGCCAGAAATAGCCAACTACGACGTAACCTGAATACATCAAGTAATCGACAGATGCAGCACCTAGTTCTGCAGGATTTTTGGCTGCCCTTTGCATAATGTCTTCAGTAATTTGATGCCATTCATGAACATGTTTATCAATACTGTTTGACCAAGCATTAAACTGTGTCTTATCACGAATACTTTTGCAGTATTCTTTGACTTCGTTTGTGAATACATCCAATAATTTACCGTTTGAACCCACCACTTTTCTGGCTAGTAAATCGATTGCCTGAATACCGGTTGTGCCTTCGTACATAGTACAAATCCGGGTATCTCGAGCTAGTTGCTCCATACCCCATTCTTTGATAAAACCATGACCACCAAAAACCTGCATGCCGTAACTAGTTGTTTCTTGTGCAGTTTCTGTTAAAAATGCTTTCACAATAGGCGTTAGTAAAGCAAGTTTAGATTCTGCTAGTTGTTTGGCAGCTTCATCCTGATTGGCTTGTGAAATATCAACCAACTTCATTGCGTATATGGCTAATGCTCTATTACCTTCTGCGAAAGCTTTTTGTGTCAACAACATACGACGTACATCAGGGTGGTTGATAATCGGATCAGCTGGACCGTCTGGATTTTTAACCCCTGTCATGGCTCTGAACTGCAAACGGTCTTTAGCATAGGCTAATGCACCTTGGAACGCAGCTTCAGATGCAGACAAACCTTCTAGGCCAGTTCCAATTCGTGCAGTATTCATAAACGTAAACATGCAGTTAAGGCCACGATTTTCAGTACCAACAAGGTAACCTTTAGCCTCATCAAAATTGATCACACAAGTGGCTGAGCCTTTGATGCCCATTTTGTGTTCAATAGAACCACAAGTCACAGCATTTCTATCTAACTTTTCGCCTTCAGTGCCTGCATTGAATTTAGGTACAACAAACAGCGAAATACCTTTGGTACCACTAGGCGCATCTGGCAAACGGGCAATGACGATATGCACAATGTTGTCTGACATATCATGCTCACCGGCCGAGATGAAAATTTTGGTACCAGTTAAGCTGTAAGTTCCGTCATCGTTCTTGACTGCTTTACATTTGAGCATGCCAAGATCAGAGCCACAATGAGGTTCAGTCAAACACATAGTACCTGTCCACTGACCACCAATGAGGTTATTCAAAAACATTTTTTGTTGTTCTGAAGTTCCATGCTCTTTTAAGGTTTCCATACAACCTTGGCTAAGCCCCGGGTACATGGCCCAAGAGTGATTCGCCGAAGAAAACCATTCCGCCATGACACTACCCAACGAATAAGGTAAATTTTGTCCACCCAGTTCTTCAGGGTGTGTCATACCTGTCCAGCCACCATCGACATATTGTTTATAAGCTTCTTTAAAACCTGCAGGAGTAGTAACAACTCCGTCTTCCCATTTACAGCCTTCTTCATCACCGTTGGCGTTGATTGGCGCTAATACGTTTTCAGCGAATTTAGCCGCCTCTGAAAAAATGGCTTCAACCATATCAGGGGTGGCATCTGTAAATCCCAAATCGGCATAATGTTTTTCAAAGCCAAATAATTCGTTCATCACGAATAAGGCTTCTTTTTGTGGGGCTTTAAAATATTGCATAACTGACCTCTTAAACCTTTTGCGTATTTTTTTCTCTAACTTATTTTTACTAGAAGCTCATACCTTTTTTTAATAAACTTCAAACAGACCTGCAGCACCCATACCACCGCCGATACACATAGTACAAACCACATATTTAGCACCACGACGCTTGCCTTCAATCAAAGCATGTCCCACCATACGTGCACCGCTCATACCATAAGGATGTCCTACAGAAATAGCACCACCGTTTACATTTAATATACTGTCATCGATACCTAACTTATCGCGGCAATACAATACTTGTACGGCGAAAGCTTCGTTAAGTTCCCATAGACCTATGTCGTTCATAGTTAAACCATGTTGTTTGAGCAACTTTGGAATGGCAAAAACAGGACCGATACCCATTTCATCTGGTTCGCAGCCTGCAACAGCAATACCACGATAAGCGCCTAATGGTGTTAAGTTTTGTTGTTCAGCTAATTTGCTGCTCATTATTACACTGGCAGATGCGCCGTCAGATAACTGGCTAGCATTACCTGCAGTAATGACTCCACCTTCTATAACAGGCTTTAAATTCTGCAAACCTTCTAAAGTGGTTTCAGCTCGATTACCTTCATCTTTGCTCAACGTCACTTCTTGAAAACTTTGTTCTTTTGTTTCGCGGTCAATGATCACTTTAATGGCTGTTACTGGCACAATTTCATCATCAAATTTACCTGCAGATTGTGCAGCCGCTGTGCGCATTTGACTGCGATAAGCATACTCATCCTGCACATCACGATTAATACCGTAACGAGAGGCCACCACTTCAGCTGTTTGTAACATAGGCATATAAATGTTTTTGTGCATTTTAGCCAAAGCTGGGTCGACCATACGATGTGTATTCATTGACTTGTTTTGCACTAAACTTATTGAATCAAGGCCACCAGCAATCATCACTGGTACGTTGTCGGTAATGATGTGTTTAGCTGCAGTAGCAATCGCGTACATGCCTGAACTACATTGACGGTCTAGGGTCATGCCTGATACAGAAGTGGGTAAACCACCAGCAAGACCAGCCATACGTCCTATGTTCATGCCGCCACTACCTTGAGTTAGTGCACTACCCATAATCACATCATCAACACTGGCGGGATCAATACCAGATTTTCTTACCGCTTCACGGATAGCATATCCACCTAAACTTGGCGCTTCTAAGTTATTAAATGCACCTTTGTAGGCACGACCAATAGGAGTTCTAGCGGTTGATACAATGACTGCTTCTTTCATAAAATTCTCTTTTAAATATTCTTTAATGCGTTAATAGTAAGACAAACATCGATGACTATAAGTCAGAGAATCGTTTGCCTTGTTCAGCTAATTTTTTCAATAATGGAGCCGGTTCAAACCAGTTTTTACCATGTTCACCCAACTCGTCGCGATATTTGCACATAGCGTCATATACTGTTTTTAAACCAATTTCATCCGCATACTGCATAGGACCGCCACGATAAACGGGGAAACCATAGCCATACACATATATCACGTCGATATCACTAGACTTTGCAGCAATGCCTTCTTCTAAAATCAACGCACCTTCATTGATCATAGGGAAAATAATCCGCTCAACGATTTCTTGATCGCTTATATCACGCTGTGCCACACCTAGATCTGCAGCTACCTGCTTCGCTAACTCAAGTACGCTTGGATCAGAAATGGGTGTACGACTACCCGCTTCATACAAATACACACCTTTGCCAGCTTTTAAACCTACTCTGCCCTGCTCAACTAATTTATCCGCTAGAATGCAGTAGGAAGGGTCATGTTTAATAAATTCGCGGCGGGATTCACGGACAAAAGCACCTATATCTTGACCAGCCATATCTCCCATAGTGAAAGGGCCCATAGGCAGTCCAAAGTCGTAAATCACTTTATCAATGTGTTCTGGCGTGCCGCCTTCAAGCATCATTCGATTAGCTTCACGGCCGTATGTTTCGATCATTCGGTTGCCGACAAAACCAAAACATACCCCAACTAACACCGCAACTTTGTTGATCTTCTTAGCCATTTTCATCGTGGTTTTGATCACTTCAGGCGAAGTTTTACTAGTTTTAACTACTTCTAATAACTTCATTACATTGGCAGGACTAAAGAAGTGCAAGCCAATCACATCTTGTGGACGTTTAGTCGCTTCAGCAATTTCGTCGATGTCCAGAGTAGAAGTGTTTGAGGCCAAAATAGCGCCAGGTTTGCATACTGCGTCTAAAGCTTTGAAAACGTCTTGTTTGACAGACATTTTTTCAAATACCGCTTCAATCACGAGGTCTACGTCACTTAAGGCTGCGTATTCTGTAGAACCGGTTAACAAAGCCATTCTGTCTTCGACTTGCTCTGCAGTAAGCTTGCCTTTTTTAGCTGAGTTTTCGTAGTTTTTACGAATTAGCGCTAAACCATTATCTAAAGCTTCTTGTTTAAGCTCGAGCATAATGATGGGAATACCTGCATTAGCAAAGTTCATAGCAATGCCACCGCCCATGGTGCCAGCACCAATGATGCCTACTTTTCTGATATCTCTTAATGGGGTTTCTTTATCAAAATCTTTGACATGAGATGCTGCACGTTCAGCGAAGAAAAAATGCTGCTGCGCTCGCGCTTCTTTAGAACGCATGCATTCCATAAACAACTCACTTTCGCGAACTAAGCCCTGCGCAAATGGTAGTTCAACCGATGCCTCGACAGCTTGAATACAACGTTCAGGAGCAAAAAAACCTCTTGCTTTGGTTGCTAAACCTTGTCGATACTGGGCAAATAATTCTTTTGGCGCTGCACTAATATCAATTTGTAAATCACAGGTTTTACGTACTTTGCTTCCATCGGCAACGACTTTGTCACAAAATGCTAACGCACTGCTTAATAAAGTTTCTGGGTTTTCAACGACAACATCAAATACATTCGACAATTTTTTAGCAGCAACAGGACGCCCTGAAACAATCATATCCAACGCTTGTTGCACACCCGCTAATCTTGGCAAACGTTGTGTACCACCAGCACCTGGTAATATCCCTAAGTTAACTTCAGGTAATCCCACTTTATTAGAAGCGAACGTTACACGGTAGTGACAAGACAGAGCCACTTCCAGTCCACCACCAAATGCGGGGCCATTTAATACCGCAACGACTGGTTTTGGTGAATTTTCAATGACATCTAATACTGCAGGCAAATTGGGCTCTAAATTACCACCTGAAAATTCGCTAATATCAGCACCGCCAGAGAATAAGTTCTGCTTAGACGAGATAACTATGACCGCAACTGACTCATCAGCAATAGCGTCATTCAAATGTGCGATAAGAGCGACACGTACAGATTTAGATAACGCATTGACGGGCGGATTTTGCATCCATAAGACCGCTATTTTGTTAGCAGATGAAGTTTCAATTAGTTCGCAGTTTACTGCATCACTATTGACTGCTTTTGATTCGACTTGACTCATGTAGACCTCTTACCAGCTTAATATTTACAGCGGATATTAGGCTACCCTCCCCAATCATTCTAATTTATTGGTTTTATACTGCAGAATAAACACGCTTTATCGGTGCTAGTAAGTTTGGGCGACTTCTATTCACTGAATAGATAATTCTGCATTAGTCTGAGCAAGTTGACTTTTAGTGACACTTTTGGTGTTCTACATCACAAATATTTTACAAGTTCATTACATTGAGTGTTAACCATTGGAATTTTTGACAACCCCTGAACATTGTTTCGAACAAATAGTAGATTTTGACTATGCCCCTCATTTTTTGCGAGTTGATGATTATGAAGGGAGTTCATTAAAGCTTCATTATATAGACGAAGGTCCAAGGGACGCCAATGTTGTATTAATGCTCCATGGCGAACCTAGTTGGTCATATCTGTATCGCAAAATGATAGGCCCTGTTGTCGAGGCTGGTTATCGGGTAATAGCCCCAGATTTAATTGGTTTTGGAAAATCAGATAAACCCACTGAGCGAAGTGACTACACTTACCAGCGACACCTTGACTGGATTCGTCAGGTTATTATTCAATTAGACTTAAAAAATATAACTTTAGTTTGTCAAGACTGGGGTGGATTATTAGGGTTGCGCTTAGTTGCTGAACACCTTGATTTGTTTTCACGGGTTTTGGCGGCAAACACCATGCTGCCAACTGGCGACCATAAACCCAACGAAGCATTCTTGAATTGGCAAACGTTTTCTCAAGAAGTAGCAGTGTTCCCAGTTGCCGGCATTATTAAAGGTGCCACCGTTACCCCCCTTGGTTCTGAAGTGTTGGCTGCTTATGACGCGCCTTTTCCTGACGAAACGTACAAAGCTGGTGTTAGACAGTTTCCGCTACTGGTTCCCACAACACCCAATGATCCTGCTAGTGAGGCTAACAGACTCGCTTGGCAAACGCTGCGACAATTTACTAAGCCTTTTATTACTGCCTTCAGTGATTCAGATCCCGTTACGGCTGGCGGTGACAAAATCATGCAAAAACTTATTCCAGGCTGCCAAGGTCAGGCACATGCAGTCATTCAACAAGGAGGTCATTTTTTGCAAGAAGATCAAGGCAAACGACTCGCTGCAGTTTTATTAACCTTTATGAGTTCTAACCCTTTATAAATACCCTTTATAAATGCCATTTGTAAATACTTTTTATAAATGCACTATTTAAATTTTAAAATAAAAAGAACAGGAATAATTTGATGGATGAGTTATTAGATTTTACCGGAAAAGTAGCACTGATCACTGGCGCAGGTGGCGGTTTTGGCCGTTTGTTGGCTCAGGGCCTAGCTAAACGTGGGTGTAAGTTAGTGATAAGTGATATTAATCAACAAAACTTAAATGAAACACTTGCCTCATTACCAGACCAAAATAGCGCAATGTCGATGCTGTGTGATGTTTCTAAAGAACAAGACTGCAAAAACATGGTAGATAAAGCCTTAGAAAAATTTGGCCGAGTGGATATTGGTGTTAACAATGCTGGCATTGCTCACGATTTAACCCCCTTACATAAATTAACTGAAGACACTTTGCATAGCCAATTTAACGTCAATGTGAATGGCGTGTTGTTTGGTATGAAATATCAAATTGAGGCTATGTTAAAACAGGGCGAAGGCCATGTGTTGAATATCAGTTCTCTAGCAGGTTTAGGCGGAGCACCTAAAGGTGGTGCTTATGCAGCAGCCAAACATGCGGTAGTAGGTTTAACCAAAACAGCCGCTGTGGAATATGCCAGAAAAGGGGTGCGCTGCAATGCAATATGCCCCTTCTACAGCCCAACTGCTATTTTAGGTGAATTTGCTTCAGAAGAAGGACAAGCACAATTAGCCAGAGGTACACCTATGAAACGCCTGTCCAAACCACAAGAAGTGGTTAATGCCATGTTGTTGATTTTATCTCCGGGTAATTCGTATATGACAGGTCAATCTATCGCCATAGATGGTGGCGTGACAGCTTGGTAAATCAGGAAAAAAATATTAATCGCAGAGGTCACAGAGGCTTCACTTCACAGAGAAAAAAGTCGTTAAGAACTCAGTTTTCTTTTCTTTTGTGGATTCTGTGGTTCAAACGCTTTTATGCTTTTGTAAGCATCAGTTAATTAAAGGAAAATATATGCAAGCTTTGATGATGAACTCCCAGTTGATGATTTCTTCAATACTACGACACGCAGATAAGAACTTTCCAGACTCAGAAATTGTGTCTGTTACAGCAGATAACCCAAGACACAGACATACTTATAGAAATTTTGCTAATCGTAGTCGCCAGTTGGCTAATGCTTTACACCAGTTAGGAGCTAAATTTGGTGATCGTATTGGCACTTTAGCTTGGAATGATTATCGCCATCTTGAACTTTATTATGGGATATCTGGAAGTGGCATGGTGTGTCACACGATCAATCCTAAATTGTTTCCTGAACAAGTTAACTATATTATCAACCACGCAGAAGATAGATTCATTTTTGTTGACTTATTAGTTATACCTTTGCTGGAGGCATTAAAAGAGCATCTTCCCAAAGTTGAGGGTTATATCATCTTAACTGATGAAGCTCATATGCCCGAAACAACGTTGCCTAACGTTATGTGCTACGAAACCCTTATAAGCGAGCAATCAACTGCTTTTGATTGGCCTGAGTTTGATGAAAACACTGCTAGCGCAATGTGTTATACATCAGGTACAACAGGAAACCCAAAAGGTGTTGTCTATAGCCATCGTTCTACACTTTTGCATGCCTTAGGCGGCGGTATGCCTGACGTTTCAGCTGCTTCTTATAAAGAAACGATTCTTCCCATAGTGCCTATGTTCCATGTAAATGCGTGGGGCGCCCCTTATTCATCGTTAATGGTAGGCGCTAAAATGGTTATGCCTGGTCCCAAAATGGGTGATGGCGAAACACTGCAAAGCCTGATCGAAGATGAAAATGTGACCTTTAGTTCTGGTGTACCCACCATCTGGTTAGGCTTATTAAATTTCTTAGATAAAACCGGTAAAAGTATTTCTAGTCTAAAGCGTGTCAGTGTGGGTGGTGCAGCGTGCCCAAGAACTATTATTGAACGGTTTTTGCATCAACATAAGTGCGAAGTCGTTCAAGGTTGGGGCATGACTGAAACCAGCCCACTTGGCACAACTTTCTGTAGAAAAGCAGGCATGGAAAACTTATCTGAAAAAGAGCTAATAGATTTACAATGTTTACAAGGACGAGGCGTATTTGGTATTGAAATGCGTATTGTGGATGAAAATAATCAAGAGTTACCATGGGATGGTGTCGCTTTTGGCTCTCTTAAAGTTAAAGGTCCTTGGGTAGCAAGTGGTTATTATGGTTTATCACAAGTACCCGGTTCAGAGGGGTGTCCTGTGGATGAGCTTGGCTGGTTCGATACGGGCGATGTCGCCACCATTAACCCACAAGGTTATATGAAAATTACCGATCGCACCAAAGATGTCATTAAAACCGGTGGAGAATGGGTCAGTTCAATAGAAATTGAAAATGCAGCTGTAAATCATCCAGGTGTAACCGAAGCAGCCGCGATTGGACGCTATCATCCGAAATGGACAGAGCGCCCCCTGCTAGTCGTGGTTCGTCAAGCAGGATCAAGCGTGACCACAGACGAAATGTTGAAGTTTTTAGGAACCAAGCTACATAAAATATCAATGCCAGACGATGTTGTATTTGTCGAAGAATTACCGCACACGGCCACTGGCAAATTGAATAAGCTCGCTTTGAGAAAAAGCTTAGTGGATTATCAGTTTCCTGTCACTGCTTAAACATTTTCTAACATTCATTTAGGTGCGTCCAGCGCCTAAGTGACTTTGTTGTGATACGTCTTAACTGCTCACTTATCCACATCAACTGACATTTAATGTATGTATTTAGCCCTTTATAAAATATTCGCACAGAAAAAAGATATAAACGGTAATACGCTGTCTAAATAGGTACCGCCTCATCTTGTAATCAGAAAAATCAAGCTCATCAAATGATAAAAGAAAGGTAAGTTTTGTGGATATATCACGCGGCTATAATATAGTCATATGTTCTACCAACCAGCACCTAACTAAAAAAGATGTCAGCCAATTTTTTTTAACTGCTATTGCAAGGCTACAACTAAGAACTAAAGTAATGTGAGCTTTATTTGTTTCAAAATAAACAAAACCGCCTTCTCAAATTTCTTGTATTAACTGCTCGTTTTAAGATGGGAATGAACGCCTCAAATAAAATCTTATTAAGAATCATTTGCATTTAGATTCATCTTTACTTATTATCTTGTACATACAAAGTTATTCTCTCTCACATTCAATCCTTCATGGATTTTTAGGTAGTTTATTAATGAAAAAAAGCGTTCTAGCGACAACCATTGCTCTTGTATTAATGGCAAACAATGTGCTTGCACACTCTCCAAAATCTGCAGACGAAACGGTGACTATTTATGGCAGTTCAACAGGTGCACAAGCAGCCACAGGCGCTGCGCAGTATATCGGTGATGAAGAATTAGCTAAGTTTGTTTATAGCGATATTCAAAGAGTTATTCGTCAAGTCCCAGGCGTTTCGGTTCAAGTAGAAGACGGTTATGGTTTGCGCCCGAATATCAGTATACGTGGTGTAGCAACAGAGCGCAGTGGCAGGATAACATTACTTGAAGACAATATTTTGATTGCTCCAGCCCCCTATTCTGCACCTTCAGCCTATTATTTCCCGACTATAGGGCGAATGAGTGCCATTGAAGTGGTAAAAGGCCCAGCAGCTATTACGCAAGGGCCATACACGATTGGTGGCGCATTAAATATGGTGTCTACGCCGATACCAGATGCACAAGGAGGCCAAATAACGCTGGAAGCGGCTCAAGATGCGACATATCGATTACATGCGAATTTTGGCGATTCATTGAATAATGGTTTTGGTTATTTGGTTGAGGCGCACCAATGGCAGTCTGACGGTTTTCAAAATATAGACCGAAGTGTCACCAATACCGGTCTTGACGTAACAGATTTCACCACAAAATTAGCTTATGCACCCGCTAATTCGGCCCATAGTGTTGAGCTAAAGTTACAAGTGACCGACCAAGATTCAAATCAAAGCTATTTGGGATTAACTGATGCTGATTTTAATGGAAACAGTATTAGACGTTATGGATTGTCTGAACTAGATAATATATCGACTGAACATAGCCAAGTCATTCTTCGCTATGGCTATGAGATTGATCCTAATCTAAACGTGACAGCTGTAGCTTATAATAATCAACATAAACGTGATTGGTTTAAAACCGAAGGCATTGATTTGGATGGCAGCAGTAATGCACAAGATTATTCGCGTACCAGTTGGTCAAACGTTATATCAGCGCTAAATAATAACGATACGATTAATGGTATCAGTACCGAACAGCTGCAAGGCATTCTAGATGGCAATATCGATACTGCTGAAGGTAGTATTCAGTTACGCTCAAATGCTCGTGAATACTTCTCTCGTGGTATCCAATTTGGTTTGTATTGGGATGAGACTATCGGTGATGTCACACATCAGCTAGAAGTGGGTTTAAGACTACACAAAGATGAAGAAGATCGTCTACAACGCAACAGTACTTACCAACAAATCAACGGGCTGTTACAACTCAATGATCTAGGTGAATTAGGTAATGCAGGTAACAGAGTCCAAGAGGCACAAGCACTGGCTTTGCATATTTACGATCGAATTGAGTTTGGTGATTGGACACTAACGCCGGGCATACGTTTTGAAGATATCGAACAAAAGCGTACACGTTTTAATGGCGGTGAAACACGCACTTTTCGTGATGACCGAGAAAATAATACTCAAGTTGTGTTACCTGGCTTAGGTGCCTTATACAAAATGAATGATAGTTGGACCATAGTTGCAGGTGCGCATAAAGGATTCACCGCCCCAAGTAACTCACCAGGTGTAAGAGAAGAAGAAGCGATTAACTATGAGCTTGGTTTTCGTTTTGCTAACAATACACTTAACGCAGAAGCGATTTACTTTCTAAGTGATTACGATAACCTTCTAGGTGAATGCACCGCTTCATCTGGCAGCAATTGTGAAATTGGTAATGCCTTTAATGGAGATGCTGCGACGGTGCAAGGTATTGAATTTGTATTTAAGACCGAATTAAATGAGTTTAATGGTATTAGAATTCCACTTAGTATCACTTACACCTATATCAATAGTGAATTTGATACTGACATTGCTGATACTGCGTTTTTTGGTGACGTAAGTGCAGGTGATCCCATTCCATATATTCCAGAAAATCAAGGACAAGTATCCCTAGGTTTAGAAGCAAATAATTGGTCGACATACATCAATGCAGTATATATAGATGAAGTCTGTGTTCGTGCGTCGTGTGCTGAGTTTGAGAAAACTAACAGCAGCTTTACTGTGGATATCAGCAGTAATTATCAAATGTCTGAAGACCTAAAATTATTTGCTCGAATAGAAAACTTAACTAACGAACAAGATATTGTCAGCAGACAACCTTACGGTGCCCGTCCCAATAAAACACGTACCTTTTCAATCGGTGCACAATATAGTTTTTAATAAGGCTAATATAGCTATACAGGATGAAACTATATCGACAAATTAAATCCAGCTCATGCTGGATTTAATTTATATATTAAGGCCTGCAGACAGCCTCAAGGTATAAATATAAATAAACTAGCTCCACGTATTTTCTTCTAGTCTCTAAGGAGTACAGATTAATTTTGCTGGATTTCAAGTCACCAAAACATCCTTATATATTCGATTCATTATTCTGATACTCATATAATCATTCTTACTTGCGTGCTGTTGATGTCGTATATTGTTCTAAAAACACACAAATATTTGATCCTTAATATTGAACAAGAAGTATCTATTTGTAATTCTCACTGTGTAACTTTTGCCTGCTTTATTGCGGGCTTTTTTTTAGAAAAAAATTCTAGCGTTCTTCTACATCTGATTATCAAATAAAAATTGAAGATTATCGGATTAATACATGAGATGTGTTGGGGCTTTAAGCTAGTTATTATCACCTTCCAATGCTGCCATTATCCCTGTTCTATATACTACTCGCTCATCACGCAAGAACATGAGGACAGACCAAGTGATTACGATAAGACGACTCCACCCAAAATCTGCATACAATAAGGCCTCTCCAATAGGTTTATGCGCAAATAAAATCAATACCAGTAGTATATTTTTCGACAGATTCCACATGCATGGGTTAATGGTGGTCGTAAACCCATTCAAATAGAAGATTTATTAATTATATAATTCAATTAGTTACAACTTAATACAAAGTTTTATTAATATTAACATTGAAAAATACTTTGTAAGCTACATATATTATCAGTCAATGCTGAAAAGGTTGACACAGAGATAAAGGAGCAGTTTCTGATGTGATAACTAGTTTTAGTTATCACAATCCATACTGGATTGGTGATAGGACATCTATACCAAAAATGCCGCCGATCTTCGGGGCAACTAAAATTTTATATTGCTTAATTTACAAGGATATACACAATGCGTAACATCGATTTATCTCCACTTTACCGTTCTTTTATTGGTTTTGATCACCTAGCATCAATGATTGATTCGGCTTCAAAAAATGAAAAACAAACTACTTATCCTCCATACAATATCGAATTGTTAGCTGAGGATAAATACCGTATCACCATGGCTGTTGCCGGATTTGCTAAGGATGAAGTTAGCATAGAGGTGCAAGAAAACACCTTGCAGGTCATAGGTGTTAAAGCAGTAAAAGAAAATGCTGATTCTTCCAATAAAGAAGAACGAAAGTTCCTACACAAAGGCATATCAGAGCGAAGCTTTGAACGTAAATTCCAATTAGGGGACCACGTTAAGGTACTAACTGCTGACTTAGAAAATGGCTTATTGCATGTTGATTTAGAACGTGTGGTGCCAGAATCGAAAAAGCCAAGAAAAATAGAGATTGGTAGTAAACTTATCGAGAACAACGAATAAGCTAAAAACATCTCCCTATTTTATGTGTAAAAATAACGGCGTTTAGTGAACGCCGTTTTTTATATCTAATCACTATATTTAGCGATACAAAATTAATATATTCAGAATTGATAAAGTGATAAGTGAGGCAAAGGTCAACACTATTCCAGACGCTCTCTGCCAACTCGAACCTGAATGATGACGCATACCAAAAGCATGTAAAAATCGGCCCGCCAGCAGTGCCGTTCCTGCTAAGTGTAAGACGATGGACTGACTTAAATTAACTTCTGCAATGAAAAGCAAGATAATGACGATAGGTGTGTATTCACTAAAATTACCATGAGCACGGATCACCTGTTGAAAATGATGGTCGCCACCATCGCCGAGGAGGATATTTTTGCTAAGCCGACTTTTAACAACCAAAGCCGAAAGATAGAAAAACAAAATCCCCAATAACCCCGCATAAAAAGCTGTAATGGGTGTGTTCATATGACTACTCCTATCCTGTTCTAACCTTAAATGAATAAAATCCACAAAAAAGCCCGCTAGAAGCAGGCTAAGTTCAAACTAGTACCATTCTAAAGCTATCCTAGCAATGTCTCAAGCTGATGACTTACAGCTTCAACTGCTTGGCTACCATCAAGTTTATGATAAGCACAGTCACCCGTACTAGCTAACTCAGTATAATAGTCAACCAGAGGTTTAGTTTGATTGTGATAAATACCAAGACGTTTACGCACTGTTTGCTCTTGATCGTCGGGTCGTATAGCTAATTCTTCACCGGTCTCATCATCTTTTCCTTCAACCTTGGGGGGATTGTAACGTAAATGATAAACACGACCTGAGCCAGGATGAACCCTTCGTCCACTCATTCGTTCAACTATAACCTCATCGTTAACATCAAATTCAATCACATGATCAACTTTAATATCTGCGTCTTTCATGGCATCAGCTTGAGGAATAGTACGAGGAAAACCATCAAGTAAAAAACCGCCAGCACAATCTGCTTGGGTGATTCGCTCTTTAACTAAACCAATAATCAACTCATCAGAAACAAGCTTGCCTTCATCCATTACGCGTTTTGCAGCCACGCCAAGCTGTGTACCAGCATTGATTGCTGCACGTAACATGTCTCCAGTCGATATTTGTGGGATACCAAACTTACCCATTAAAAATTGGGCTTGAGTACCCTTACCTGCACCAGGAGCACCAAGAAGAATAATGCGCATACCGTGTCCTTTGAATTATAAATTATGTTTAAAATTATAAGATTAACTTTACACATTAGACTTTAATGTTACAAGAATAATAAGCCCTGCATATGAGACAAAAATCCCAATAAGCTTACTTTCATCTAGTTAAAACAAAAACGGGCATCTAAGCCCGTTTTTAGTTAGCAAACTACTGCTATTTATTGCTTATTTTGCCAAGCTCGCTAGTAGCTTGTTTAAATTCTGCACAAAGCTTGCGGGGTCTTTCAAGCTACCTTGTTCAGATAACGCAGCCTGGTCAAACAACACGCCAGTCCACTGTGCAAAAAGTTCCTCATCTTGCACATCAGCTAATAATTTAACTAGCTGGTGTTCAGGGTTTAGTTCAAAAGAATACTGAGCTTCAGGAACCGGTTGACCTGCTGACTGCATCAACTTAATCATTTGTGTGGTCATACCTTGCTCGTCAGCTACAATACAAGCTGGTGAGTCAGTCAAACGATGTGTGAATTTAACATCTTTCACTCTATCGCCTAACGCAGCTTTAACTCGCTCAGTCAAACCTTCAACCTGCTTTTCTGCTTCTTCTAAGGCTTTCTTACTTTCTTCGTCTTCTAAGTCACCTAAATCTAGCGCACCGTGGGTAATAGATTGAAAGGACTTTTCGTCGAACTCAGTCAAATGAGACATTAACCACTCATCTACACGGTCTGCCATTAGTAACACTTCGATTCCTTTCTTACGAAAGATTTCTAAGTGTGGACTAGAATTTGCAGCTTTATAACTATCGGCAGTAATGTAATAAATTTTGTCCTGCTTTTCTTGCATGCGACTAATATAATCTGCAAGAGAAACAGTTTGAGCTTCTGAATCGGTATGAGTAGAAGAAAAACGCATCAAACCAGATATTTTTTCTTTGTTAGCGAAGTCCTCAGCAGGGCCTTCTTTTAGTGCATTACCAAACTCTGCCCAAAATGCTAAATACTTTTCAGCATCATTTTTAGCAATTTTTTCAAGCATTTGTAACACACGTTTCGTGCAACCTTGACGCATCGCTTGAGTCACTTTATTGTCTTGTAATATTTCACGAGACACATTTAATGGCAAATCATTTGAATCCAATAAACCTTTTACAAAACGAAGGTATGTTGGCAACATTTGTTCCGCGTCATCCATAATAAACACGCGTTGCACATAAAGTTTCAGACCGTGTTTATGATCACGGTTCCACATATCAAACGGAGCTTTGCTTGGTATGTATAACAAACTGGTATATTCAGTTTTACCTTCAACCTTATTATGTGACCAAGTCATAGGATCACTAAAGTCGTGAGAGATATGTTTGTAGAATTCTTTGTATTCGTCTTCACTCACATCAGACTTATCACGCGTCCAAAGCGCAGTAGCTTTGTTTACTGCTTCCCAAAATGCCGGCACTGCAGGAATTTTAGTCTCGTCAGGACCATCACGCTCAGGCTCTTCTTCTTTGAACATTTTGACAGGAATACTAATGTGATCAGAATATTTGCTCACGATTGAGCGTAAACGCCAATCATCTAAAAATTCTTTTTCGTCTTCTTTTAAATGCAGAGTGACTTGTGTACCGCGGCCAGCTTTTTCAATATCGGCAATAGTAAACTCACCTTCACCAGCTGATTCCCACTGCACGCCTTTAGACTTGTCTTCACCGGCAACACGTGTAGTTACTGTGACTTTATCAGCAACAATAAAAGCTGAATAAAAACCTACACCAAATTGGCCTATAAGCTGTGAATCTTTGGCATCATCGCCAGACAATTTACCAAAGAACTCTTTTGTACCTGACTTAGCGATGGTGCCCAAATGTGCAATCACATCCGCTTTGTTCATACCAATGCCGTTATCAGCAATAGTAATAGTGCCAGCGTCTTTATCGATACTGAGTTTAACGTGTAAATCGCCATCACCTTCGTAAAGACTATCGTTAGACAAAGCTTTAAAGCGTAATTTATCTGCAGCATCAGCCGCATTAGACACTAATTCACGTAAAAATATTTCTTTGTTCGAGTAAAGCGAATGGATCATCAGTTGAAGTAGTTGTTTTACTTCGGTTTGAAATCCATGAGTTTCTTGTTGGGCTGCTTCAGCCATAACCAAGTGTCTCCTGAGTTGTAGTTACTAAAATGATGTCACTGTAGATGAGGTCTGTTAATTTGTTTTCAAGGATAATTTCACAATTTGTTTTTTTTGACTGCTAATCAGGCTCAACTAATTTACACTTATCTTCTTAGATTCAGTCATACAGGCTCAATCAATAGTATGTGAGGTTAAATGCCAGTAGCATTAGATGAACTACAAACCGCCGTATGGGTCTATGATATTGAGAAATATAGTATAATCTGGGCAAATCAAGCTGCTTTAAGGTTGTGGGATAGCCCGTCAGTAGAGGATCTAAAAAAAAGAGACTTAAAAACAGGGTTATCGGTAGCCGTTCGAGACAGCCTGCTCCAATACCAGCGAGCGTTTGAACTAGACCAGGTAATTCAAGAAAATTGGTTTTTCACCCCAAAAGGCAAAGACACTCAAGCATTTTGTCAGTTTTCTGGTCATCGATTAGCTGATGGTAGAATGGCCATGCAGGTTGAGGCAACAACAGCAACGAATATTTATCATTCTGATGAGCAATTTAGTGCCACCACTATTCTTTCTAGTTTCACCATGAGTGGCGAATTTATTAGTGGTAACCCCCCTTATATTAAAGCGTTTGGACACAAATTTGCACTGTTAAACCAAATAATTTGCGAACCAGACACGCTGCAAAAAATCTATCTATGCATCAACCAAAAACAACGTTTTGAAGGCGATGTGTTGATGAATAGTGCACAAGGTAAAACTTGGTATCACCTCATCGCTGTTAATACTCAGCATGCAGAAAGCAACTCAACTATATTGCTTCATCATTATGATATTCACAAACGTAAAACTACTGAACAAACATTACAACATCAAGCGTGGACCGATCCCCTTACAGACTTACTTAATCGCCGAGGTCTAACCCATGCGCTAAAGTGCAGTGTTGAGAGCGATATTCCGTTTACTTTGTTATATATCGACTTAGACGGTTTTAAGATGGTAAACGACTTATCAGGTCATAATGCGGGAGATATTATTTTATCTGAAGTAGCCGACAGGCTTCGTCAGAGCTCTCTACCTGGTTCAACATTGTGCAGATTTGGTGGTGATGAATTTGTCTTAGTATTGTATCAAGACTTATCAGAACACGCTTTAGTTGGCCTATTAAATCGAATAATTGATTCTATTTCAGAGCCTTATCAAGATAATCAGCAAAACCCAATAGTATTATCAGCTAGCATCGGTTTATCTCGCTTTCCTAAAAATGGTTACGTTATTGAAAATTTGATCATGTGTGCCGATGCAGCTATGTATCAAGCCAAAAAATCAGGAAAAAAAAGATGGGTTGAATATCAAGTAGGTATGGAAAAGGAATTAAAACGTTTGAGTGATTTATCACAAAAACTGTCTCTAGCTTTGAAAAACCAAGAATTGTCCTTGTACTATCAGCCTATAGTAGACATTTCTAAAAGCAGTACCACCTCTTTTGAAGCGCTGCTCCGCTGGTATAATTCTGAGTTAGGTCACATCAGTCCACAAGAGGTGATTGATGTTGCAGAAAAAACAGGCCTAATCCATGATATTGAAAACTGGGTTCTAAATCGTGCTATACATGACCTGTGCACATTCAAACAAATAATAGGTCAACACGTCACCATGGCCGTTAATATTTCAGGCTTACATATGTTAGAACCAAACCTTGGCGAGTATGTGTTTTCTTTATTAAAACAAAACAACTTGCAACCATCAGATTTAACTATTGAACTCACAGAAAGTGTGTTGTTAACTAATATTGATTCAGAAGATTCTCCTGCCAATCAAATGACTAAGGGCGGTATTCGTTTGAGTATTGATGATTTTGGCACCGGTTATTCGTCTCTGGCATACTTACATGCCATACCCGCCTCCGTTGTAAAAGTCGATAAGGCATTTTTGAATCAAACAGAAAACAACACTGTCACGCTAGAGTGCATTCACACCTTGGTAAGTTCACTGAACATGAATAGTTTGATTGAAGGTATTGAAACTCAAGAACAGTCATTATTATTACAAAGGCTTGGTTTTAACTTACAACAGGGCTATTACCATGGCAGACCACAACCACTAGATTACTATCTATCTGCTCCATTCAATTAAATCTAAATTCGGGTTACCGACACTTATATGTCCCTACGCCCAGCAAAAGCGTAAGTAAGAGTATTACCATCAATGTACTCTAACTCACCGCCAACAGGCACCCCATGCGCAATACGGGTAGCTTTGATACCTTGGCTTCTACACATTTGTGCGATGTAATGTGCTGTAGCCTCTCCCTCTACAGTGGGGTTAGTTGCCAAAATCACCTCTGTAATAGCATCGCTTTCAAATATTTGCGACAGTTGCTCTAAACCAATATCTGCAGGGCCAATGCCGTCAATTGGCGATAAATGCCCCATCAATACAAAATAACGGCCTTTGAACTCTAAAGTCTGCTCAACAGCCAGCATATCTTGAGGAGATTCCACCACACATAATTGTTGATTATCCTGACGCTTTGGATTGGCACAGATTTCACATAATTTATTTTCACAAAATGTTCGACACTTTTCACAATGTTTGACGTGCTCCATCGCATTGTGCAACACATGACTTAATTGCAACGCCCCTTGACGATTTCGCTCTAAAAGATGAAACGCCATACGCTGAGCACTCTTAGGCCCTACACCTGGTAGTATTTTAAAAGCATCAATTAATTCTTTAATTAGTGGGCTAAACTGCATTTATCACCTAAGTTTTTGTTTTATTGTAAATTATATCGTATGACGATCAGCCTAAAAACGTATTAAAACCAAATTAAGCTCAAATATTATGTTTTCCAAACTATCTTGTAATCAAATATGTATCAGCGTTACTCTAATCAGAAGCGCTGGGACAACCTTATATTAGATTTCATTTTGAACTCCTATTGTCCTCTACTTTCCTCTATTTAACGCGTTATCTGTAGGCTTTCAAAGTGGTTTTTAAAAGGTTTATAAAAAGCTTATGTACAGTAATCTATACTCAAAATAATTGTCAATTATACGTCTACTTTTGCAAATTGGATGAGTCTATCAACATTATTAAAGTGTTCAACCTGAACCCTAATATGGTTAATCTCATCCAATACATTTTTAGATGTTGTTGTAAAAATATTTAGACCAGCTCGATTTCATCCAGTTTTAGTCACTTACTTTAAAAAAGAAGAGGGACATTCTATCTTTTTGCTTTTGTCTAGTATGTTTACTCGGTTCACTCTTTATTTCGTAACTCAAGCACTCATAAAATTAACCATACTGACTGACTTTACGTTTTTTCGATCTACCACAAATACCATAAATCAACTTTTCCCTATACGCATCATTAATACAAACACTCTTTGTCATCGTATCTGATGAGGACAGACCACAATCATTACAAACAAGAGCTTTAAAGAACATACCACTTGTGCAACTGAAAAGTGACCAACAGTCCTTCACACAAATTTAAACTTTTATGTGCAAATAGGTACTTGGTGACTTAACGATATTTTTCCTCGAATGTTTTTGAGGCAATATGCAAACTATATTTCGGCGACAACAATTCATTGATGAAAACCGAAGGGGCCATCGAGTCAGCAATCAAGTAGCTTTTCTTTTTAGCTCTGGTTAGGGCTACGTACAGCAGCCTTCTCTCTTCTGAGTGTGGAAATGAATCTAAGCTTGGCAGCAACGCTTCAACCACTGCATCCTCTTTATTCAAATTTGGGGATCCTGTTCTTCCTTGGAAGAAACCCACTAGAATACAATAATCAGCTTCTAGTCCCTTTGAACCATGAAAAGTCCAGTATTTGATTGTCACACTATTTGAACTAGGAAGTGCCTCTTTCAGCTCTTGTTTGACTTGTTCAAGTAGATATCTATATCGCGCTAATATAGAAATGGAACTGTTAATATCATTATTTAAAATAGTGGTCACAACTTGGAGAATTTGTTTTGAAAGATTCTTTTTTCCATCAACGATACTGTCCAGTAAATAAACCTGAGAACTATCGACCTGTGTATGAGTTGTAACCTGCTTTTTATATTGTTCAGGATTTTGCATAATAAACATCCCTGCAATATCAGCGATACTGTTATTATAGCGAAACGTTTTATCGAGTTTAGTCACCGTATTTTGACCTACTAACTCATCAAACTTAGTGGTCAATTCGAGCTTGCTACCAGCAAATCGATATATTGACTGCCAATCATCACCAACAACAGTGAGAATAGGTTTAGGTCCATAAGTAATTAGCGCATTGAGAAAATCCATTCGCGACATCGATATATCCTGAAATTCGTCAACTAAAATATGACTCCATGTTGGCAGAAACTGTTTAGATGTTATTGCACTAGTTGAACGAATAATCATGTCGTCAAAGTCAATACTGTGCTTATTTATCAATTCTTTTTTATATGATGTTTGCAGATTATCAAGTAGTTCAGAATATGCCTCAGAGTTAGGTATGTTGTTGGCTACTAAACGACTTAATATTGCTTTTTTATCTAGTCTCTCAACTCGTATAGCTTGTAAACATTTAAGATAACGTTTTGAGCTATCGTCGATAAGCTCCATCTCTTTTAAAACATCTACTACATCTTCTGACGGTTTTTGATTGGTTTTTATCCCACATTTATTCATCAGTATTGACAATCGATTTTCTAAATTATCTTCTAACCAATCGTAGTGAAAAGTCTCAAGCAATTCTGTATTACACTTTTTGTGCAGAGCACGCTTTTGCCTTATGCCTTCATTGTATTCAACATTATCGATATAATGTCTGGTTTTACCCTGACGATCGATACCAAAATGTTCAATATATATATTAGTATCCGTAATATGAAAATTGGGCTTATAATCAAATTCGACCTGCAGTTTTGTTTTCGATACGAACGGTACTTCGTACTCGTAAGTAACATCGTTCAAAAACAACCAGTTTGCTATGATTAACTCTTGATAACCTTTTACTTGTTCGCCTTGCAGAGTTCTGTATTCGTTGTCTCTCAAATATGCATCGTATTCGTCTTTTATTTTGAAATCAAAAGGGTTAACAGGCTGATATGTAAGCTTAATAAAGTCACATAGTGCTTTGGGGTTAGTCGTTATGTAATCAGTTAACCATAAGGTTACCCAGTTCTGAAGCTTATTGGGGTCATTGCAGAACTCAGAAAGATAAGTCGGTATATTTGTTTCTTTAAGTATCTTTCTACCCAGTGCATGGAAGGTTGAAACGAAGGGCATATTATCACCTTGTTTATTACAGGCTGTGCCTCTTGCTACGACTCTTTCCTTTAGCTGTTTAGCTGCCGCATTGTTATAAGCCAGGATTAAAACCTCTTCACTTTTAGCCATTCCTGTTGCCACTAAGTCCAGTGCTTTAGCCACCATGACCGATGTTTTGCCCGTGCCTGCTGCTGCAAGGACTAGGTTGAAATCATTGTTTCTAACAACGGACAGTCGTTGGTTTTCTGTAAGAGGATGTGATTCGATGTTATCAAAAAAAAATTTTTTACTTTTTAATTGCTGGTTTTCGTAATGTTTTCGTAAAATATGCTTCCCTTTTTGTAAAGGAAAACATGCCTCCCACCTAGCTAAAATTTCAAGGGTATTTTTGTTTAACGTTGATTGCCAGACTGGTTTCGATATTGTATAGCTATTTAAAAAAGGAGTCGCCTTAGCTTCAATTAAATCAATTGAAGAATCACGTAAATATTCAAAACGTGATTTTTTCATTAAGTGATCGTTTACTATGTTTATTCTATTGGTGATATTGTCAATAACCTGCTGTTCGATATATGCGAACGCCTGTTTGAGGTTGGTTTTTTTTAAGAACGAATAGCGGTAGTGATGAGTGGATGTTTTGATATTCAGAATGTGGCCCAGAACGCCACGTTTAACTTGTGGGATATCAGTAATATCTGAGTATTTCAAAATTCTTTGTTCTGAATGACCTTGGTCAATAATCAAATGTTGCTCAACAACCGCTAACCTATCGATACTTCCAAATAATTTCCCCAAAAAATTGGGTGTAACGATTTTTTCCTGCATTTTTCACCTAAATCTTTATAACTTCTAATTTTGACTACTCGGACAAACTCATCTGCCCTACAAAAATATTCTTTTAACTGCTTACAAGATTCGGTTCATCATCAATTTCTAAAAACCTTATTTAAGCCTTGTTTAAACCTTATTAAATTAAATTCACTATGCTCTATAGGAGTATAAAACTTAGCATTTAATCAGAGATATATCACTATTTATCAATAAGATAGACATTAAAAAGCCAACTACAAAGCTGGCTAAATATAAAATTCTCGACTGTTATTAACTGTTAAAATCATTTAGTTTGACAGTTAATAACGGTCCAGAATGTCTGTTTTACAGCGTTTTATAACTAAAACGGCATCTTAAAACCTGGAGGTAAAGGCATACCACCAGTGACATCTGCCATTTTTTCTTTAGTGGTTTCTTGCACACGTCTGACACCGTCATTAAATGCTGCAGCGACCAGGTCTTCGATCATTTCTTTATCTTCTTCCATCAGACTTGGATCAATATCAACTCGACGCACTGCATGACTGCAAGTCATTGTTACTTTAACCAAGCCTGCACCGGACTGACCTATTACTTCTGTTTTGGCTAACTCTTCTTGATTTTTTTGCATGCGCTCTTGCATTTGTTGCGCCTGCTTCATCATGTTACCCATTCCGCCTTTCATCATAATCTGTCTCTCTTCCTTTCGGATAAATGTCTATTATTAATTGGTTATCTAGCTTGAATACTGTCTTCGTCTACTTTGGCAGCAAACTGTTGCTGTAATAATTGAATACCTGGGTCACTCTTCACCACTTCGCGAGCGTATTCGTTACGCACTTGGTTCACTTTAAGTTGCAAAGCGTAAGGAGTGTTAATGGGTTGTCCTAGTTCAATTTCAAGTTCAATAGGTTCATTAAGTGCTAAACAAAGTGCTTCTTTGAGCTGTTGCTGACCGGTATCAGAAATAAGATGGGCTTTTGACGCTAAAAGTGTCAACTTAATCGTATGGCCTTGTTGATTAAATGCAGAGTGTAAGGCCAATTGTTTGGTCAAAGCGGTGACTTGCATATCTTCGATTAACCGACTCCAATCGTCCACTTGTAATGCTTTTAGCACTTTTTCTTTATTGGGTAAAAAAGTAGAAATCTGTAGGGTAACATCGCCAACATTTTCTTCATCCAAATGAGCGCCGGAGTCAAAAAATTCTGCCTCTACCGCGTTTTTTTCTGCTGAAAAAGGGCTAGTTATAGGCGTATGCACGGATGTAGGTACTGGCGAAACCACTGGAGTAACTTTATGTATAAATGCAGATGTGGCTTGCGATCCATGTTCGACTGGCCAAGGCGGTACATTATCCAAAATATGCTCTGGACCATTTGATGAGTTAGCCTGTGGCTCAGAGTTTGGAACTGATGCTGTTTGTAAACCTTGACTTTGCTGTTTATCATTAGCTGCGGGTTGACTTTCAACTTCTTGGTTTTGCTTTCGGATCGCCGCTAAATTAAATGGGGTAGAACTTTCAGACTTTTTTACCTGTTCAGCTCCTTCCTCCTTATTATTTTGGCTTTGCTTAAGTTTATTACGCAGAGCGATTAAATCAGCGGTAGAAGTGTTGGGTTTTGAATAAGTCTGTGGATTTAGAGAAGTCTGTTGATTTAAAGAAGCCTGCGGGACTTGTACCTGATTAGGGGTATTTTCATAATCACTTGGCTGGTAATTACCAGAAAAAGCCTCAGATGACTGGTCATCAAGCGTTACAGGTTGATATTGGTCGTAATCTATTGATTGATGACCAAAATTTTCTGCCTGAGTCATAATGTCTTGCTGTTGGGCGGATAAATCAGCATTTGATTGTGATGCCTCGTCGATCTGAGGTGGTGGCGGTGGCGTCACTTTTCGTTGCTTTGATACTACTGAAGACTCGGGTGATTGCTCGGGCTCAGGAGAACGTTTAGCAGTATAGTCCTGATTAACTGCGGTGTTATTTTCAGCTAACGCTTCAACCGGAGTGTCTTGCTGTCCTAAATTTTTATCAACAGGCTCAGCGTCAGATACAGTTTGATTAGATACATTGTTATCACCAGAAACATTATAATTACCTGCTTCAGGTTTTATTGCAGCTGAGTCTGTCACATCACTGTTAATCGACTGGATGTTCGTTTGTTGTGGCAGCAATGCTACATCTGGAGTATTAGCAACAATATCCAGCGGCTCTAATTTTATATTATTCGGACAAAAAGCCAACATGCGCAACAGAGTCATTTCTAGGCCAGTTCTGGCATCAGCCGCATGAGGTAAATCTTTCTTACCCGTAAGAGCAATTTGATACAGCAGTTGAATTTGTTCCGCAGGCACAGACTTAGCTAATTGAAAAATAGCTCTGGCTGAAATAGTTTCTAACTTACATGCGTCAGGTACAAATTGGGTTAAAGCAATTTGATGGAATAGGCTCATGATTTCAGCCAATACCAAAGCATAATCTGGCGCTTGTATAGCCATCAACTCGACTTGTTGCATTACTTTGGCGCTGTCTTTTTGAACCACAGCATGGACCAATTTTAGAACTTGGTTTTTATCCATCAGTCCCAGCATGTCTGTGACTATTTGTAACCCAACAACACCGTTACCTTGAGCTATGGCTTGGTCTGTTAAACTCAATGCATCACGCATACTGCCTTGCGCTGCTCTAGCTAATTGGCTGAGTGCTTCTTTATCAAACTTGATACCCTCTTCGCTCAAAACAAAGTCTAGCTGTTTGCTAATTTGTGCACGAGACAAAGCTTTTAGGTTGAACTGTAAACATCGAGATAAAATCGTAACAGGTAGTTTTTGTGGATCAGTAGTCGCTAATAAAAACTTAACATGAGGTGGCGGCTCTTCGAGGGTTTTCAGTAAAGCGTTAAAACTATGCTTCGACAACATGTGTACTTCATCGATTAAATAAACTTTATAGCGACCACGACTAGGTTTGTACTGCACGTTATCAAGCAACTCACGCGTGTCTTCAACCTTGGTGCGTGATGCAGCGTCTATTTCAAGTAAATCGATAAAGTTGCCATGTTCGATTTCTTTGCAAGTGCTGCATTGACCACAAGGTTTAGCACTTAAACCTTGTTCACAATTTAAACTTTTTGAAAAAATCCGCGCGATAGTGGTTTTACCCACACCTCGAGTACCAGTAAACAAGTAAGCATGATGCAATCTATTATTATCAAGTGCATTGGAAATAGCAGTAACAACATGCTCTTGCCCGACTAATTCGCCAAAACGATTAGGTCGCCATTTTCTTGCTAAAACTTGATAACTCATTTTACTTAGTTACTCGCCTTCGAATTCACAAATAGAAAAACTGGTGACACCACAGTCAGTCAGTTTTTGTTCACCACCTAGTTCTGGTAAAGAAATAACAAAACCAGCGTGTTCAACTACACCGCCTAAGCGCCTGATTAAATTAGCTGTAGCGATCATAGTACCGCCTGTTGCCAATAAATCATCCAACATCAATACTTTTTCACCTGGCTTCACAGCATCTCTGTGAATTTCTAAGCAATCAGTGCCGTACTCCAATTCGTAACTTTCGCTTATGACTTCACGAGGTAGCTTATTAGGTTTACGCACAGGAATAAATCCTATACCGAGCTCTATAGCCAAAGGCGCACCAAACAAAAACCCGCGGGCTTCGGTGCCAGCTACTTTATCAAAACCCATCGGCGCATAATGCTTCAATAAGATTTCGATGGAGGCTGAGTAGGCTTTGTGGTCTTCTAAAACCGAGGTCACATCGCGAAACATGATCCCAGGCTTTGGGTAATCAGGAACGGTTTTAATAACCGATTTTATATATTCGGCGGGCACGAATTTCCCCGTAATTTAAAAATTAGATAAATAAAGTAGCTGCGGGTATTAAAGGTAAAAAACAAACCAGCCAAGTATGACATGCATTAACGGCAACGCTAGCAGCACACATAAGGCTGCAATCAAATAGCCCCAATTAAACGGGTCATGTGAACTGTTATCATCTTGCATTATTGCACTCCAGACTTATAGGGTAAAAACCCACATTAAACAACTAAAATGAAGGCGCAGATGTTAATCCAAAGTCTTATAAATTGATAGTCCTAAAAGTCAGACTTGGGGATGTATGGCCAAAAATATAACGACTGCATGATACCAACAGAATATTAAAACCTAATAGACTTAATCTTTGGGTGAAGTGAATAAAGTCAGCAATCAGGTGTGTTCATGAGTGAGCAATTATTGCTCTGCAATAAATAATATTTCTTGCAGCAATAACTGCTTTATTACTTGTTGCAGTGAACCAGTGATTTGATGCACATCGAGTTGCGGCATGGCTTCGATCATTATTTTAGTGAGTGAATCAACCGTTGCCCTCCCCTGTTTCATAATGGAGTTTAACAAGTGTGCTGATACTGCATTAATTAAGGTGAAATTCACTTCATCTGTGGTATCTCGATAAACCACTACGTACACTATTTCGGTTATTTGTGAAGGAGAAAATTCAGCACTAATTTGATGAACAGGATATTGATAACTCACTAAAGTAGCTAATTCTGACATCTGAACTTGGGTTATTGGTGAAAATCCATCCCATTTTTTAGTCCTTTGACTCGACTTTCGAACACTTACATCTAACTCTAACCATTCGTAATGTGCCAGTTCACGCATAAAAATTGGGTCGAACTCAGTCAGTTCGTACTCATTGCTTAAAAACTCTATAAATTCTTTACTAATATCAATAAAATATGGAGAGCGGCACTCATGCTTAATAAAAAAGGTTCGCGCTAGCTCTTTCCATTGTTGTTCACTGTACAAACTTTCCAAAACAGGAAAACCTGAACTAAGGAAGCTCAAAATATTTTTAAAAAATAATTCTCTATAGATTTTTAAACGTCGGTCTTCGATACCACCATCAAACAGATTAGCTTCTGGATTTTTTATATGCTGAATAAAAGCATGTTGTGTTTCTCTCAAAGACTTCATTAGGCTCTAAATTTTCTGGGTTGTTTAGCAGACATTTGGTGTTGCACATGCTTTTGAATAGTTCTGATTTTTTCCATCTCTATTAATAACTCACTGATGGGTGGAATATTAAAATCTCTTTCTAACAAGGTGGGAAAAACACCATGGATCTCATAGGCTTTTTTAAGTAGTTGCCACACCGGCTCAATAACGTCGGAGCCATGGGTATCAATTTTTAGATCATCGGCTTCGTCATAATGTCCGGCAATATGCCCATAAACAATTTTTCCACTGGGCATGGCAGACAAAAATTTTTCTGCATCATAATTATGATTAATAGAATTCACGTAAATATTATTTACATCCAATAACAACAAACAACCTGACTCATTAAGCACAGATAATGTGAACTCTTGTTCAGTCATCTCTTGTCCGGGTGCAGCATAATAAGACACATTTTCTAGCAACAGCGGCCGCTCGATAATATCTTGCACCTGTTTAACCCGATCAACCACATGTGTAACTGCTTCTTCAGTAAACGGAATTGGCATCAGATCATATAGATGACCCTGACCAGAGCAATAACTTAAATGTTCACTGTAATATAAAATCTGATGCCTATCTAAAAACAGTTTAACGTCTTTTACGAAGTCAATGTCAAGTGGCTCAGGGCTGCCAATAGATAGAGACAAACCGTGGCTAACAAAGTTACTGCCAGAGGTGAATTGATTAAGGTTCTTCTGATACTTGCCCCCGAGAGGGATCCAGTTTTCGGGCGCTACTTCCCAAAAATCGACAGAAGCAGGAATGTCAGGTAACAGTTCATCGAACATTTCTCGACGTAAACCTAAGCCTACTCCTGAAAGATGTTTATTCATCATTAAATTTGTCCTGTCTCTTATAAACCTCTCCGAGCCCACGA
>OOGD01000052.1_pt1 | contig 30324 bp, 24 predicted proteins | sample 1670381 | NCBI WGS metagenome assembly OOGD01 (sample SAMEA98146918, study PRJEB22522) | marine metagenome | biome: marine biome; feature: marine water body; material: sea ice | place: Arctic Ocean | collected 14-Sep-2015 | depth 1.3 m | reverse complement strand
ATGAACAACTTATTAATAATAAAGAAGCCACTCTTAAAGCTCTTTTAGATTTTTGTGATATTGAATGGGATCAAGCATGCTTAGATGAAACGAAGGTATTCCACCCCGTTAAAACATTAAGTAATGTTCAGGTTCGAAAGACGATGCACAAAACTCTCATCAACCCAAGTCAAAATTATTTACAGTATTTGCAATTTTTCTTAGCTGATGAGCTTTAATATTATTGATATCAAAGCTCATGCAATAGAGTTTGTTAATTAATTATTAATTTCATATAAATGTATTGAGAAATATTGACTAAACTTAATGGGGGTTAATTAAGTCATGTTATTTTAATGAGTTCTATCAAGAAGACTCTGGTTATTTTTTTTGCTAGGATAAACATCATCTTTATTAACTTTATTCAATAGTTTCATTCCTTTTCATATCGCCAATTGGCATTAATTGGCAACGCCTCACCTCTAATATTCATCTAGAATTAACATCTTAATTACAATAAACAAACACTTATTAAACGTTTGCTTAACGCCATAGGTCAGTAAATGAAAGATAGAAACCATTTAGCTAATATTGGGCTCATCCATCAGGTAAATATCATTGAAAATGGCCTAATTGATATCCCCATGTTGCAAGTCTTACAAACAGACGGCACATTGCACCCAGAAGCTGAGCTACCGGACATTTCCCAGCAAGATTCCCTCAAAATTTTACAAACGATGCAATACATCCGGGTATTAGATGAAAGGATGGTAGCCGCACAACGCCAGGGTAGAATAAGTTTTTATCTAGCCTGTACCGGTGAAGAAGCCTCAACGGTAGCCAGTGCAGCGGCACTAAAACCGCAAGATATGATCATGTCGCAGTATCGTGAGCAAGGGGCATTGGCCTATCGAGGTTTTTCAAGTAAAGAATTTATGGATCAAATGTTCAGCAATCAAAATGAGCTTAATAAAGGTAGGCAAATGCCTATCCATTATGGTTCTAAATCACTTAATTTTATGACTATTTCTTCGCCATTAGGTACCCAAATACCTCAGGCTAGTGGTTATGCCTACGGGCAGAAGATGGCAGGTCTTGAAGCTGTGACCATTTGTTATTTTGGCGAAGGAGCAGCATCTGAAGGAGACTTTCATGCTGGTCTCAACATGGCTGCAGTTCTGGATTGTCCTGTTATTTTCTTCTGTCGAAATAACGGTTATGCCATTTCAACACCTTCAGAAGAACAATTTGCTGGGGATGGTATTGCATCAAGAGGCATAGGTTATGGAGTTAGAACAATTAGAGTGGATGGCAACGATGTATTAGCTGTTTATGCAGCGACTCAAGAAGCAAGAAAAATTGCGCTAGAGCATAATTGTCCAGTCTTAATAGAAGCGATGACATACAGACTCGCAGCGCACTCTACCTCAGACGACCCGACAGGTTATCGCTCAAAAGATGAAGAAGAGCGCTGGCGTCTAAAAGATCCCGTGCTTAGATTCAAAACATGGATGTACTCAAAACAGTGGCTAGACGAAAAACAAAACCTAGCTTTTATAGAAGAAGTCAGAAAAGAAGTTTTACAAGCACTTAAACTTGCTGAACAAGTACCAATATGTCCGATAGAACAAATCATTGAAGATGTCTATGACACTCCACCCTGGCACCTAAAAGCACAATTAGCTGAGCTAAAAACACATATTGATATGTATCCAGAAGCATATCCCAAAACATCAGGAAGGTTATAACATGGCAACTATGAATATGCTGCAGGCTGTAAATAATGCGCTTATCACCGCTATGAATGATGACGAGAAAGTCATGGTGTTTGGAGAGGATGTAGGGCATTTTGGTGGGGTATTTAGAGCGACTAGTAATTTGCAGCAAAAGTTTGGTAAAGGCAGATGTTTTAATACACCTTTAACAGAACAAGGCATTATTGGCTTCGCCACGGGTCTTGCTTCTCAAGGCTCAGTACCTGTTGCTGAAATCCAGTTTGCCGACTATATTTTTCCCGCTTTTGATCAAATTGTGAATGAGACTGCAAAGTTTCGTTATCGTTCTGGTGGACAATTTTCATGCGGTACATTGACTATTCGCACACCTTACGGCGGTGGTATAGCCGGTGGGTTGTATCATTCTCAGTCACCTGAAGCATTTTTCGCCCATATACCAGGTATGAAGGTGGTTATCCCACGCAATCCTTATCAAGCGAAAGGCTTACTGTTAGCGTCAATTCGTGACGACAATCCTATTTTATTTATGGAGCCAAAACGTTTATATCGTGCTTCAGTGAGTGAAGTACCTGAAGATGATTATGAGTTACCTCTTGGTCAAGCAGATATTGTTAGTAAAGGAACTGACATCACTTTATTAGCTTGGGGTGCGCAAGTTGAAATTATAGAAAAAGCTGCGTCAATGGCAGAAGACCAAGGGATCTCTTGTGAAGTAATAGATTTACAGAGTATTTTACCATGGGACATTGAGACGGTATGCAGCTCTGTTGAGAAAACAGGAAGGTTATTGATCAATCACGAAGCACCGCTAACTGCTGGTTTTGCCAGCGAGATAGCTGCTAGCGTTCAAGAGAAATGTTTTCTATATCTTGAGTCACCTATTTGCCGGGTTTGTGGCTTAGATACACCTTATCCGTTAGCGCATGAAAAAGAATATATGCCAGACCATCTAAAAACTTTCGAAGCAATAAAACGCACTGTGAATTTTTAACATTGATTTTTTAGCCCTATTTTTAGCTCGATTTTAAGGAGCAAACTATGCAAGATTTTATTTTACCTGATATTGGCGAAGGCATTGTTGAATGCGAAGTGGTCAAGTGGTTAGTCGCTGAAGGCCAAAATATACTAGAAGACCAACCTGTAGTTGAGGTCATGACTGATAAAGCATTAGTTGAAATCCCCTCTAAGTACAGCGGTGTCGTGACTAAATTTTATTATGCAGAAGGTAATATTGCGAAAGTGCATTCACCTTTATTTGCCATGCAGATTATTGAAGATGATACGTTGCGAGAGGTATCATCAGCGGTCACCCCAGAAATCAAAGATATTGAACTTAAGTCATCAAATAACATAACAACAACTAGTCAAATCAGTGCTAATGTTAGCAAAGAAAATACAGGTAAAGCCCTAGCAAGCCCCGCGGTAAGAAGGCTAGCTAGAGAACTTGACGTTGATTTATCACACATTACTGGTAGTGGTGACAAAGGTCGTGTTTTAAAAGACGACCTAATCGATGTTTCATTACCAGAAGTCCAGCCTGCTATTTTAACACCAACAACACAATCCACTCAAGTTAGTCAAATAACAACAGGCGGTGAACATGTGGAGCCTATTCGTGGCATACAAGCGGCCATGGCAAAGCATATGATGCACTCAGTTTTTACGGTGCCACATTTTAGTGTAAGTGAAGAAATACAACTGGATAAATTAATTGAAGCTAGGTCTCAGCTCAAAGATGTATTTGAGAAAGAAGGGGTGAAACTTAGCTTTATGCCCTTTTTTATCAAAGCTATGTCCTTAGCTTTACAACAATTCCCTATTATTAACAGCCAAGTAAATGATAGTTGTACAGAAGTTACTTATTTTGATGATCACAATATTGGTATCGCAGTGGACTCTAAAATAGGGTTAGTTGTGCCAAATATTAAAGGTGTTCAGCATCTTTCTTTGTTTGAAATAGCCCAAAAGGTTAATGAGTTAATCAGTCTTGCTCGTGAAGGTAAGTTGAAAAGTGCTGACTTAAAAGGCGGCACTATCAGCATTTCAAATATAGGTGTGTTGGGAGGAACAGTATCTACACCTGTTATTAATGCCCCTGAGTCGGCGATTGTGGCAATGGGTAAAATTCAACGTTTGCCTCGATTTGATGAAAATGATCAAGTGAAAGCAGTCAACATCATGCAAGTTAGTTGGTCTGGTGATCATCGAATTATTGATGGGGCAACGATGGTCAGGTTTAATAATTTATGGAAAAAATATTTAGAAAATCCGTTGTATATGTTGGCTAAAAATAAATAGTTTTCTAGCATTCTCTTATTTTGACTCAATTAAAATATGAGGTTGGGAAAACACCCCAAATGTTACATGTACAAATATACTAAGGTTTGTTTTGGATAATAATTTTTCTTAGTTACCTCTACTGGTTTTATTTTATAGCTTTAAAGCAACTTATGAGATTAATTATTTGTATCCTGAGATCATTTTTACGTCAAGTTTTGATGATCTTGGGTGCAATTTCATTCAATTTATGGGAGTCTTTTATTTATAAAAATCAATGAGTTTAGTCAATATGTTAAGCCCCAAAATTGTTCCGAATAATCGACTAATAGCCTACGTAATTCCTGGCATAAAAAAAGATGTTATGCAGAGTATCAGACCCTGTAAAATAACCCGTGATTGGATGGATAATACTCCCGCCCGCTATGCCTACCGATGTATACCCCTTACTGCTGCCAATAGCATGGGGTGGGAAATATTAAATCCAGTTGATGCTGAAATTTCTTGGACAGGGCAGGAGAATGGTGATCAATTGAATATCAAAACCGCTCATCAAGACCCATTTGGTCCTAAACCGCACTTTGGTTCTGGCACAGTGACTTGGTATATTCCTTTTTTATTTCGAACACCACCTGATTACGGTTTGCTTATAAGTGGGCCTGCGAATCAAGATAAAAACTTTGCGGTGCCTTTAGATGCTTTTATTCGCAGCGATTGGTTACCCTTTCCATTCACTATGAACTGGCGTATGACAGAACCTAATAAAACCGTTAAATTTAAAGCAGGTGAACCTATATGTCGTATCATGCCTTACCCACTTGCTTTACTTGATGACATGCAGCTTGAAATTCATGATATGCACGAAGATCCCAATTTTATGCAAGAAGTTAAACAGTGGGATAAACAACGTGCTGGAAATTACCAAAGTCAACGAAAAGCAGAACAGCAATGGGCAGATGAGGGTCGCAAACCTGAATTAAAAGAATTATGGGACTCTAATTATGCGAAAGGACAAGCTGCGACGCCTCCAAAATCCAAACATCAAAATTTATTTAAATGTTCCGCCCCAATTGATAAAAGGGTTAAATAGGGAATCTTTATTGTTATTTACGATGTTTATTATATTGCTTCGTAACAAAGGGTGAGCTAACCATAAATCTAATTTTGCTTTAGTATTAAATCCGACGCAGTGTATATTCAAATAAGTTAAGGAACTGAATTTTGTTAAGTTATCGTCACAGTTTTCATGCAGGTAATCATGGTGATGTTTTAAAACACATTTGTCAGATGCTGATCATCGAAAAACTGAAAAGTAAAGATAAAGGTTTTTGTTATTTTGACACCCATAGTGGGGCGGGGGTTTATCAGCTAAATTCAAAAGAATCACTTAAAACTAATGAGTTTAAGCAAGGTATTGAATGTCTTATCGGACACTCATTTCAAAACGAAGCGATCAATAACTATTTGTCTTTGGTGAATGCCTATAAAGAATTTAATCAATACCCTGGTTCGCCAGAAATCGCTAAATCTACATTACGTCCTCAGGACAAACTGTTTTTGATGGAGTGGCATAATCAAGAAATACAGAATTTAAAAAGTAATATTGGCGGCAAAAACATTGCTATTCATCATAGAGATGGATATGAGGGTTTGTTGGCATTAACGCCACCAGATATGCAGCGAGGTATGGTGCTTATTGACCCTTCCTATGAAGTGTCAAGTGAGTATCAAAAAGTTGTAGATACTGTAGTCACAACCTATAAAAAGTGGAATTCTGCAATTTATGTGATTTGGTATCCGTTAATAAGTGATAGAAAATCAGCGAGTGTTACGTTTGACAGCAGCATCAGTAAAAAAGGCAAAAGTGAAGCTATGATTGAAAGCTTAACTCAGCATAACTTTAAAAATTTACTTAAAATAGAGTTATGCGTAACCACTAATAATGATGCTGGTGGTATGTATGGCTCTGGAATGTTGATTATTAACGCCCCTTGGAAGTTGGATGTAAAAATTAAAGAAAGTTTACAAGAACTATCGCCATTGATGGCTCAAAGTGATGGCGCATCGTATTCAGTTGATTGGCTCATTGAGGAATAATGAAGGAAATTGAGTAGCGCTGCTATGATGACACCTGCGAATATCAAACACTTCTATATTCCCGATGAACAGTCCATTTATTTACTGTCTCACAAGGATGCTAAAAAGTTAAAAGATTGGTTTAAATTGTGTACCGAACAGCTTGAGTTGTTAGGTTATCAAGACATTGAGTTGATAGGAAAAGGCGCGTTTGGCTTTGTTTTTTCGGGTACTTTTGCCGACTCATTATTAGAAACAATAACCCCACAAAACAGCCCTGAAAAACCCACACACATCCAACAACAAGTGTTTAAGTTTTCACGAATAAATTTACCTCAACATGTTCAAGACAGATTAGAAGAAGAGGCATACATGTTGAGTTTGGTCGAACATCCTTATGTACCACGCCTGATCCAGTATCAACAGATCAATAAACAGTCTGTTTTGGTTATGGACAGAGCCAAAGGCGAAGATTTAGAAAAGATATCCTTAAAATATGGGCCACTATCGGTAAGCTTGATTATTAGTCTAGCGGTGCAACTAGCTGATATATTATTATATTTACGCGGTCATCAACAGCACGGACAAAATAAACCTATCGTTCATGGTGATATTAAACCTTCCAATATTGTATTTGATGAAATTAGCAAAAAAGTAGGACTGATAGACTGGGGGTCATCTGTTTTTGCCCAAATTGACCACAAAGGACAGTTTGTTGGTAGCAATATAATGGATTTGATGTCAAGCGACATGCAACAAACTAATGCACGTCTTGGCGATGTATATTTTATCGGTGAAGATCAGCTTAATGGTGGTTTATCTTCTGTGCGATTCGACGAACAAGGCCTAGCCAGCACTTTATATGCATTGGCATCAGGTCAATCAAGTCGTTTTGGGCATAATGTTATCGGTCCAAATTCACTTGGGTTACCACAAGAATTAGCCAAAACCTTAACCGCCATGATGAGTGACTCACTAGAACAGCGAGAACGGGGAGGGGATTATTTCATCAATAATATGCAATTTATGAAAAATTTGGTGCTAAATGAAGATATTCAGTATTCACATGTTTCATTAATACCGACCAGTGTCAGTCTTCACAACAAAGAAATTGATTCTGTTGTTTACAGTTCTCGTAAGTCATTTTTACGTATAGAGGCCTACCAAACAAAGCAAGAACTTAGGTGTATCGACGACGCTCAGTTTGAACGATATTATAAAAATTATATGCAAGGAATGGGTGATACCGAAAAAGCTTTTGTTGCAGCGGTCAGTCGCTTAGGAAAGTACCCTGTGGTGGGTGGCTTAGCAGTAAGGTGGGAAGACACTGGAGTATTTATTGACTCAAGTCTGAATCTACATAATACAAGGTTACAAACGTCATTCGAAGCATCAGTTAATAATGTTGTACATTTTGCCAGAGCAATTAACCGAAATGGTGTTTTTAAGTGTTGTATGTTTAATGCTCGCGATACGCTGCATATTGAACGAAATGATGAAAACAGTGTTTTTATTCCCAAAAAAAGCATGCAAATACCTTTCGAATTGAGTGCAGTATCACTCACCGAGCATGACAGCCGAATGCATTCTTATTTTGAAGATGGTGATGATCCAGATGAGTTGTTAACTCTGCCTCAACAGTTAATGGCTGTTATTAGGCAATTAAATAGTATCCACCATACTGGTTGTATTATTTTTGAGTCTTTACCCACTCACCTTAAAATACATAGCGATTACAAGCTAATCAATCACAGCATGGAATTAGAGTTTAAGAGTTTATTAAAAGATGTTATTGACCTTATCCCCACCATTGAAGGACTAGGGATATCAGGTTTCATGAAATTGCCGTTTAAAGATACGCGATTTTTTACCCATCAAGGTCAATTACCTGATAAGTTTTACCCCAAGGATCCTCATCAAAACATTTAGGGTAAGTTTAAATAGTGTATGAATGAAAAAAGAGAGCTTATGTCAGAAGTAAAACTAGTAGAGTTATTAACCTTAGATAAAATTGAAGAAGGTTTGTTTCGTGGTCAAAGTTGGGATTTAGGGTTTCGAGCGTTGTTCGGAGGTCAAGTCTTAGGTCAGGCTCTTGCCGCAGCTCAACTGACGTTACCCGAAGGTCGTGTTACACATTCATTCCATAGCTATTTTTTATTACCCGGAGATGCAAATAAACCAGTTGTTTTTGATGTGGAAAACGTTCGAGACGGTCGCAGTTTCTCAACCAGAAGAATAAAAGCTATTCAAAATGGAAGGAGCATTTTTTATATGACCGCATCCTTTCAATCGCCCGAAACAGGTCTAGAACATCAATATGCCGACATGCCCAATGTACCACCACCCGAAGATATAAAGTCTGACATAGATGTCTTCGGTAATAATCAAGATAAACCTGGACGCATGTGTGAAAGCATTGGCTATCACAAACCTATCGATATGCGCACCGTTGATTACGTTGATCCTGCTAAAGAAATAGTACAACAACCCAAACGCTATATATGGATGAGAGCACAAGAAATATTGTCTGGTAACGTCAATCTTAATCAAGTGATGTTGGCATATGCTTCTGATTATCATTTATTATCAACTGCACTTCACCCTCATGGAGTGTCTACTAGAGATAAAAATATTCGTATGGCAACGATTGATCATTCAATGTGGTTTCATCATCCTTTTGATTTTGACGAGTGGTTATTATATTGTGCTGAAAGCCCATTTTCCGGAGGAGCGAGAGGTTTAGTTAGAGGCCAATTTTTTAATCGTGATGGTAAGTTGGTTGCATCAACCATGCAAGAAGGGCTTTTGCGCAAAATAGGAGACAGCAAATGATTTATTCATTAGGAGATAACCATGTACATGTTGCTGAAGGAGTCTATATTGCGCCAGGTGCCCATGTAATTGGTAAAGTCGTATTGAAGCAAAACAGCAGTGTTTGGTTTAACACAGTCATAAGAGGTGACTGTGATGTCATCACTATTGGTGAAAACAGTAATGTTCAGGATGGTTCGGTATTACACACTGATGTTGGTGTGCCTTTAACTATTGGTAAGGGTGTCACCATAGGTCATAAAGTGATGTTGCATGGTTGTGAGGTAGGAGATTACAGCTTAATTGGGATCAATTCTGTGGTGTTAAACGGCGCAAAAATTGGAAAATATTGTGTAATAGGTGCAAACAGCTTAATTACTGAAAACATGCATATACCTGATGGCTCACTAGTGATGGGGTCGCCAGCAAAGATAATTAAGTCTATACCTGAGTTACAGCAAAAAACACTTGAAAAATCAGCTCAACATTATGTTGATAATGCTAAAAAATTCTCAACTCAGTTAAAGACATGTTGAAACTCAAGACAAAAAAAAGCCCAAAACTATTTCCAGTTTGGGCTTGGGGGAATGGCTCTTTGTTAGAGCCGTGCGCTAATCTGAACGAACATCTTGAATATTAATACTTTACTAGTTAACACTTTGTTTAATACAAAAAACCTTTAAATACGTGTGTATTTTTGTTGTTTATGCTCGCTATGTTTGTCTTGAAGCGAAGCGTTAATGCTGTGAAAATTGAAAATAAAGTTTAGCCTTAGTTTGGAATATATATGTCGCAATCATTTTCATCTTTTATACCTCCTTCACGCGTCCTCATGGGACCTGGTCCTTCAGATGTATACCCGCAAGTTCTTGAAGCGTTAGCTAGACCTACTATTGGACATTTAGATCCAAAGTTTGTTGACCTAATGGATGAGGTAAAACAACTATTACAATTCGTATTTCAAACGAACAACACCTTAACTATGCCTATATCAGCACCAGGTTCTGCAGGTATGGAATCTGTTTTTGTTAATTTAGTTGAGCCGGGTGATAAGGTTATTGTGTGCCAAAATGGTGTGTTTGGTGGGCGCATGCAAGAAAATGTTCTGCGCTGTGGTGGACAAGCAATTATGGTGCAAGATAAATGGGGTGAACCTACAGATTTGAACAAAGTTAGAGAAACACTGCAGGCTAACCTTGATGTTAAAGCTCTGGCATTTGTGCATGCTGAAACCTCAACAGGTGTGTTAAATGATGCTAAGGCATTGTGTCAATTGGCTAAAGAATTCGACTGTTTAACAATAGTTGATGCTGTAACGTCTTTGGGGGGGAGTGAATTAAAAGTAGATGAATGGCAAATTGATGCAATTTATTCAGGGACGCAAAAATGCCTGTCATGTGTTCCAGGATTATCACCTGTCTCTTTTAGTGATCGGGCTATCGAAGTCATTAAACAGCGCAAACATCGTGTGCAAAGTTGGTTTTTAGATATGGATTTGATCATGGGTTATTGGGGGCGAGGGGGAAAAGAGGGTAAAAGTAGTAAACGTGCTTACCATCATACTGCCCCTGTCAATAGTATTTATGCCTTGCACGAATCACTACTAATCTTGCACAAAGAAGGACTGCAAAATACTCATGCAAGGCACGACCGAAACCATCTGAGTCTAAAGTCTGGATTGGAAAAACTTGGTTTAGAGTTTGTTGTTCAAAAAAACTATCGTCTACCACAATTAAATATGGTGAGAATACCTGATGGTGTTAATGATGCAGAGGTTCGTGATCGGTTGTTAAATGAATTCAATTTAGAAATTGGCGCGGGCTTGGGCGAATTGGCCGGTAAAGTATGGCGAATTGGTTTGATGGGTTGCAGTTCAAGTCGAAAGAATGTTGATTACTGTGTTTCAAGTTTAGAAGCTGTACTCGACTAAATTTAGACATTTCTAAAAACTGACTCTATTGTCGACAGTTTGACCTTGTTATTTTATTTAAAAGCTATAAGATACATCTAGGTTAAATTATTGTCGACAATGTTACTTTGCAAATATTCACTAGTTCGTCGCCTAGCATTACTCGTGCAGATATGGTGTTTACTGACCTTCGACAGCGAATTGTTGAAGGTAACATATCAACCGGATCCAAGTTAAGTGAACCTGAACTTGCCAAATACTATGAAATTAGCCGAAGTACATTACGTGATGCATTATCTCGTTTAGAGGGTTCAGGGCTTCTAGAGCGCAAAGCTAATATTGGTTATCGTGTGGTTACATTGTCAACTGGGCAGCTGCTTGAAATTTTCCGCGTCAGAGAATCTTTAGAAGGTATGGCGTGCCGATTAGCAGCACAAAATATGACATCAAAACAAATTGAAGATTTGAAACAGTTGCTCGAAGTACATAATCAGTACAAGTCATTGCAACAAGGGCAGGCCTATATTCAAGAAGAAGGCGACTTAGACTTTCACTTTTGCATTGTCATGGGCAGCGGTAACAAATTACTGATACGCCTGCTATGTGAAGAGCTATATTATCTGGTAAGGATGTATCGTTATCAATTTGGTATGGCCAGTCCCCGAGCTAAAAGAGCATTCTCTGAACATCATCACATTATTCAAGCCATTGAAGATCAAGATGGTGAACTTGCTGAGATACTAATGCGTCGGCATATTTCAGCTTCGCGCAAAAACGTCGAAAAACGGATGAACACCTTATGAAAACTCCCGGACAACGCTTTCGTCAAGCACTAAAAGACAACCAACCTTTACAAATTGTTGGCACTATTAACGCGTATACAGCGATGATGGCTAAACAAATTGGCCACCAGGCTATATATTTATCAGGTGGCGGTGTGGCTAATGCATCTTATGGTTTACCTGATTTAGGTTTGACCTCTTTGAATGACGTATTAGTGGATGTTCAGCGTATCACTGCTGCCTGTGATCTACCTCTGTTAATCGATATCGATACAGGATGGGGCGGGGCTTTTAATATCGCTAAAACTATTCGTGATATGGAAAAAGCAGGTGCTGCTGCTGTGCATATGGAAGATCAAGTAGCACAAAAGCGTTGTGGTCATCGCCCAAATAAAGAAATTGTATCTTCTGACGAGATGGTAGACCGGATTAAGGCAGCAGTAGACGCTCGTATCGACCCTGATTTTTTCATTATGGCCCGCACAGATTCTTTTGCTCAAGAAGGCTTAGAAGCATCTATTAAAAGAGCCAAGGCTTACGCAGCTGCTGGAGCTGATGGTATTTTTGCTGAAGCGGTAAAAACTGAAGAGCACTATCGAGCATTTTCTGAAGCATTAGACGTACCAATTTTGGCCAATATCACAGAGTTTGGTCAAACTGAACTATGGAATAAGTCAGAGTTAGGCGAGTGGGGGGCAGATATGGTGCTCTACCCACTCAGTGCATTTAGAGCAATGAATAGAGCTGCTGAGAACGTTTATCAATCTATTTTGACAAATGGTGATCAAAAATCGGTGGTTAACAGCATGCAAACACGCATGGAATTGTATGACTATTTAGGTTATCACGCTTATGAGCAGAAACTTGACTCACTATTTTCTGAAGGTAAAAACAAGTAATTATATGCACCCTGCATTTAGGAATAATTATAAACTCTAAAACCCTTAAGTTTTAGAAAAACAAGGGTTCAAATTATACAAGGTGGAATAAATTATGGCTGAAAAAAAACTTAGTGGTGCCGGACTTCGTGGTCAAAGCGCTGGTCAAACTAAACTGTGTACTGTAGGTAAATCAGGATCAGGACTCACTTATTGCGGTTATGATGTGTCAGATTTAGCGGACAACGCAACGTTTGAAGAAGTGGCTTATTTATTATTTAATGGTGAACTACCCAATCAATCACAGTTGTATGATTTTAAAGCAGAGTTACTGACTCAACGTGATTTACCCCAAGCATTAAAAGAAGTGTTAAAACTGATACCAGCAGACGCTCATCCGATGGATGTCATGCGCACTGGGTGTTCATTTTTAGGTAACCTTGAACCTGAAGTCGATTTTAGTGAACAAAACAAAGCCTCAAATAGGTTGCTTGCTGTCTTCCCAGCAATCATGTGCTTTTGGTACAAATACAGTCATCACGGTTTAGAAATTGATTGTGTTACTGATGAAGATTCGATTGGTGGTCATTTTTTAAAGCTGTTAACGGGTAACAACCCATCTGACCTTCACAGAAAAGTAATGGATGTGTCACTAATTTTATATGCTGAGCATGAATTTAATGCTTCCACTTTTACTGCCCGTGTATGCGCTTCTACTTTATCAGATATGTATTCGTGTGTAACAGGTGCTATCGGTTCACTTCGTGGGCCACTGCATGGTGGTGCAAACGAAGCTGCAATGGATATGATCCAAAAGTTTAGTTCGCCTGCCGATGCAAAAGTACAGATGGCTGGTATGTTACAGCGTAAAGAAAAAATAATGGGATTTGGTCACGCTATTTACAGTGAATCAGACCCTCGTAACGTAATAATTAAAGCATGGTCAGAAAAGCTTGGACAAGATTTTGGTGATAGCTCGCTTTACCATATTTCAGTGGCCTGTGAAGAATTTATGTGGGATTCAAAAAAATTATTCTGTAATGCTGACTTTTTCCATGCCTCGGCTTATCATTTTATGGGTATCCCGACTAAATTGTTTACACCTATATTTGTTTGTTCGCGCTTAAGCGGTTGGGCTGCACACATTATGGAGCAACGTTCAAATAATCGTATTATTCGTCCAAGTGCAGACTATATAGGTGCTGAGCCTAGAAAAGTAACGGCTATTAGCCAACGCTAAACGTCTCAATTACAGGCCGATAATAATCGGTCTGATTCTCCTTTTCTATTTTGTGGATCTACATATGAATTACGAATTTCGCAAACCTCTTCCCGGTTACACAATAGCTGGAAATAATGTTGATTATTTTGACACTCGAACTGCAGTAGAAGCTATTAGCCAAGGTGCTTATGCTAGATTACCTTACACATCCCGTGTATTAGCCGAACAATTAGTACGTAAATGCGCACCAGATATCCTCACTGCTTGCCTCGAACAAATTATTTATCGCAAACAAGAGTTAGACTTCCCTTGGTATCCTGCACGTGTTGTTTGTCATGATATTTTAGGACAAACCGCTCTTGTTGATTTGGCAGGTTTACGTGATGCAATAGCAGAGCAGGGAGGCGATCCGTCAAAAGTTAACCCTGTAGTTCCTACCCAATTAATTGTAGATCACTCATTGGCTGTCGAACATGATGGAGATGATCCTGGCGCTTTTGATAAAAACAGAGCGATAGAAGATAGACGAAACGAAGATAGATTTCATTTTATTGAATGGACTAAAACAGCTTTTAAAAATGTAGATGTCATCCCCGCTGGTAATGGCATCATGCACCAAATTAACCTTGAAAAAATGTCACCTGTTATCCAACTCAGAGACGGCGTAGCGTTTCCTGATACATGTGTAGGTACGGACAGTCATACTCCCCATGTTGATGCTTTAGGTGTCATCGCCATCGGTGTAGGAGGCTTGGAAGCTGAAACAGTGATGCTTGGCCGACCATCAATGATGCGTTTACCCGATATCGTTGGTGTTCGACTAGGCGGCAAACGTCAGCCAGGTATCACAGCTACAGATATCGTACTGGCGATCACTGAGTTTTTACGTAATGCAAAAGTTGTTTCTGCATACCTCGAGTTTTTTGGTGAAGGAGCCGCAGAATTAACCATCGGTGACCGTGCCACTATTTCAAATATGACACCAGAATACGGTGCATCTGCGGGCATGTTTTATATCGATAAACAAACCATTGATTATTTGAAAATTACTGGTCGTGACCCAGAACAAGTTGAGCTGGTCGAAACCTATGCAAAACATACTGGTCTTTGGGCAGATGATTTGATTGATGCAGAATATGCAAGAGTATTAGAGTTTGATTTATCATCTGTGGGGCGAAATATGGCAGGCCCATCTAGCCCACATCGTCGTCTTGCTACCGCAGACTTAGCTTCAAAAGGCATCGCTTATGCTGTTGAGAAAAAAGAAGGTGAAATGCCTGATGGTGCGGTTATTATTGCCGCTATTACCAGTTGTACTAACACCAGTAATCCACGCAACGTTGTGGCAGCGGGATTAATTGCTAAAAAAGCCAATGAATTAGGATTATTAAGACAACCTTGGGTCAAATCATCATTTGCACCGGGTTCAAAAGTGGCCAAATATTATTTAGAAGAGTCAGGTTTATTACCTGAAATGGAAAAATTAGGTTTTGGTATTGTTGGTTATGCTTGCACCACCTGCAATGGCATGAGCGGTGCACTTGATCCTGCTATCCAAAAAGAAGCAGTGGACCGTGACTTATATACCACTGCAGTTTTATCAGGCAATCGTAACTTCGATGGGAGAATCCATCCTTATGCCAAACAAGCTTTTTTAGCGTCACCACCATTAGTAGTGGCTTATGCTATCGCCGGCACGATGCGTTTTGATATTGAAAAAGATGCGTTGGGTTACGATAAAAATGGAAATGCTATTACCTTAAAAGATATTTGGCCAAGTGATGAACAAATTGATGCCATTGTGTCTGAGTTTGTTAAGCCTGAGCAATTTAAAAAAGTCTATGCTCCCATGTTTGATTTAGGTTCATTCGAACCTGCAGAGAGCCCATTATACGACTGGCGGCCTCAAAGCACTTATATTCGTAGACCTCCATATTGGGAAGGTGCCCTTGCAGGCGAGCGAACCATGAAAGGAATGAAACCTTTAGCCGTTTTAGGTGACAATATTACTACTGACCATTTATCACCCTCTAATGCGATCATGTTAGACAGTGCGGCAGGAGAATATTTACAAAAAATGGGATTACCTGAAGTTGATTTTAACTCCTATGCGACTCACAGAGGCGATCACCTTACTGCTCAAAGAGCGACCTTTGCTAATCCTAAATTATTAAATGAAATGGTATTAGAAAATGGCGAAATAAAACCGGGTTCATTTGCCAGGTTGGAGCCTGAAGGAACTGTGATGCGTATGTGGGAGACCATTGAAATATATATGCAGCGTAAACAGCCTTTGATAATTGTAGCAGGTGCTGATTATGGTCAAGGTTCTTCAAGAGATTGGGCAGCAAAAGGTGTGCGTTTAGCAGGAGTAGAAGTGATAGCCGCTGAGGGTTTTGAACGTATTCACCGTACTAACTTAGTCGGCATGGGAGTATTGCCCCTTCAATTCAAACCCGGAACTACGCGTCATACCTTGCACATAGACGGCACTGAAACATTCGATGTATTGGGTGATTATGCTGCTGGTGCCACCTTGATTTTGATTATTACACGTCAAAATAATGAACAAGTTCAAGTTCCCATGACATGTCGTCTAGACACTGCTGAGGAAGTACGTATTTACGAGGCAGGCGGTGTGCTTCAACGATTTGCTCAAGACTTTCTTGAGTCAACAGTGGCATAACAAGCATAGCGGACAGAGCACTTAAAAAGGATATAAATTTATGAGTCAGAAACCACAAATAGGTGTTGCTGCAACGTATATGCGAGGCGGTACTAGTAAAGGTGTTTTTTTTAAGCTGACTGATTTACCCGCATCTGCTCAAGTATCTGGTGAGTCCAGAGACAATTTATTACTTAGAGTGGTCGGTAGTCCTGATCCTTATGGTAAACAAACGGATGGAATGGGCGGTGCCACTTCAAGCACCAGTAAAATCGTCATCCTATCTAAAAGTACTGATGCTGATCACGATGTAGATTATTTGTTTGGTCAAGTATCTATCGATACAGCATTTGTTGATTGGAGTGGAAATTGTGGTAATTTAACAGCTGCTGTGGGCTCATTTGCAATCAGTCATGCATTAATAAACGCTAGTTGTATTCCTGAAAACGGTATATGTGTAGTACGAATTTGGCAGGCCAACATCAACAAAACCATTATTGCCCATGTACCAATCACTGCTGGTCAGGTGCAAGAAACAGGCGACTTTGAATTAGATGGTGTGAATTTCCCAGCAGCCGAAGTGAAAGTTGAATTTGTTTCCCCTGTCGATGGTAATGAGTCCATGTTTCCCACTGGCAACTTGGTTGATGATTTACATGTACCTAATATTGGTGATTTTAAAGTCACTATGATTAATGCTGGTATCCCTAGTATTTTTCTGAATGCTGAAGCGTTAGGATATTCAGGAGTTGAATTACAAGAAGCTATTAACAGTGATAAAAAAGCGCTTGAACGTTTTGAAATTATTCGCGCCTACGGTGCACTTAAAATGGGGTTGATCACACATATTGATGAAGCCATTAGCCGCCAACATACTCCCAAAATTGCTTTTGTAGCTGAACCGGCATCATATCTGACGTCGAGTGGTAAGACCGTCGATAGTCAAAATATAGATTTGTCGGTCAGAGCACTTTCAATGGGAAAATTGCATCATGCCATGATGGGTACTGCTGCCGTTGCTATAGGCACAGCTGCAGCTATTCCGGGAACATTAGTCAATTTAGCTGCTGGGGGAGGAAATATCGAGTCTGTTATTTTCGGCCATCCTTCAGGCACCTTAAAAGTTGGTGCGCAAACCCAATTTGAGGATGGTGCATGGACAGTAAATAAGGTGTCTATGAGCCGGAGTGCAAGAAGAATAATGAAAGGTGAAGTTTATATACCCATTGATTGTTTTTAAGTTGATTTTGTTAATTAAACTCCTATCGAATATTATTATTAAACATTTAATGTCAAAGAAATGAACATAAATTTATTACTTTATATACTCATTCCTACTGCCATCACATGCATCTTACTTGGTTGCACTAACCTTGAAAAAGAACAACAAAATAAATCGGAAGAAAGTTTACTTATGACAGAAACCTTAGAAGCCCCCTTATGGTTGGAAGAAGTACAAGGCAAGCAAGCTTTAGATAAGGTCAATGCTTGGAATAAAGTGACCTTAGATAAACTAATTTCTGATAAGCGTTATGCTCAGTATCTCAAAGCCGGGTTAGAAATTGTTAATGCCAAAGATAAAATTCCTTATGGCACCTATCGCGGTGGTTTTGTTTACAATTTTTGGCAAGACGAAAGTCAAGTTCGTGGCATGTTACGAAGAGCCAGCTTAGATGAATACACAAAACCTCAACCTAAATGGGAGAATTTGCTTAGCATCGACAGTCTTTCTACTTCAGAAGAAAAAAATTGGGTATTTAAGGGTTCTGAATGTTTAGAGAGTAACTATGATCGCTGCCTACTATCTCTCTCTGATGGAGGAAAAGACTCAGTTGAAATGCGCGAATGGGATCATTCCACACAATCATTTGTGGAGAATGGTTTTTTTATCCCGGATGCAAAAACAGGTGTGAGTTGGAAAGATATTGATAACATCAATGTTGCTACTTACTGGGGTGAAGGCTCTTTGACAGAAAGTGGTTACCCATTTATGGTTAGGTCATTAAGAAGAGGGCAAGCACTGACAGCTGCAAAAGCAATATTTGAAGGCGAAAAAACAGATGTTGGCGTATGGCCATTTTCTATAAGGTTTGGTAATAACAATCTGAACATGGTTGTTCGTGCTGTGACGTTTTTTGAATCCTTGTATTTTTGGCTACCTGATGATGGACGCCAAGGAGTCCAATTACCAATACCTGAGAAAGTAGCAGTACAAGGTGTTTTTAAAGGGCAATTAATACTATCGCTAAAGCAAGATTGGTTGCCACAAGGTACAAACCATACTTTCGATAGCGGCGATCTTGTATCCTTCGACCTCGAAAATTGGCTGCAAACACAACAAATTAAAAACTTACAACTGGTTTACCGTCCAGATGAAAGAGCCACTATTGACGGTGTTTCTATTACTAAAAACAAATTAGTTCTAACCCTGTTAGAAAACGTAGTTAGCAATGTATATGTTTATGACCTTGATGATAAATGGTCTCAAGTAAAATTAGGGATGTCTGAGAATGGGTCAATGTCAGTTTCATCAGCTAATCTTGACAGCGATATTATATTTATTAATCAAGAAAGTTTTATTGCACCTGACAGCTTGTTCAAAGTTAACGTAAATGAGCTTAATATCACTGAGATTAAGTCTATTCCTGCACGATTTGATGCATCGAATATTATAGTTGAACAATTTCAAGCAATTTCAATAGACGGTGAAAAAATACCCTATTTTGTAGTCAGACAAAAAGACATACAATTTGATGGAGCAAACCCAACAATACTATACGCATACGGTGGTTTTCAAGTTTCGTTAAAACCTAGTTATTCAGGGCTACTTGGAAAAAATTGGCTCGAACAAGGTGGCGTTTATGTTTTGGCTAATATTCGTGGTGGTGGGGAGTTTGGTCCAAACTGGCATCAAGCAGGATTAAAAACTAAACGACAGGTTATTTTCGACGATATGATTGCAGTTGGTGAAGATTTGATTGCTAAAAACATCACATCGCCTGATCGTTTAGGTATTATGGGAGGATCCAATGGTGGCCTGTTAATGGGAGTAATGTTCACACAAAGACCAGACTTATGGAATGCAGTTGTCTGCCAGGTACCATTGTTGGATATGTTGCGATATCACAAATTATTAGCGGGTGCATCCTGGATTGGTGAATACGGAAGTCCTGATATTGTTGATGAACGTGCATTTTTAGAACAAATTTCTCCAGTACATAACATTGTTGCAGATGCTGATTATCCTTCAATTATGTTTGTTACCTCTACTAAAGATGACAGGGTGCATCCTGGACATGCTAGGAAGATGGCTTATCTGTTAGAAAAGTACGGTTATGATTTTGAATATTATGAAAATATAGATGGCGGGCATTCGGCGTCAGCTAATCTACAAGAAAGAGCCAAACGAACGGCTTTGGAATACACTTTTTTATCACTGAAGTTGATGGATTAATACTTTTATTAGTGCTTAGATATTATGATGTCACTTTAAATAACGATTGCTAATGTCGATTCACTGTTATTTTATAGTTATGAATGTTTGATAGATGCAATTCATTTGAAAATATTTGTTTGTCGGGGTTATGTATGCGTATAGGTTTTTTATTTTTGTTCACGTTAGTCATCGGCTGTGCTGTTTCTAGTGCTAGTATCGGCGCTATAGAACATTCAGAAGGTAAACTTAGAATAATTGAAGTAGTTGGAGTAGGAAGTGTCCTGAGTGTGCCAGATCGCTTCAGTTTTAGTTTTTCGATTGAACAAAAAGGTGGAGCTGCTGCTGAACTCAATAAGGCTATCGTTGAGAAAACTAATTCTGTAATACAAGCATTACTTAAAATTGGAGTTAACAAAAAATCAGTTCAGTCTTTGCAAGTCATATTCAATCCTTGGATTGAATATGACGGTGAAACTCGTGAACAAAAAGGCTTTGTTTTAACTAGACAAGTCAAGGTGACGTTAAAAAGCATAACGCAATACGAGCAGTCGATAGATGTAATCTTAAACCTTGGAGTAAGTAACATTAATCAATTCAGTTTTACTGACAGTCAAGCTGATGAAAATTATCAAGTGGCATTAAAGCAAGCTTTGTTAAATGCTAAACAACGCGCAACTAATATGGCTAAGGTTTTAGACTTGAAATTAGCCGGCGTTATATCCATATCTGAAATATCATCAATTCAAACATCACCGATAGCGATGCAAACCCGTCAATTTCGAAAATCGGAAAGTTATCAATCTGGAGAAATGTCTACACAGGCAAAAGTGATGGTTATTTTTGCGTTGCAAGACGGTCCATAAAAATACATTTAATTAGGTTTATATATTAATGGTAAAAAACAAACAGCAACAATATGCCCAGTTGTCACAACAGGTAAAGGCCATCGTTGCTGAAGAACAAGATATAATCGCTAATATGGCAAATATTAGTGCGATTCTCTATTGGGCATTAGATAATGTTAATTGGGTAGGGTTTTATATAATAAAGAATGAGCAATTAGTTTTAGGGCCATTTCACGGACAACCAGCGTGTATTCGAATTCCTATTGGCAAAGGCGTGTGCGGAACTGCCGTGTCACAAAATACGATTCAATTAATTGACGACGTACATCAATTTGCTGGTCATATTGCTTGTGATGCCGCATCTAATTCAGAAATAGTGTTACCTATTTATCAAAATAATCAAATTATTGCGGTATTAGACATCGACAGTCCAGATATTGGCCGTTTTGACCTTGTCGATAAATCTGGTTTGAGCCAAATTGTGGATTTATTGCAAGCAACGTTCTGTTCTACAAACGAAGTTGAAGCTGGGAGTAGTGTGCAGTGAAACATACAATAGATATTCAAGTTGTGCTTGCAACTGTTGAAGACATGGATTTTTGGGACGATAGAGCAAGTGAAGCCACAGATAGATTAAATACTATCCTTCATATGCTCTACGATAAAGCACACGAAGACATAAATTCCACGTCTTTAGAGAACATGATCCAATATATTTGGGAAAATTGGCGAGAAGATGCACATTTACTTGATATAGATGAAGTTGATTTGTATGACTGGGTTGACCAGCTTCTAGCAACTTGGGATGATGAGCACCAAGAACCCCGTTAACACACTAACTAACTAGAAGACTGAATGGACAATCCACAAAAATTTTCGAACAGCAAAGAAGTCATTGGCTTTTTAGTTGAACAATTTCCCGCTTGTTTTAGTAATAAAGGTGATGCTAAACCTTTAAAGATAGGCATTTTTCAAGATTTAGCTGAACGCTTAGAAAATGAAGAGCGAGTCAGCAAAACTTTGCTGCGTTCATCTTTAAGACATTACACTAACAGTTGGCGTTACTTACATGGCATTAAAAAAGGCACGCAACGTATTGACCTAGATGGCAACGATGTAGCTGCTATTGAAGATGAGCATGTAGAGCACGCTAAAAAGCAACTCGAAGAGAGTAAAGCAAAAGTAGCTGAAAAGCGTAAAGAACAAAAAGCGGCTATTGCTGATGCAAAGGGTGCTGATGCAAAGGGTGCGGATGTAAAAAACACTTACAAAAAGAGGGAAGCACCTAAATTTAAACCTACATCTAAAGTTGTTAAAAAAGAACAAATAAAAGTCAAACAGCCGATTGCTGAACGTTTAGAACAAGCACATATCGTAGCAGGAACCGCTGTTACAGTTAAAATTGGCAAAAGTCCGATGCCCGCGACTATTACAGATGTCAGTAAAGATGGGATTCAAGTGCAACTTGATACAGGAATGGTGGTCAAAGTTCAGTTGGAAAACCTAAGGTTGGCTCGTTTTAAAAGGTAAATAAATGATTAAATCAATTCGTATATCTGTGACATCAGCATTATTGGTGATGAGTTATGGCTCTATAGCATTAGAGAGCAGTTTGGGTGTGAAAGACTTACCCAAACTGACACAAGAGTCGCAACACGTTGCGTCAGCTAAAAGAGTGACTTCGCAGTTTTTGCGTGCTCACTATAAACCAATTGATTTAGACGATGAGTTATCGGTCAAGATATTTGACCGTTTTATCCGTTCAATAGATTTTAATCACAATGTGTTTACTGCAGAAGATATACAAGTTTTTTCTGTTTATAAAAACAAATTTGATGATTCTATTGAAAGAGGCAACTTAAGCATTGCCTATGAAATCTATCAACTCAATATGCAGCGTCGAACTGAACGTTACGAATACGCGCTTACTTTGCTAGACAAAGAATTTAATTATGAACTGGCAAATGACACCTTTATTTACGACAGAGAAGATGCTGCTTGGGCGAAAAATAATAAAGAGTTAGACGAGTTATGGCGCCAAAGAGTTAAGTATGACGCGCTCAATTTAAAATTGGCAGGTAAAGACTGGCCCAAAATTCAAGAACTGCTAACAAAACGATATGAACGTGCGATAAAACGATTAACCCAAACTTCAAGTGAAGATGTCTTTCAAACGGTTATGAACTCGTTTGCGCGTAGTATCGAAGCTCACACTAGTTACTTATCTCCTCGTAACGCTGAACGTTTCCAAATGGAAATGAATTTATCTTTTGAAGGTATTGGTGCTGTTTTACTCAGTGAAGATGATTTTACCACTATTCGTAGCGTTGTGCCGGGCGGACCCGCAGATTTGTCTAACAATATAAAACCAGAAGATAAAATTGTCGGTGTTGCTCAAGATAACGAGGAATTTGTTGATGTTATTGGCTGGCGTTTAGATGAAGTTGTAGAACTTATTAAGGGTCCAAAAGGTAGTATTGTAAAACTCCAAATGGTGAAAGGTTCTTCTGAGTCATCAGTACCAGTAGTCGTAACCCTGACCCGAGACAAAATAAAACTTGAGGACAGAGCGGCAAAATCTGAGGTTTACGTCCCTAAAGATGGTCCAAATAAAGGTCAAAAATTAGGAGTTATCTCAATACCTTCTTTTTACAACAACTTACATCAAGATGTGAAAAAAGAAATTCAAAGTTTAAACGTGAATGGTGTGCGCGGCATTATTGTGGATTTGCGTGGTAATGGTGGAGGTTCTCTAACTGAATCAACGCTACTTTCAGGTTTATTTATTGATAAAGGACCTGTTGTGCAGATCCGCGACGGGGCTGGACGTATTCGTCTTGAGAAGGATGTTGATGGTAAAGTTTTTTATGAGGGGCCGTTAACTGTTTTAGTTGACCGTTATAGTGCATCAGCTTCGGAAATATTTGCAGCCGCTATGCAAGACTATAATCGAGCTCTAATTCTTGGCGAGCAGACTTTTGGTAAAGGCACGGTTCAACAACATCGTCCATTAGGTAGAATTTATGATCTGTATGAAAAACCATTAGGCAGTGTACAGTTCACTATCGCTAAATTTTATCGAATAAACGGCGGTAGCACCCAGCACAAAGGTGTCATCCCAGATATATTGTTTCCTTCTGTTATAGACCACGCTGATTGGGGTGAAAGCCAGCAGGAAAACGCACTTCCTTGGGATAGCATCGCAAGGGCTAACTACACCACATTTAGCGAAAATAAAAATATAGTTCAAGGTTTAACAGAATTACACAATCAAAGGGTTAAGAAAGAGTTTAATTATATCTACGAAGATGTTGAACGTTATAAAATTAAGAAAGAAGTTAAAACTATATCTTTAGTTGAAACTGAGCGATTAAAAGAAAAATCTGAGATTGAAGAACGTAATCTTATGCGTACTAATGAGCGTCTTGTTCGTCTCGGTTTAGAAAAAGTTGAAAGCCTAGACGATTTACCTGAAGAGCTTGAAAAAGTAGACCCATTTTTAGAAGAAGCGGCGAATATTACTTATGATGTATTAACCATTGGTAAATACGCCATAAATAGTAGTAAAAATTAATAAATAGGGCTGCTATTAGCAGCCCTATTTATAAGTCAAAAATAATAATAAAAATAATAAGGGAATTTCATGGCTGCACGTGGAGAATTTTCATCTCGATTGGGATTTATACTTGCTGCTGCTGGTTCGGCGGTGGGGTTAGGTAATATTTGGGGTTTCCCTACTCAAGTTGCTAGTAACGGTGGTGCAGCTTTTGTAATGGTTTACATCATATTAGCCTTTCTACTAGCTTACCCCGTTCTAATGGCAGAATTAATTATTGGCCGCTCAACTCGTTCAAATATGGTCGATGCGTTAGGCAAAATATCAGGTAGTAAAATAGGACGCGCAACAGGTATATGGGGGCTCGTAACTGCTACGCTTATCCTTTCTTTTTATGCACTTGTCGCTGGTTGGATGTTGTCTCATGTTTTGCAAACCATCTCTGATTTGTTTGGTCAAGACTCTCTTTCTTCTTGGTTAGTCACGTCATCGGTTGCTCGAGATATTATTTTTTGTGGTTTATTTTTATGTCTGACTGCCAGCATAGTGACCGGTGGGGTGAGTCAGGGCATTGAGAGGTGGTCGGTACGATTGATGCCAGCCTTGTTTGTAATTATTGCTCTACTGATAATTTATGTTTCCACACTAGAAGGTGCTAGTGACGGATGGAAAGCTTATTTACTGCCCAATTTCAGTTTGATAATGAATCCTGAAATATTGATCAGTGCAATGGGACAAGCTTTCTTCTCTATGTCATTAGGCGTTGGTACCATGTTGGTATACGGTTCTTATGTCAGCAAAAATGAAAATTTACCTGTCCTTGGTGCCTCAGTCGCCTTAGTAGATATCGGTGTTGCCATATTAGCAGGCATGTTAATCATTCCAGCAATGTATGTTGCGCTAAATAATGGGGTAGAAATATTTTCCGCAAGTGGAGAACTCATTAACGAGGACAGCTTGATCTTCATTGTATTGCCTGCTTTATTCGATACCATGGGAATAGTTGGTTTATATGTTGCTTGTGTGTTTTTCTCACTGATGTTGATAGCCGCTTTGACATCATCAATATCCATGCTGGAAGTACCTGTTTCATATGTTATCGAAAGTAAAGGTTTAACCAGAAAACGTGCTGTTTGGACAATCACCTTGATTGTTTTTGCTATTAGTTCAACCATTGCTCTTAACATGGCCTCGTTATTTGGTTCTGTGATTACCCTAACAACAAAATATAGTCAGCCTTTATTGGGACTGGCGTTATGTATTTTTGCTGGATGGGTATGGAAACGTGATCAAATTTTGGCTGAATTAAGGCATGGTGATGAACAGGCTGATAAGAGTTTATTTTGGAAAATATGGCCTTGGTATGTACGTTTTGTATGTCCAGTAGTCATTGCCATTATGTTCTACCGTTCGATAACGGGTTAGTTGCACAATAGATATTTAACCCATTTAAACCTTTCAGGATTGCAAAGCATTATGTCAATTGAAAAACCAAAAGTAGAAGCATCGTTATCTGATGCACTCATTCCGATTGTAATATTAGTCATTCTGTTGGGCGGTTCAGTCTACTTATTTAAAGATAATTCTTCTTTTGGTCCAAACCAGATTGCATTATTAGTTTCAATGGGAATAGCTGCTATTGTTGGTTTAAAAAATGGTTATAGTTGGGATGATATTGAGCAAGGCATAGTAAAGGGTATATCTCGCTCGTTAGGCGCCATTCTCATACTATTAGCAGTTGGTTCCCTTATTGGAACTTGGATGTTAGCTGGGACCGTACCAACTCTCATTTATTACGGCTTAGACTTATTAAATCCATCCATGTTTTATGCTGCCAGTTGTCTAATTTGCGCTATCGTTGCTATGAGTATCGGCAGTTCTTGGACCACCGCAGCTACAGTAGGTGTTGCGTTGATGGGGGTCTCAATAGGCATGGGGATGTCAGAAGCCATTACTGCTGGTGCCATTATTTCTGGGGCATATTTTGGTGATAAAATTTCACCACTTTCAGAGACAACCAACTTGGCGCCCGCCATAGCAGGCACTAATTTATTTGAACATATTCAGTATATGTTATGGACAACTGTTCCCAGTATTATTATCACCCTTATTTTATTTGTAGTCATTGGTTTAGGTGCTGACTTACCTGATTCGTCCAGTAGTATTGAAGAGATGCAAAGCCTATTGCAACAAGAGTTTAATTTGGGCTTACATATGCTGATACCATTATTAGTATTATTGACAATGGCGATTAAAAAGGTTCCTGCATTTCCTGCTGTTTCTATAGGAGCATTATTAGGAGGTATATGGGCTGCTATATTTCAACCAGACGTTATTGCAGGTTTAGCCGGCGATGGTGTAGGCGCACTTCGAGGTTCAATTATCGTGGTCTGGACAGCGTTATTTGATGGTGTATCTTTTTCAACATCAAGCGATACATTAAATGATTTACTAAGTCGTGGAGGTATGTCAAGTATGCTGAACACTATTTGGTTAATTATGTGTGCTATGACGTTCGGTGCAGTATTGGAAAGAGTTGGCCTACTTAAAAGGGTTGTGAGTGCATTTTTAAAGGGTGCGACTACGGCAGGAGATATGATCACCCGAACCATATTGACCTGTATCGGAACCAATATTATTACCGCCGACCAATATATGGCGATTGTGATGCCAGGTAGAATGTATAAAAATGAGTTTGAAAAACGTGGCCTACATCAGCTGAATCTATCTAGAAGTTTAGAAGATGGAGGCACATTAACTTCGCCTCTCATTCCGTGGAATACTTGTGGTGTTTATATGCAAGGTGTATTAGCTGTGAATCCATTAGATTATATTTTCTATACATTCTTTAATTTGATTAACCCTGTCTTAGCAGTCATCTACGCTTATTTAGGGATTAAAATTTTACGTATACCTATTCCAGAACCTGAGTTTGAATCTGAACCTGAAAAGGAATCATTAGCCACAAAAGCCTGAACACATTGACTTGCCGCACGGCCAACAAAACTTTTATATGTTCTGTTAAATTTTATTTATTTTGAGGATTTGATGTCTATTATTACTTCTGCTGTAAAAAAAAGAATCGATTACCAAGAACCTGATTTCTTAATCAATCACGTAGCACTAGAATTTACTTTGGCTGAAACAAAAACAAAGGTAATTTGTGTTTCACAAGTATCTAGAAATGGACAACACAATAAGCCACTTGTTTTGGATGGTGAAGACATCAATTTATTGACTGTCCACGTAAATGGCAAAGCAGTGTCTAATTACCAGCAAACAGAGACAACTCTCTCCATTGAAACAGATGTTGATACGTTTGAACTACGTATCGAGAATACAATTAACCCAAAAGATAACTCCAGTTTGGAAGGTTTATATTACGCAGCCGATGCATATTGCACCCAATGTGAGGCCGAAGGTTTTAGAAAAATCACTTATTTTTTGGATCGGCCTGATGTCTTGGCAACTTATGATGTTACCGTTATTGCTGACAAAAAAGGTTTTCCTTTTTTACTTTCTAATGGTAATAAAGTTGATTCTGGTGACCTAGAGGACGATACTCATTGGGTTAAATGGTCTGATCCGTTTAAAAAGCCCTGTTATTTATTTGCACTAGTGGCTGGTGATTTCGATCTTTTACAAGACAGTTTTGTCACTCAGTCGGACAGAACTATTGCCTTAGAATTATTTGTAGATAAAGGCATGTTGGGTAGAGGTCAGCATGCACTTAACTCACTAAAAAAAGCCATGAAATGGGATGAAACTGAATTTGGACTTGAATACGATCTCAATGTTTACATGATAGTGGCAGTAGATTTTTTTAATATGGGAGCCATGGAAAATAAGGGCCTCAATGTATTTAACAGCAAGTTTGTATTGGCTGATGCACAAACCGCTACGGATGAAGACTATTTTAATATCGAAGCTGTTATTGCTCATGAGTATTTTCATAATTGGACAGGCAATAGGGTAACTTGTCGCGATTGGTTTCAATTAAGTTTGAAAGAAGGGTTAACAGTTTTTCGTGATCAGCAATTTAGTGCTGACATGTCTTCTCCTATTGTACATCGCATCCAAAATGTCAGAGTTATTCGAGAACGCCAATTTGCCGAAGATGCAAGCGCTATGTCACATCCAATAAGACCTGATGAAGTGATTGAAATGAATAATTTCTATACCGTCACTGTGTATGATAAAGGTTCCGAAGTAATTAGAATGCTATTCACTTTACTAGGTAAAACTGGCTTTCTGGCTGGTATTAAGCTGTACTTTAAGCGATTTGATGGTCAAGCTGTAACGTGTGATGATTTTGTGCAAGCTATGCAAGACGCCAACGATAAAGATTTAACGCAATTTAAGCGTTGGTATAGCCAATCAGGTACACCTCAAATAGTTGTGACTGACTCTTATGATATAGGTTCAAATACTTATCAAATCACATTCGAACAGAAGCACTTGGCGACTTTTGATCAGAGCGACAAACAGAATCTAGTGGTCCCAATTCAATTTAGTCTGCTTAACGATAATCTTGAACCTTTTCATTTGGGTGACACCAACCAGCAAGAAATTACCTTAGAATTAAATGATACTCAACAAACCCTTGAATTCAAAAATATTGATTCAAAGCCTATTCCGTCTTTATTGCATGGTTTTACTGCTCCCGTTAAATTAGATTATGCATATAGTCAGGAGCAACTAGCTAAGGTTATGTTGGGCTCTCCTGATGAGTTCGCACGATGGGACGCAGGACAAAAATTATTTAGCGATTGTATCCATAATTTAGCTGATAAAACTGAAAAGCAACAAGTGGTTTCAATCAAGCAAACTGTCGCAATGTTTGAGCCTATTATACAGTCAAAAGATATCTCGTTAGCTTTAAAAGCAGAGATGTTGACCTTGCCAAGTTTTGAAACGTTGTTCCAACAAATTGACTCGGTTGATATTGACGTTTTATATCAGTCACGAACAAAATTATTAGAAACATTAGCACATACCTTTAGTGCTGAGTGGTTGAGTCATTATTCTGCATTTAAAAATCAATCTTATGCTTACCAATCAGAGCAAGTTGAACAAAGAAAAATACGTAACCTATCGCTTAAATATCTGACCCTTTCAGGACAACATAATGTTGAGCATTTATTAATGGAACAATTTAATAATGCAGATAATATGACCGATTCACTGGGCGTCTTGAGTGCAGCACAATTAGGCGATTTGAAATTATTTGAAAAACTGATGTCAACATTTGAACAAAAATGGAAGGCCGACCCGTTGGTACTAGATAAGTGGTTTGCACTGCATGCTAATACAGACAGAGCAGATATTCTGGCACGTATCAGTGTATTAATGGCACATGATCAGTTTACCATCAATAATCCAAATAGAGTTAGGGCATTAATAGGCACTTTTAGCTTTTTTAATGTGGCTGGGTTTCATAATATTGATGGTTCTGGTTATAAATTTGTAGCTGATTACCTGATTAAGCTAAATGAGGTCAATCCTCAAATTGCTGCTCGGATCATTACACCTTTAATACAATGGCAGAAAGTGGACAAAACAAGACAACAACTCATGCAGCATCAGCTGATGCGTATTGGTGATACCAAAGGTTTAAGCAAAGATTTATTTGAAAAGATATCTAAAAGTTTACCTTAAACCTTTAGTACGGACCTAAACATAGAAAAATGCAGACGTATTATTTCACTTTGTCGCTCAAATATGATTTATGTGAGCGGCTTTATTTACCTGGCATAAATACGGTTATTATGACCGCAGAAAATGGTAAACGGATCCAGTTACCGGTTCAAAATCTTCGGCCTCATGTTAGACCAAATGGTATAAAGGGAAGGTTTAGATTGATTATTGATGAAAATAATAAAATCAAATCTTTTGAAATAATGACTTAACCGATTACATATTACATCTCTTAACTGTTATTAAAGACATCATTATTAGCACGCTATTGACCTAAAGACGTTTCTTAATTTTAAATCATTCCATTTTGATGAGTAACAGTTTGCCGTTACAATAAATTTTTGAGCATAAAAGAACAAGTTTAGGATATTATAAATGCTGCAAATAAAATTCCGTCATAATGCAGGTTGTTTTTTTAATCAGTGCACACTTTCCGAGGACCAACTCAAGATTCA
>OOGD01000051.1_pt1 | contig 30396 bp, 24 predicted proteins | sample 1670381 | NCBI WGS metagenome assembly OOGD01 (sample SAMEA98146918, study PRJEB22522) | marine metagenome | biome: marine biome; feature: marine water body; material: sea ice | place: Arctic Ocean | collected 14-Sep-2015 | depth 1.3 m | reverse complement strand
ACGTTGAAATAGTGATCCCACGCTCACGCTCTTCTGGAGCGTTATCAATTTGATCAAATGCTGATGCATCGCCACCGTACGTTTTAGCTAATACAGTTGTGATTGCGGCTGTTAATGTTGTTTTACCATGGTCAACGTGACCGATAGTACCGACGTTTACATGCGGTTTAGTACGTTCAAACTTTGCTTTTGCCATTTTACTGGTTTCCTAAGTTAAAAATCCGTTCTCTAAGAGACTACCGGATCAGACCTTCATTAAAATTTAAGTTCGCGCGTTGGTAATGGCTTTAGTGACATTACTCGGCGCTTCTGAGTATTTAAAAAATTCCATTGAATATGACGCTCGCCCTTGAGTTGCACTGCGCAGATCAGTAGCGTAACCAAACATTTCTGATAACGGTACTTTAGCATGTATTATTTTAATACCCGCCACACCATCATCCATGCCTTCAATCATACCCCGGCGCCTGTTAAGGTCGCCTACTACGTCACCCATCCAGTCTTCTGGAGTAGTGACTTCAACTTTCATAGTTGGCTCAAGTAATACAGGGTCTGCTTCTGCAGCTCCTTTCCTGAACCCCATCGACCCAGCAATTTTAAACGCCATTTCTGAAGAGTCAACATCATGATATGAGCCATCAAACAAGGTAACTTTTACATCAAGTACCGGGTAACCAGCTACCACACCATTTTGCATCTGTTCTTCGATACCTTTATCAACTGATGGAATAAATTCTTTTGGAACCGTACCACCAACAATATTTTGATAAATTCGTATCCAGCGCCTTCTTCATTGGGCTCGATAGTTAACCAAACGTGACCAAACTGGCCTCTTCCGCCTGATTGACGGATAAACTTACCTTCAACATCAACCTTCTTGCGGATGGTCTCGCGATAAGCAACCTGAGGTTTACCTACATTGCACTCAACGTTAAACTCACGCTTCATTCGGTCAACAATAATATCAAGATGTAACTCACCCATACCTGAGATAATTGTTTGAGCTGATTCTGCGTCAGTGTGTACCTTAAACGATGGGTCTTCTGCTGCTAGTTTTCCTAACGCGATACCCATTCGCTCTTGGTCTGGTTGAGAGCGTGGTTCTACTGCTATAGAAATAACCGGTTCAGGAAATTCCATGCGTTCTAGGGTAATGATGTGATTTGGATCACACAATGTGTCACCCGTAGTTACATCTTTTAATCCTATTGCAGCAGCAATATCGCCAGCACGTACTTGCTTTAGCTCTTCTCTATCCTTGGCATGCATTTGAACAATACGCCCGAATCGCTCGCGCTTACCTTTTACTGGGTTGTAAACAGCATCGCCTGAGTTAACCACACCAGAATAACATCGGAAGAACGTTAACGTGCCAACAAAGGGATCAGTAGCAATTTTAAATGCTAATGCAGCAAAGGGTGCAGCATCATCTGCTGGGCGTTCCGCAACTGTTTCATCTTTGTCGTTTAATACACCTTTTATCGCAGGTACATCTATCGGTGCAGGAAGATAATCAACTACTGCGTCAAGAACCGCCTGTACACCTTTATTTTTAAATGCCGAACCACAAGTCGCTAGGACTATTTCATTCGCAAGTGTGCGTTTACGTAAACCAAATTTTATTTCGTCTTCGGTTAGGTCAAAACCTTCCAAATACTTATCCATCAACTCATCAGTAGCTTCAGCTGCTGCTTCAATTAGTTCATTGCGCAATTGCTGCGCTCTGTCCATTAAATCGTCAGGCACATCTTCATAAATGAAAGTCATACCTAGATCAGACTCATTCCAATTAATGGCCTTCATCTTGATAAGGTCAACCACACCCTTGAATGTTTCTTCAACACCTATGTTCAAATGAATAGGTACACATTTGGTACCTAAACGAGTTTCAATTTGTTTCACTACGCGCTCAAAATCTGCACCAGTACGGTCCATCTTGTTTACAAATACCATTCGAGGGACATGGTATTTGTCAGCTTGACGCCAAACCGTTTCAGATTGAGGCTCTACACCTGACGAACCGCAGAATACAACTACAGCACCATCGAGCACACGCAAGGAGCGTTCTACTTCGATAGTGAAGTCAACGTGTCCAGGCGTGTCAATGATATTAATTCGATGTTGTTCGAATTGTTTATCCATACCCGACCAAAAGCAGGTCGTCGCTGCCGAAGTAATAGTAATGCCACGCTCTTGCTCTTGCTCCATCCAGTCCATGGTGGCTGCGCCATCATGGACCTCACCGATCTTGTGAGACAAGCCGGTATAGAAAAGAACGCGCTCAGTGGTCGTGGTTTTACCCGCGTCCACATGGGCGACAATACCAATATTCCGATAACGCTCAAGGGGCGTTTTACGTGCCATAACTTTCTCTTATTACCAGCGGTAGTGAGCGAAAGCTTTGTTTGCTTCAGCCATACGGTGAACGTCTTCACGTTTCTTAACCGCAGAACCTTTATTTTCAGCAGCGTCGAGCATTTCAGCTGCAAGGCGTTGAGCCATTGATTTTTCACCACGTTTACGAGCAGCGTCAACCAACCAACGCATACCTAGAGCATTTCGACGAACGGGACGAACTTCTACTGGAACTTGATAAGTAGAGCCACCAACACGACGAGATTTAACCTCGACCGTAGGGCGGATGTTGTCCAATGCGCTTTCAAATATTTCTAAGTGCGTTTTGTCAGCTTTAATAGCAACAATTTCTAGTGCACCGTAAACGATTTTTTCAGCAGTCGATTTTTTGCCGTCTAACATGACGACATTCATAAATTTAGCAAGTAACTCTGATCCGAACTTAGGATCGGGTAGGATTTTACGTTGACCTACAACTCTTCTTCTTGGCATTTCAAATTCTCCGTAGAATTTTCAGGGTATTCCCAAAACTCAATTATTACTTTAGTTTGGCCTTACTAACGGAGAACCGTTAAGACTTAGGCCTTTTTGTACCGTATTTAGAACGACCGGCTCTGCGATCACTTACGCCTGCACAATCTAATGTACCGCGAACAGTGTGATAACGAACACCTGGTAAATCTTTAACACGACCACCACGAATAAGAACAACACTGTGTTCTTGTAGGTTGTGACCTTCACCACCGATGTATGAAGATACTTCAAAACCGTTGGTCAAACGAACACGACATACTTTACGTAATGCAGAGTTCGGCTTTTTTGGTGTGGTTGTATATACACGGGTACATACTCCACGGCGTTGTGGGCAGGCTTGCAAGGCCGCGACGTTGCTCTTCGTCGCAGGTTGCTTACGGGGCTTGCGCACTAACTGGTTAACTGTTGCCATTAACTAGCTCCTGGTTAAAATTACGACTGGTTACCCTCTTTTGAGGGCGTAAAACGCGAAAAATCCGCGAGCCCAAAATTAATGACGAAAAAGTCACCAAATTTCGGGTCGCGGAATTCTAATGATCAATGGGTGGGCTGTCAAGTAAGACTGCTGCTAAACTGCATAAAATATGGGTTTAGACAACAATCTTTATTTAACGGATCACTTTCTGATCTTATCTTTTACTCGTCGGCAGGTGTCTCACTAACTTCAGCATTAAGTGCTTCAGATAGTGCTAATTCTGCTTCAGATGCAGAAACTGAAGGTTCGTCCAGTCCCTGTTGCTCGGCTAGTTTTCTAGCTGTACGTTTTTGATGGTAAGTGAAGCCGGTACCGGCAGGTATTAATCTTCCAACAATAACGTTTTCTTTCAAGCCACGTAACTCATCTTCTTTACCTTGCACTGCTGCTTCGGTAAGAACACGGGTAGTTTCTTGGAAAGATGCCGCAGAAATAAATGACTCAGTAGACAATGATGCTTTAGTGATACCTAGTAACTGTGGTTCGTATTGAGCAGGGATTTTGCCCTGTCTTTCCAATTCACGGTTAGCGATTTTCACGTTAGACACTTCAACTTGTTCACCTTCTAAGAACTTACTGTCACCTGCATAAGAAATCATACACTTACGCAACATTTGACGAATAACTACTTCGATGTGTTTATCGTTTATTTTCACCCCTTGAAGGCGGTAAACCTCTTGTACTTCATTAACGATATAGTTTGAAACAGCACTGATGCCACGCAATCTGAGAATGTCATGAGGTGACTCCGCTCCGTCTGCTATGACTTCACCTTTCTCAACGTTTTCACCTTCAAACACGTTCAGGTTACGCCATTTAGGGATCATCTCTTCGTAATGTTCACCATCTTTTGGCGTAATAGTTAAGCGTTTCTTACCTTTGGTCTCTTTACCAAAACCAATCATTCCTGATACTTCTGCAAGAATGGCTGGTTCTTTAGGCTTACGAGCCTCAAACAAGTCTGCTACGCGTGGAAGACCACCAGTAATATCACGGGTCTTCGAGCTTTCTTGAGGAATACGAGCCAATACATCACCAGGCTTAGCATCCATACCTTCAGTTGCTTCAATGGTAGTAAAGCTTGGAAGACGGATTTCTTGTAAACCAAATTCTTCACTTTCAAGAATAAGCTTAGGCTCTTTCGCATTTGCTTTAGACAAGTCATTAACTACGATACGAGTAAGACCAGTTAGGTCATCTTGCTGCATCTCAGTGTTACTATCATCGATGTCAGAGTAGCTAATTTTCGCAGCACGCTCAGTAACGATTGGATGCGAATGCGGGTCCCAGTTGGCAACAACTTCGCCAGTGGTAACTTTTGCACCATCATTTACCGTTAAAATGGCACCGTAAGGCACTTTATAACGCTCTTTCTCACGACCTTGATCATCAATAATGCAGATTTCAGTTGAACGAGAAACAATCACTACCTTGTCATCACTGTTTCGCACATACTTAGCATTATGCAGTTTCAAAGTACCCGTAGTTTTCACTTGTACATTGTTTTCTGCAGTTGAACGTGACGCAGCACCACCGATGTGGAATGTACGCATAGTAAGCTGTGTACCAGGTTCACCGATTGACTGAGCAGCGATAACACCGACAGCTTCACCATGACCAACCATGTGTCCACGGGCCAAGTCACGGCCATAACATCTGGCACATACGCCAAAGTCATTTTCGCATGTAATAACAGATCGAACTTGAATTTGGTCAATTGAGTTGACCTCAAGTAGGTCTACTAAGGCCTCATCTAGAAGAACATTACGCTCTACTAACACTTCCTTAGTTCCTGGCTTCATAACGTCTTCAGCAACAGTACGACCTAGCACTCGTTCGCGAAGTGGTTCAACAACATCGCCACCTTCGATAAGAGGTGTCATTTTAACACCTTCGAATGTGCCACAATCATCATTGTTGATAACCAAATCTTGCGCGACATCAACCAAACGACGAGTCAAGTAACCTGAGTTAGCTGTTTTCAATGCCGTATCAGCCAGACCTTTACGTGCTCCGTGTGTAGATATGAAATACTGAAGTACATTCAAACCTTCACGGAAGTTAGCAGTGATAGGTGTTTCAATGATCGAACCATCTGGTTTTGCCATCAAACCACGCATACCCGCTAACTGACGGATTTGTGCGGGGCTACCACGAGCACCGGAATCGGCCATCATAAATACTGAGTTGAAAGAAACTTGCTCTTCCATTTCACCATCTCGATTTTTAACTGTCTCAATTGACAAGTTATCCATCATAGCTTTGGCTACTTTTTCGTTTGCATTTGACCAGATATCGATAACTTTATTGTAGCGCTCACCTGCTGTAACAAGACCAGATTGGAATTGTTCTTGGATTTCGCGTACTTCAGCTTCTGCATCTTCTATAATGTCTTTCTTAGCATCAGGAATAACCATGTCATCTATACCAACAGATGCACCAGCGATCATCGCATAGTGAAAACCGGTATACATGATTTGGTCAGCAGCAATAACGGTATCTTTCAAACCTAGAGTACGATAACAGGCATTCAACAGCTTGGAGATTTGCTTCTTCCCCATAGCTTTGTTAATAATCTCGAAAGGTATTCCTTTTGGTAAAGCCAATGAGAAAATTGCACGACCAACAGTGGTGTCAGTTAATGTAATTTTTTCAACCTTGTTACCATCCGCATCTGTTTCATATTCTGTGATACGTACTTTAACGCGAGCATGTAATTCTGCTGCTTCAGTACGGTATGCTTTTTCAGCTTCATGAGGACTAGTAAACATCATGCCTTCGCCTACACCATTAACACGGTCACGTGTCATATAGTACAAGCCCATTACCACATCCTGTGAAGGAACGATAATTGGCTCACCATTGGCTGGTGAAAGAATGTTGTTGGTGGACATCATCAGTGCGCGAGACTCAAGCTGTGCTTCAATCGTCAACGGAATGTGGACCGCCATTTGGTCACCGTCGAAATCAGCGTTGTATGCAGCACACACTAATGGGTGTAACTGAATCGCTTTTCCTTCGATTAGTATAGGTTCAAATGCCTGAATACCTAGTCTGTGAAGTGTGGGTGCACGGTTAAGCAAGACTGGGTGTTCACGAATAACTTCGTCTAGTACATCCCATACTTCTGGATCTTCGCGCTCGACTAATTTCTTAGCCGCTTTAATTGTAGTCGCTAGGCCACGGCCTTCTAATTTACCATAAATAAACGGCTTAAATAATTCAAGAGCCATCTTCTTTGGTAGACCACATTGGTGCAAGCGTAATGTGGGTCCAACGGTTATTACAGAACGACCAGAATAATCAACACGTTTACCTAGCAAGTTCTGACGGAAACGACCTTGTTTACCTTTGATCATATCAGCCAAAGACTTGAGAGGACGTTTGTTAGAGCCTGTTATAGCACGACCACGACGGCCGTTATCTAGCAAGGCATCGACCGCTTCTTGCAACATACGTTTTTCGTTGCGCACAATAATGTCGGGTGCAGCAAGGTCAAGAAGACGCTTTAAACGATTGTTACGGTTGATAACACGACGGTATAAGTCGTTTAGATCTGACGTCGCGAAACGTCCGCCGTCTAGTGGAACCAAAGGACGTAAGTCAGGAGGCAACACAGGCAATATTGTTAAAATCATCCACTCAGGTTTGTTACCTGATAATTGGAAAGACTCTAATAATTTCAAACGTTTAGTAATTTTCTTACGCTTTGTTTCAGAGTTTATTGAAGGCAACTCTTCTCGCATAGAAACTACATCAGCATCAACGTCTAGTGCTTTAAGCAATTCATAAACTGCTTCAGCGCCCATTTTGGCTTCAAACTCGTCACCGTGCTCTTCAAGTGCATCCAAATATTCTTCTTCGGTGAGAAGTTGGCTGCGTTCAAGTGTCGTCATACCTGGTTCTGATACCACGTATGATTCAAAATAAAGTACACGTTCGATATCACGTAATGTCATATCTAACATCAGACCAATACGGGACGGTAATGATTTCAAGAACCAAATATGTGCAACTGGACTTGCCAAATCAATGTGACCCATACGCTCACGGCGTACTTTAGTTAAGGTAACTTCTACCCCACATTTTTCACAAATCACGCCACGATGTTTGAGGCGCTTGTACTTACCACACAAACATTCATAATCTTTAACAGGACCAAAAATACGTGCGCAAAATAGACCATCACGTTCAGGTTTAAAAGTACGGTAATTAATTGTTTCTGGTTTCTTAACTTCACCGAACGACCACGAGCGGATCATATCCGGTGATGCAAGACCAATTCGTATATTATCGAATTCTTCAGTCTTATGTTGTTGCTTAAGAAACTTTAATAAATCTTTCACATCTCTCTCCCAGCGGAGTCAATTGCAAAGGTGTAGCACGGGTGCTACACCATCATGTCTAAAAGCTCAATGAGCAGCTTATCGTTCTTCTAGTTCGATGTTGATACCTAGTGAACGAATTTCTTTCAACAGTACGTTGAAAGATTCTGGCATACCAGGTTCCATACGGTGATCGCCATCCACAATGTTTTTATACATTTTGGTACGACCATTAACGTCATCGGACTTAACAGTTAACATTTCTTGCAAGGTGTAGGCGGCACCATAAGCTTCAAGTGCCCATACTTCCATCTCTCCGAAACGTTGACCACCAAACTGCGCTTTACCACCCAACGGTTGCTGTGTAACCAAACTGTATGAACCAGTAGAACGAGCATGCATTTTATCGTCTACCAAGTGGTTCAGTTTCAGCATATACATATAACCCACAGTAACAGGACGCTCAAATGCGCGACCAGTGCGACCGTCGAACAAAGTGATTTGTCCGCTTTCTGGGATATCTGCCAAAGTCAGCATATGTTTGATTTCAGCTTCAGTTGCACCGTCAAAGACAGGTGTTCCCATAGGTACGCCTTTACGAAGGTTACCGGCTAAACGTGTGACTTCATCATCACTGAAAGTACTTAAATCGACTTCCTGATGCGATTTGCCAGCGCTGTATACTTCTTGTAAGAAACTACGCAGCTTAGCCATGTCTTCGTGCTCTTTAAGCATACGGTCGATTTTCACACCGATGCCACTAGCAGCCATACCTAGGTGAGTTTCAAGTACCTGACCAATGTTCATACGCGATGGAACGCCCAATGGGTTCAACACGATGTCGACCGGCGTACCATCTGCATCATAAGGCATGTCTTCAACAGGCTTGATAGTCGATATAACACCTTTGTTACCATGACGACCCGCCATTTTATCACCAGGTTGAATATGACGTTTAACTGCAAGGTAAACCTTAACAATTTTAAGCACACCAGGTGCTAAATCATCACCTTGAGTGATTTTGCGACGTTTAATTTCAAACTTAGTATCGAAGTCAGACTTAATCTCGACATGCTGGTCAGCAATTTGGTCAAGCTCAGATTGTGCATCTTCATCGTCGAGCGTTAAGTCAAACCACTTGTCACGAGGCATGTTGTCAAGTTTTTCCTGAGCAACACCCGACTTAAGCAATAAATTACCTGCACGGGCAAAAATGCCATCAGCTAATATATTGAATTCGTCAGATAAGTCTTTTTTCACTTCGCGTAATTGCATATCTTCAATTTCACGTGCGCGCTTGTCTTTCTCAACACCATCACGGGTGAAGACCTGAACGTCGATAACTGTTCCATGAACGCTGTTAGGCACTCGTAATGAAGTATCTTTAACGTCAGAAGCTTTTTCACCGAAAATTGCTCGTAGAAGTTTCTCTTCTGGCGTTAGCTGGGTTTCACCTTTCGGAGTCACCTTACCTACCAGAATATCGCCGCCTTTAACTTCAGCACCAATATAAACCACACCAGACTCATCCAGTTTCCCTAGCGCAGACTCACCAACGTTTGGAATATCAGAACTAATTTCTTCTGGACCTAGCTTGGTATCACGAGCAATACAACTTAATTCTTGAATATGTATAGAAGTAAATCTGTCTTCCATCGCTACACGTTCAGAAATTAAGATTGAGTCTTCGAAGTTGTAACCGTTCCAAGGCATAAATGCGATTCGCATGTTTTGACCTAGTGCCAGTTCACCCATATCGGTAGACGGACCATCGGCTAATACGTCACCTGCAACTACTGGTTCGCCAGCGTTACAAGTAGGCCTTTGGTTAATACATGTATTTTGGTTTGAACGGGTATATTTTGTTAGGTTATAAATATCAATTCCTGCTTCACCAGCAGTCATTTCAGCTTCATTAACCTTTACAACAATTCGGCTTGCATCAACAAAAGATACTGAACCGCCGCGCTTAGCGATAATTGTCACACCTGAATCCACAGCAACAATCTTTTCCATACCAGTTCCGACTAACGGCTTTTCGGCAATCAATGTTGGAACAGCTTGACGTTGCATGTTGGCACCCATTAGTGCTCGGTTAGCATCATCATGCTCTAGAAAAGGAATAATACTGGCAGCAACAGACACAATCTGTTGAGGTGACACATCCATATAAGTGATTTCAGATACCGACATTAACGTGGTTTCACCACGAAAACGACAAGGGATCAAATCTTCAGTCAACTTACCTTTTTCATCGAGTACTACGTTTGCTTGTGCAATCGCATATTGACCTTCTTCTATGGCAGATAGATAGTCAATTTCATCAGTCACAACTCCGTCTACTATTTTACGATATGGGGTTTCTAAGAAACCGTAATCGTTAGTACGAGCATAACTAGCAAGAGAGTTGATCAGGCCAATGTTAGGACCTTCAGGCGTTTCGATTGGGCATACTCGACCATAGTGAGTCGGATGCACATCACGTACTTCAAAACCAGCACGTTCACGAGTCAAACCACCCGGCCCTAATGCAGAAATACGACGTTTGTGTGTCACTTCAGACAATGGATTGTTCTGATCCATAAACTGTGACAATTGGCTTGAACCAAAGAACTCTTTGACCGCAGCAGAAATAGGTTTAGCGTTAATGAGATCCTGAGGCATAATTGCGTCAAGGTCACCTAAGCTTAAACGTTCTTTAACAGCACGTTCTACACGAACAAGACCAACACGGAATTGATTTTCAGCCATTTCGCCAACAGAACGAATACGTCTGTTACCCAAATGGTCGATATCATCAACCTCGTCTTTACCATCACGGATAGTGATCAGCTGTTTCATTACAGCAACGATGTCAGCTTTATCTAGCACGCCTTTCCCAGTCGATACATCACGACCCAAACGACGATTGAACTTCATTCGTCCAACTGCAGATAAGTCATAACGGTCTTCTGAGAAGAACAAGTTATTAAACAAAGTTTCAGCCGCATCTTTCGTTGGTGGCTCACCAGGGCGCATCATGCGATAAATCTCAACCAAAGCTTCTAGCTTATTAGTTGAACCATCAATGCGTAAGGTATCCGAAATATAGGCACCATGATCAAGCTCATTGATGTAAAGCGTATCGAATGCTTTGATACCCGCTTCAGTCATTTCAGCTATGTTTTCTAAAGTTAACAGGTCATTTGCACTGACAATAACTTCACCTGTTTCTTTATTTATGTAATCACGAGCAAAAACACGACCAACTAAATACTCAGCAGGAACTTCAAGTTCTGTTATTTTTGCTTTTTCTAGTGCGCGTGTATGACGTGCCGAAATACGACGGCCCGTCTCAACAACAACTTTGCCTTTATTATCTAAAATATCGAACTGCGCGGTTTCACCACGAAGTCTGTCTGGCACAATATCAGATAAATACTTTTCACCGTCGATACGTACTTGGTTTGTTTCAAAGAACAACGCAAGTATCTCTTCGGTAGGCATTTCTAATGCACGTAACATAATAGTGGCCGGTAACTTACGACGTCTATCTATTCGTACAAATAAATTATCTTTAGGGTCAAATTCAAAGTCTAACCACGAACCACGGTAAGGAATAACGCGAGCGTTATATAACACTTTACCTGATGAGTGAGTTTTCCCTTTGTCGTGGTCGAAGAACACGCCTGGTGAACGGTGTAATTGCGACACTATGACACGCTCAGTACCATTGATAACGAATGTACCGTTATCAGTCATGAGTGGAATTTCACCCATGTAGACTTCTTGCTCTTTAATGTCTTTTACCGTGCCTGGTGCTGCTTCTCTATCGAACAACACTAAACGCAATTTCACACGTAGAGGTGCAGAAAAAGTAACACCACGAATTTGACATTCTTTCACATCAAATACTGGGGCACCTAATCGGTAACTTACATACTGCAACTCAGCGTTACCAGAATAACTTTTAATTGGGAAAACTGATCGAAATGCTGCTTCCAGTCCATGTTGACCATCTACATCAAGATCAATAAACTTTTTAAAAGAATCTAATTGGATTGAAAGTAGATACGGTATTTCCAATACCTGTGGACGTTTGCCAAAATCCTTACGGATACGTTTCTTTTCGCTATAAGAGTAAACCATGGGTTCCTCAGCCTGCCGATTTTTGACCCAACTTGCTTATCTAGATGTCTATAGAGACATAAAGTTAAGCAAACCTCCGCTATCCTTTAAGGTTGTAGAAAAACGTTTACCAAAGTCATTAAGAGGCTTACTTAACTTATTGGTTTTATTTAGTTTTACCTACAATTTGCACTTCATTACTAGGACTAATATCAAAGGACGAAAATAGTAAATCCTACAGCGCAAAAAGGCTGGTGACTAAAAAGCCACCAGCCTATGCCATTTCAGGCTAACAATCTGTGATTAAACAGATTATTATTTAAGCTCAACTTCAGCGCCAGCTTCTTCAAGCGTCTTCTTAAGTTCTTCAGCATCTGCTTTAGAAATACCTTCTTTGACAGATGTTGGAGCAGCTTCAACCAGAGTTTTAGCTTCTTTAAGTCCAAGACCTGTAGCAGAACGTACTGCTTTAATAACTGATACTTTGTTCGGGCCGAAAGAGGTCATAAAGACATCAAATTCAGTTTGCTCTTCAACAACTTCAGCAGCTGCTGCAGGACCGGCTACAGCTACAGCTGCAGCAGCAGAAACGTTGAATTTTTCTTCAGCCGCTTCGATCAGTTCAACAAGTTCCATTACTGGCATTTCAGCAATAGCGTTTAATATATCATCTTTAGTTAGAGCCATTTCTCTAAACTCCTGGGTTTAATGTTAAAAATTTATAATGCCAAAGTCGAAAATTATTTTTCGTCTTTGATCGCTGCCAATACACGCACAAACTTGCCTGGAACTTCGTTGATAGTACGCACGAATTTCTCGACAGGTGCTTTGAAGGTAGCAAGTAATCTTGCCAACGCTTCGTCGCGGGTAGGTAGTGATGCAACTGCGTCCAATTTTTCTGGACCCAATAAACCACTACCAATAGAAAGTGCAGTTACGTTTAACTTGCCGTTAGTTTTTGCAAAGTCTTTGAAAAGACGAGCAGCACTGCCAGGGGCATCTATGGAAAACCCATAGATTAACGGACCAGTTAAAGCACTATCCATATCAGAAAACTTACTATCAGCTAAACCACGTTTCGCTAAAGTGTTACGAATTACTCGTAAGTAAACACCTTGCTCACGTGCTTTAACACGAAGATCAGTTAATTCTGCTACTTCCATACCACGGTATTCAGCAACGGCAACAGATAGAGCTCGAGACGCAACATCGTTTATTTCTATTACGATCTCTTTTTTTGCTGCTAAGCCTAATGCCACTGAGTTCACCTCTTAAAGTCTGAAACATCATTTTTATTAAAAATATCCGTTTCAGGATTCACAGATTGATGTCATTACTTAAGGACTAACTTAAATAAATTCACCGCTCTACGGTGTTCGTTAATCCCAGAGAGTCTGAGTCGATACCACCGTCTGCGCAGGCTGACTTTTTAAGCAAGTTGTTTGCGACATGTGACATTACTGACACTATCTAGGCGGATGCTCTCTTACTTCACTCGCCAACTTACGCCTGCGGTCTAGGACGGGAGTCTTTCGTCTAACTATTTTTACAAATAGCTAGACTCAAACTCCAACCCATAACCTTTACAGAGAAACAAGTAAGATAATACTTACCTGCTAAGACCCTACTAACCTAAGCTAGCTTGATCTACAGAAACACCTGCACCCATTGTTGTACTAAGGCTAATTTTCTGAATGAAAATGCCTTTAGCTGAAGAAGGCTTAGCTTTATTAAGCGCTTCTAACAATGCTGCTAAGTTTTCTTGAATATGGTTTGCTTCAAAAGCTATTTTACCAATGCTTGCGTGGATAATACCATTTTTGTCATTGCGATAACGTACTTGACCAGCTTTAGCATTTCTTACTGCTGTGGCAACATCTGGCGTAACTGTACCAGTTTTAGGGTTAGGCATAAGACCGCGAGGACCTAATATCTGTCCTAACTGACCAACAACACGCATTGCATCTGGTGAAGCAACAACGACGTCAAAGTTCATTTCGCCTTTTTTAACTAACTCAGCTAAATCTTCCATACCAACAATGTCAGCACCAGCTGCTTTAGCAGCTTCAACGTTTGCACCTTGGGTGAACACTGCAACACGAACATCTTTACCCGTACCATTTGGCAGCACAGTAGCACCGCGTACATTCTGGTCAGATTTACGCGCATCTATGCCAAGGTTAACGGCTACGTCAACACTTTCTGCAAATTTAGCAGTGGCTAATTCTTTTAATAAAGCAACGGCTTCATTAAATCCGTATTCTTTTGTCGCATCAACTTTTTCTTTTACTAAGCGAGCGCGTTTTGTTAATTTAGCCATGTCTTACCCCTCTATCACTAAGCCCATGCTGCGTGCAGAGCCAGCGATGGTGTTTACTGCTGCTTCTAAACCTGATGCAGTCAAATCTGGTTCTTTTGTATGTGCAATTTCTTCTAATTGCGCACGCGTCACTTTACCCACTTTTTCAGTGTTTGGACGACCAGAACCATTTTTTATTCCAGCAGCCTTCTTAAGTAAGAAAGAAGCAGGAGGAGTTTTTGTTATGAATGTAAAAGAACGGTCTTCGTACACAGTGATCTCTACTGGTACTGGAGCGCCTTTTTCAAGTGCTTCTGTTTTTGCGTTGAACGCTTTACAGAATTCCATGATGTTTACACCATGTTGGCCTAGTGCTGGGCCAACCGGAGGACTAGGGTTTGCAGCACCTGCTGCAACCTGAAGCTTAATTAAGCCAGTGACTTTCTTCGCCATGATAATACTCTCTAATTTGGGTATAACGCCTTGTAAACACAGAGAATGCTTACTCAGTCGGCTTCCCGTTCTAATAAAATGGGTCGCGAAGTATAGATGAACTATCACCTCGGCACAAGTCTTATTGTTGACAATCCTGAATTTTGTGCGCTATTAGTTAATTTGAGAAAATCAAGGCAGAAATTAGCAAACAAGCAGCGTATTTCAGAAAAATTTAAATATTACTACTTCAAAAGGCTGAAATGTATATCTTGATTTATCAAACATCAGTCTTTAAATAAAAACCCTGCTGTCTTCTGTTGCTTTAAACAATCAGCTATAAATTATCACGTTGCAAAAAACCGCAGTACAAAACTATCCTTATCTTAACATGTCCATTCGATTTCAATTTAAAATGGGATTATAATTAATTTCTTATATTACTGGGTTATGAATTCACATATACCCAAACATATTTCTTGTTAGTCACAGCCAATAAAAAAGGATGCTAATAGCATCCTTTTTTATTGGCTGTGACATTTAAACTAGCCTTTCTCTACTTGGCCAAACTCCAGTTCTACCGGTGTTGAACGGCCAAAGATGAGTACTGATACTTTCAAGCGACTTTTTTCGTAATCGACTTCTTCGACTACTCCATTGAAATCCGCAAAAGGACCATCGGTGACACGCACCACTTCGCCTGGTTCGAACAATGTTTTTGGTTTTGGCTTATCAACGCCTTCTTCAAGACGATTCAGTATTGCATCTGCTTCTTTTTTGGTAATAGGCGATGGGCGGTCTGAAGTACCTCCGATAAAGCCTAAAACTCGAGGGACACTTTTCACCAAATGCCATGAGTCTTCATTCATATCCATCTGGACTAGTACGTAACCTGGAAAAAATTTACGCTCACTTTTTCTTTGTTGTCCTGCGCGCATCTCAACAACTTCTTCGGTAGGTACTAAAATTTCACCGAAATAATCTTCCATTTCGTTCATTCTAATATGTTCTAGCAAAGTTTTTTGAACACGGCCTTCATACCCAGAGAAAGCTTGAACCACGTACCATTTTTTATCAGACATTACTTAAATTCCTAACCCCGTTATAAATGAGACAATCTCAACAATAATCCCGTCTAGTCCCCACAAAATTAGTGCCATGACAACAGTTGCGGCTAATACAATCATAGTAGTCGTTGTTGTCTCTTGGCGAGTAGGCCATACAACCTTGCGCACTTCAGTTCTTGACTCTTTTGCGAACGTAATAAAGGTACTACCTTTGAATGTTGTAGAAGCTATAAAACCTGAAATTCCTACAGCAGCGACAGCAATTAGAGCAATGTACAGAACGGATAGTTCTGGAAAAAAATGGTTAGCAGCAACTACGCTCCCCAACAAACCAAATATAACTAACCATTTCAACATGTCGAATGGGTTGGAACTGTTTTCTGTATTCTCACTCATACTAAACCCTAACTCTCTTGCTAGTTATGTCGTCACCTAAAAATGGGACATTTTTGCCAATAAAATGGCAGGGGTGGAGGGATTCGAACCCCCAACCATCGGTTTTGGAGACCGCTGTTCTACCAATTGGAACTACACCCCTGCTGAAGGGCTGAATTATACTCACGGAAAGCGAAAGGTAAAGTGATTTTGCTTTTACTATGTGCATCTTATAAACAACTGCACATTTAATAAGCTATATGCCCAAACATTTTCAAAATAAGATGTTAGGAAAAAGTGTAAATGGGTAAGTCGAGATTTTTTGAGCAAAACGATTGTTTGCAAATGTAACAATTTTAAAAAAGCAGAGGTGCCATTAAAAAGCAGAAGTGATAGTAAACAACTCAATCAATAATCCATATTCAATCAAACGCAACAAGCCACCTCATCCTGAAACGACCGAGTTATCTGTAAATACGCTATTTAAAGCTATTTAAAGCTATTTAAAATAGTTGAAATTATTTTTTACGCTTATCTTGACTGAAAAAAAGCTCGATACCAAAGCTTATTGGTTAGTTCAACTAAGGGTTTCATAACAAATACTTTTTTTATTACTTCTGATAAACGTTGTTCACTAAACTGCGCATAAAATGCATATAAACTAGCTTCGTCTGCTGCACCTAATCCATTAATTGCCACACATGAAGCCAAATCAAAATATGGGCAAGATAATGAGCAGTATTCCCAATCAAAAATTATACTGGGCTGGGAATGTGTAACATGAGATAAAGCTAAATCATTGTGACAAAATACCGCTTTAGTTGCACAGGCTTGGTGCCATATGGCAGCATAACGCTCAAGAGTTTGCTGTTCTAATAAAGAAACTGACGTATTAGTCACGCCTAAATAATGTTTCCACTGACAGGGTAAATCTAACTTTGGAGCCTCAATTTGAGTCTTATGCAGTGTTGATAATGCAGATGCTAGACCTCTGGTAGTGGTTAAGCTTGGTACATCCACATGGTCTAGAGTTGGTATATCAAGCCATTGGTCAATTTGAAAATTACACGTTTTTGACAGATAGACTGGCTTTACTGCAAGCCCTTTAAACGCCAGTTCTAATTGAATATCAAAGAGATTTTTTCTATCCAATAGTGCAACTTTATCTGAATCAAAGGTTTTAACAAAGTAGCTATTCTTGGATGTTTGAAGGTAATAACTGCTATTAACGGCACCTCCCTTTAAAGTCTTAAGAAGAAAGCCAGGCTGAATAAACTCCAAACCTTTTAATTCGTCTTCCATCATAAGCTTTAAATCACTCATAAGGGCTTAGTCTGACCTTCTACATTAGCTGGTTCTATCCGCCATTGAATAAACCCATAAACTGCAAAGCCTGTGTAACATAAAAATAATATGCCCGTTAAAGTCAAATCTTTAGCGAAATAAAGATAAGATGCAAATATGTTAATGACAATCCAATACAGCCAATTCTCTCGTACTTTATGGGCCACAAGTATTGTTGTGTAAACACTAAAAACCGTAATAAATGCATCTAAATATATATGATCCGCATCTAACATTGAGCTTGCAAAATAACTTAACGTTACGGACCCAATTGTCAGCACGATGATACAAATTATATGCCGAGATAAAGGCCAACTTTGCACAAGCAAGGTATCGGCCTGACTTTCACGCCACTTCATCAAGCCATAAACGGCCATAATTAAATAATAGAAATTAAGTCCTGTATGGAAGGGTAAAGATACATTCCAAAAAAGCCACGTATAAATACCGGTACTCACCAATGCACACGGCCAACACCAAATGTTTTGCCTAGCAGCCAGCCAAACGTAAACAACAGCCAATACAACCGCAATGCCTTCCAAAAACGATGTTGCAGCTAGCTGTATTAAAAGATTTTCCATTAAATATCAGTACTCATCTTATCACCATTTAAAAATTTGCAGACAAATATTGCCTGCCCTATTTTTTCATGACTACGTTGCATTTCTTCGCCTAACATTTGCATGGTAGGAAGATATTCACCACTGACCGTTGTGCTGGTAGCAGTCGTCATAACCTTTACACTTTTATAGGTATTTAAACGGTCTATGAACTCTTGAATAGGTTGAATGTATTGTTCTTTGAGCGGATACATTGATATTTCAGCAACTATTTTCATTTTGGTCTCTTATGATAAAAGCTGGAAAGAGTGGTCATTTCCAGCTTGATTTACATTATTTAGTATTGATATTTAAAATTGATCCCTACACGACGTGGCTCACCAAATTGTTCATACAAATGAGTTTCATATTCATCTCTTGGATCGTTACCAAAATAAAAGCCACGGTTGGCGTATTGTTCATCAAACAAGTTACGGGCATACAAACTAACGTTCCAGTTTTCCATCTGGTAATCAAGGCTTGTATGAGCGATGAATATACTCTGTGATTGTTGATCGTGACTAAACGAATAAAAGAACTCATCTTTGGCATCAAACTCCATTAACCAGTTAATATTATTTGAAACACGCCAATTTAGACCAGCGTTGATATGGTAGGTAGGTGCATGAGCTTGCTCTCGCTTATCAATATTACTACCATTTTTAAGGGTGATGCCGCTAATTTCAGTCTTTAAATAACCGAGATTAGCAAAAGTATCAACATTATCGAACAGCATGTAATTTAAGCTGACTTCAATACCATAGTTTTTTCCATCTGTAGCATTGTTGTAAAAATCCACAAAAGATTGCTCATTCACAATAGAATTTTTATATTGCACGTCGTCACGTTTTTGATAGAAAGCAGAAATATCTAATACTAAACTTCCATCTTGATTAGCACCTTTTATACCAAATTCGATACCGATTAAAGATTCAGCATCGAAAATAGCATTATCAAGCAAGTCTTGTCTGAACTCAGCAATATCTTCATCGTCGATTTTACCGAGTGCTTGTCCGTTTACCCCGCCCATTTTATAACTGCGCAATAAACTTAGGTATAACATACTGTTGTCACCCGCTTTTTGGTGATAACTAATTTCAGCTCCCCAATCACTATGGTCAATATCTTCATCGATCAAATTGGAATCAACATAATCGAGTGTTTGTGAGGCTAAACGTAAACTTGCAGTAACCCATTTTTCATCTGATAACATATATTTATACTGACCAAATAAAGCACTGTCTAGCCGATCCACCTGGCTTTCAAACGGTGCTGGCAAATACGTATATTCTCGAGTTAAGTCTTCTGTTTTGTCTGCAAAATAAAAACCGACTACCCAAGAATTAGCTTTATCACTTTTACTGGATAGTTTTGCTTGAACTGTATTGTCTTCGCGCTCCCGAAAGTAGTAATCAGTAGATGAATATTCCCAGCCTGGCGCTATGCCTACGAAACTCCAATCCTCATCATAACCATAAGCTAAATCGGCTTGCATAAAACTGCTTTGAAGTTGAACATTAGCCCAATCTAAGCCTTGATAATCTATAGTAAGACCAATTGCCTCACTCTGTTGTTTATCAAAGCCAGGCTCATCAGATAAGGTTGTTCTATCTCTATTGAGTGAAAAAGCATCATATCCATTGTCTACATCAATCAGATGAATAACGGTGTTGATAGATAAGTCGTCAGTTACTTGCCAATTAAGTTTAGCTCGCGCAGTTGACTCATCCACGCCATTAGTGTCGTCACGTCCCAACCAAGTATTTTCAACAAACCCGTCACTGGTATTTTGATGAACTGATAGGCGGTAATCAACGCTGTCACTAAGACCACCGCCTACTGCAGCCCCTATTTGCCAACTACCATAGTTAGCAACACCAAACTGAGCATCAATACTGGTTTGCTCTGTAGCATCTTTGCTCAACACATTGATCATGCCAGCAAGACCATCTGCACCAAAACGTGCACTATTGGGTCCTTTAAATATTTCGACTTGTTCAATATCAAACGTACTCGCCCCGGCGAGCAATCCAGAGTAATTGATGCCGTCAACCAAATAACCAACGGAGGGATTGATTGGGTCAGTAAACTGACTGCGTTCACCAATACCCCGTATCTGCAAAAAACGTCCACGGCTAGCACCGCTGGAAAAGTTCACATTTGCTGCGCGATTTAATATATCTTCAAGGTGTTGGGCTTGACGTTGTTGTATTGCTCTCTCGTCTATAATGGAAATGCTGGTAGCCATTTCAGACAGGGGTGTTGCAGTTAGGGCACCTTGAACAATGATCGTTTCCATATCAGATTGTTCAGAAAGTGCCTGTTCGGTATTTTGAGCATAAACACAAGTGTTGATTAAACATAGGCTTATTAGACTAGTCAGTGGCTTTTTATTAAATTTCATTGAGGGATCTCTTCATAACGGTTTGAAAAGATCCGGCTGTACGGCAGGTAAATGGGAGGTAAAGTCTGACCATTCCTACGCCGGCATTATCCGGATCAGGTATAAGGGTTATGAGTGTTTACTCAAATCTCAGCCAGATGGCTCCCCTTGGTTGTTCAGTAAAAATCTAATCGACTCATATCAAACCGAAGTATACTAACAGGCAAACAAAGCTTAGCAATAAATAAATAGGAATTTATAAGCGTAAAATAATCTCTATTCTGTAACTTTCAGTTTGACTAATTTGTGATTGGAAAAAAAGGAACTTTCTTGAGTAAACCACACTTCACCACTAGGAGTGACGCAAATCGCCTCTACTTGACCATAGTCTGCAAGTTCAAAAAAATTATTTAGAGTCAAATCTTTATTAACAATAGCAATGAAAGGATAAAGACTACCTAGCCTTTTCAAATCATAACCGACCAAAATAAATCGATTATTTTTATTATCAAAATCACCTCCAGTAACAATACCAGGCAAACCTTCTATCATGCCGATATGTTTAACAAACTGCTTAGGTACGATCTTATTTATCTGATAGATAAATAAAATGCCGGTGTTCCAGCTCTTAGAAAATAAAAATAAGCTGTCATCGATATTAATCAATGTTTCGGCATCAAAATCATGTTTTAGATACTTATTTTTTTTAACCGAGTTGTTGACATAATATAGTTCAGTCGTCGTAACTGAAGACTCGACACTACTATCCAACTTAGATACTGCATGAATTTGAACGAACTTCCTTTTACCGCCGTTATTACCTATATCGCCTACATAAAAATTCTGGCTATCTCCAGTCAATGCCTCCCAATCTTTATTTTTAGTTTCTACTGTTTTTTCAGTAATAATTTGCCCTGTATGGTCAATATTATAGATAATAGGTTTGTTTCCAGAGTCATTAACAGTAAAGGCTGAACCGACTTGCGGGCAATATAAACCAGACGTTTCCTTTAACACGTCTGGTAAGTCATGCTCTTCTAAAACAATGTAGTTATCTGTATTGGCAGCTAAGGTGATGCAAGATAACGACATGTTTATGACCAACAATAAAAAAACTTTCCTTACCAACTTTTATTTCCTTTTAAACTATATGTATCAGATCACTACCGCGTCTAATTGTTTCACGATAAATAAGACAATTGTATTTTTGATTTGTATTGAGATGAATACAATTGTTATTCAACAATCGTATTTTTGTATAAGTTTGCATACACTAGCCAACAATGTTTAATTATTTTAATTAGAATTTGTTGTGAAATTTCCCGAGCACCTGCTTCATTGGTTTGAAGAACGACAGTCAAGAGCATGTCACAGACAGTTATTGGTCATAACAGGTAATGAAAAATGGGTAATAAAAGCTGCAGTTAACTTACTAGGTAATAATGACAAACATAATATTTTATGGGTTGGAAACGCACAGGAAAAATTTGCAAACATAACTATAAAAAACTACCGTTCTCAATTAGGCAACGAATTTGACTCGATAGTATTGAACTGTTTTAGTGGGTTTAGGGCTAACGCGGCCATGGCATTAAGTGGCGCAATAAGAGCTAATGGTTTGATGGTGATCCTGTGCCCTGAATTCAAAGATTGGCCGAATTATGCTGACCCAGAACAAATCAATCGCATTTCTTATGGTTATTTACATAAACCAGTCGAAAGTTTTTTTATTCAATACTTAATATCTACCTTTTATAAAGATAAAAGTGTGGCGATCTTATCTGCAGATAAATTTTCTGGCGAGATTTTTTTTGTTAAAGATAATTTAAAAAAAGAACAATATTACGAACAAGAATCTGCCATAGAAGGCATTCATAAGGTAGCCCAAGGTCGCAGAAATAGGCCTTTAGTTATAACCGCGGACAGAGGCAGAGGAAAATCATCGGCTTTAGGATTGGCAGCCGCTAAATTGATGACTCAGGGCACAAAAACGATTATGGTAACAGCCCTTCACATTGACAACACAGAACAGATTTTTAGACATGCTCAGCGTATGTTGACGACATCAAATCGCACTAAAAACGAACTCAGTTATCAGGGAAACACACTCTGTTTTAAGCCAGTGGATGAGTTACTCAAAAGCGAAGAAAATATTAATATTGTACTTGTAGATGAAGCGGCTTCTCTACCTATCCATGTATTGATAAAACTCGCTAATAAATTCCCTAGAATTGTGTTCAGCTCGACAGTACATGGATATGAAGGCAGTGGACGTGGCTTTGAAATGCGTTTTATCAAACAACTATCGTCGCTAAAGCCTGGTTTCAAAAGGATCCAAATGCTTCAACCGATACGCTGGTATAAAAGGGATACCTTAGAACAATTCTGGTTCAAAGCCATGTTTCATAATGAGCGTCAAAATGTTGAAAACAATGATCTAATCAATCAAGAAATTAATTGTCAACATATATCGAAAACACAGTTACTTAAAGACAAAGAATTGCTCGCATCTTTATTCAAGTTGTTGATCGATGCCCATTACCAAACCAGTCAAGATGATTTACAACGTTTATTAGATGCTCCTGAGATAGAATGTTTTATACTAACCGCAGGCAATAATTTGCTAGGTGTGGTTCAAATAGTCAAAGAAGGAGGAGAACCTTTCAATGAACTTGCTGATAGTGTTGCTAATTGTTCAAGGCGTGTAAAGGGCCATTTAGTTGCCCAAAACATAACATCATCCTATAATAAATTTCCCTTTTTGTTGGCTCAACAGTGGCGTATTAGCAGAATTGCAATTCATCCAGAGCACCAGCGCAAGGGATTGGGTAACCAATTAATCAATTACGTAGAACAGCAAGCGGAACTTCAAAATATAAAGTTTCTAACTGCATCTTTTGGTTGCAACGGTGACATTCTAAGGTTTTGGCAACATAACCAATTTTCACTGGCCAAACTAAGCGCAAAACCTGAAGTTTCAAGTGGTGAGCACAGTGGTATCTGTATTAAACCTTTAACGGTTGAAGCAACTCAGATAAGTGTTTCTATTCTCAAAAAGTTTCACTTAGAAATGCATTATCAGATGGACAAAAATTTTCAATACGTATCAGCAGATACTCTTATACAAATTCTACTGCTTCAACCAAACACAGATATAAATATTTATGAAGATATGGAAATACTTTGGCAATTTGCTATGGGAAAACGGGCTTATTCGACCTGTAAACGTCTGTTAAAAGAATATTTGATAGTTAATCCTCAGCGCCTATTAATATTAACAGCACAGCAACAAGATTTTTTAGTCGCTACTCTTTTGCAAAACGTGACAGATAAATATGTTTGCTCAAACTTTAACCTTAGTGGCAAAAAACACATCGAAGAAATCATAAAAAAAAGTTTTAAAGAAATTTTACAAACTAATAATTAGCGTTTAATTTAAGACCTTCAAAATAGGTAGTAAACTAGAATAGTCATCCGTCCATAAAACTTCTGGGTGTATACCCTTGTCGAGCGAAGTTTGTTGATATAATAACTGTACTGATTGCGTCAATCGTTTATTATTTGTCATAATAACCCATTGTGTATCATGTTCTTTACCATCACCAGGTGTATCGAATAACATAATCTGCATGTTTAGGCTTTTACTATGCTGCAAAATGACAGGTAGTAGAGACAGATGTCGATTAGAAATATGCAAAGCTAAAGTACCATGTGTATTGATATGTTGCTGATATAGTAAAAACGCTTCATAAGTCATCAAATGAGTAGGGATCAGATCCCCTGAAAAAGCATCAATGATAAGTAAATCAAATTCATTTTTTTGTCCTAGCTCCAATTCTTTTTGTAAAGTAACACGCGCATCCCCTAACTTAATGTCCACTTTAGCTTTAGTATCCCTCAGATAAGTAAAATATCGGTTAGCAAAGGTGGAAACTAACGGGTTTAACTCATAAAAAGTATAGTGATCTCCAGCTTGTCCATAAGCGGCTAATGCGCCTACACCTAGGCCAATTATACCAACGTGTAATTGATTGTGACTATCGCTCGAAAGCTCTTCAATCACCAGCTGTACACCTGTACCGGGACGATAATAACTTGTGGGTATAGCTGTATTAGATAGTGGCAGATATTGGCTGCCATGTGAGGTAGTGCCATCAACGAGCCTTCTCTCGTTAATTTCCCCCTGCGTTATATCCTTAACCGTCAGTATGCCGTAAAAGTTTCGTGCTTTAGCAATATCGTACTGTTTATACTGATTATTGAGACTAACAAAGGACAATAACCAAACTCCCCCTACACATGCACTGCCCAAAGCGAGTATCGAAAGATGTTTGTTGGCAATGGCATCAGCTTGGCTAAAGTCGATATCAATACGCTTATCTTTTTTACTCCACCATAATGAAACTGTAGTAAGAACGAGCACACCAAAAATTGCTAATGGGAATTCCAAGAATTCATCAAACAGGCTTTTAGCGGTAAAGGATACGAGAAAGCTACCACATACTCCCCCTGCAGATAAAATCAAATAAAATAAGGTTGTATTGCCTTGCTGTGGTTTAAGCGAGTTCAACTCACCGTGACAAATCATACAACCGCAGAATAGAATCAACAGGTAAATTAATAATTGAGTCAAGATGTCAAATTGCCCACCAATGAAATAGATTAATAATGCAACAAATGACAACAACATGAAAAAGGGCAACCATATGCTTCTTACATATATTGAGAGATTGCTAAATGCCAAGACATAGGTTACCAAATAAATTGATAAAGGAGCTAACCAGAGAAAAGGAACCGGGGGTACATTTTGAGTCAGTGCATTAGTAGTTGACACTAACAAAATCACACCTAGGCCAGACAACATAAACCACAATATAAGTCTAAAATAGCTTAACGTTGGGCTACTAATGTTCTCAGAGACACTAGGGTTATATTTATTATTTTGCTTAACAACTGTAAAGAAAATCCAACCAATAAAAATAAAGAACAACCAATAAATGCTAGACCATAACTTAACTTGCAATTCTAAAGACAAGAATGGTTCTATAACTACTGGATAGCTAATAAGAGCTAAGAATGAACCAACATTTGAAATCGCATATAACCTGTAAGGATTTGCACCGTTAGTTTCGCTGGAAAACCAGTGTTGTAACAATGGCGTGTTAGCTGACAATATTAAATAAGGAAATCCTAAGCTAAAAAATAATACCTTTAATACGGCCCAAGTAGGTTGTCCACTGATCGGTATGTTCTGAATGTCAGCAATGTCGATAGGTAACAAAAACAAGCTAAATATCAAGCATGATAGATGCACAACAATCTGGTTTCTCACCCTCATTATCTTGGTCAATACATAAGAATATAAGTAACCTACCAACAAAAAGAATTGGAAGAACAGCATACAAGTGGTCCATACGCTAGCACCACCTCCAAACAAAGGTAGTAACACTTTTGAAATGATAGGTTGAATTTGAAAAACTAGGAACGCGCTGATAAAAACTGAGATGAAATATTGCATTGATTATTCGAGTATTGGTTGAGTATTGGTTGAGTATTTATTAGGGGATTGTTAATTGTACTCAGAAAAAATCTAAATTATAGTAATAAAAAAGCTCCCAACGGGAGCTTTAAAACTAAAGTTTAATGTTTCGGTTTTTGGCTTTTTCCTTAATATAAGGTTCCCAACTCCTAGCATTTCTTGCTGTGGACTTGTCTTTTTTTGCTTCCTTCACGTGTTTGAAAGCAGCTCTGAAATCTCCATTATCAAAGTTTGCTTGCATCATGGCTAGATGAATAGCGCCCTTTTTATCAGAGCCTCCATCTAAAGCTTTTTGAAGAGCAATGAGAGCGTCGCTATATCTTTCCAATGCATAATACACCATGCCCTGTTTTTGATATAAATCAGGATCTGAAGCCATCTTAGCGGATTGTCCATAGTAATCTGCTGATTCGCTAAACTCTCTGGCCTGCTGAAATGATGATGCAATACTAGTTAACATCCTTTCATCTTTTTTGACTAAACCAGACTTAACATGCTTTTCAAGTATTTGTGCAGACTTAACAGGTATATTATTCATCGAATAAAGCTGACTGAGAGCTTTTATCTCCGCAGCTTTTGTCAAGAAACCTTGCCTGTAAGCAATTTCAAACGTAGAAAGGGCTTTTTTATGATCTTCAACGAGCATATAAAAGAAACCTAGCTGTGTCCACTGAGCCTTATCATCTGGAAAAATCCTAACTGTTTCTTCCTGTACCTCAATTGTTTCTTTATACATTTTTCGATTGTAATAAGATGTCATTTTAAGGGCATAAGCAGTTTTGTTAGGCTTTTCTGCTAAGGCAATCGCCTTATTGATGGGCGCAATAATTTCAGCAAATCTTTGTGTTTGATAATATGCATTAGCCATTCTAAAGTAGACGTCAAAGTCTTCTTTGCAAGTCAAATCCAACCATTGTTGATATGACTTGATCGCACTATCGTATTGCTCTTCCTGAAGACTTAAATCAGCAATGAGCTTTATAGTACCGACCTGCTCAGAATCATTTAACTCATTAGGAGCAACCGCTCTTTGCAAGTACTCAATAGATTTTTTAGCTTTACCATTTTGTGTAGCCAGCAAGTTACCAATAAATCTATCTGTAAAGGCTCTGTCAAATTTATTTGAAGTGTCGATTTCATACAAAATTTCCAAAGCTTCATCAATCAAATCAGCATTATAAGCTTCTAAGGCTTTACCCACCTTTTTACCTACTTTTTGACCTGGTATGTTAGTTGGCCCACGCTTGTAATCTGGACATGCAATAGGCAATGAAGCCTGTGCAAAAGCACTCACCGGTAATATGGCGGCAACAGAAATCACTGAAACCACATATAAATGTTTTAGATGTTTATTCATTATGATTGATCCAACTTAAAGTCTAGTTGCACTGTTAGACCGAATTGTTTCATCGGTTTACCATCTTCTATTTTAGGCTTGTATTTCCATTTACCCAACGCACGTCTTGCTTCACGATCGAAAACACGTTTCGGATCTGCATCTAGAACCGTAACGTCTTCAACGCCACCGACTTCGTTGATAGTAAAAGATAGTTTAACCCATCCCTCTTTACCATCTCGAGCAGCCTGAACAGGGTATTTAGGTTCGATTCTTACAATAGGTGTAGCATCACCGTCACGCATTGCACCCACACTACCAATACTAATTGAAGCGCCGCCGACATCAACACTAGGCATACTAAAGCCTAAACCGTTGGTATCAACTTGAGCAACATCAGGTTCTACTGGTTGAATTTTAGGAGGCTGTTTGGGTGGCGGTGGTGGTGGTGGTGGTACCCTTTTTCTTAATTGTGTTGCATCGTCAGGTGTTGCCATAACGATATCAATAACTACTGTTTCACCACCTTTTTCAGGTGGTCTTCCTGAGTTAGAAATTAATTCTGCCATCACAATAAAAAGTGCAAAGGCTATAACCCCACCTAACAATATAGAAACTATAAATCGACCCATATTAGCTACCTGCCGTTGCAATTGAGATACGATCAATACCAGCCGATTTAATTTGATCCATCACTTCAACAACGATCCCATGTTCGGCTTCTTTGTCAGCTTGAATAATTATTACATCAGACGGCTGCTCAGCCATTAAACGTTCTAAATTGGAACGGACGCTGTCCACATCAATCTCACGTTTATCCATCCAAATCTTTCCATCTTCGGTTACTGCGATGAAAATATTTGCATTTTTTGGCTTTACAGCTAGTGACCCATTAGGTTTATTAACGTTAACACCTGCTTCTTTCACAAAAACAGTAGTCACAATGAAGAAGATCAACATTATGAACACTATATCTAGCATAGGCGTCATATCAATTGCTGCATCTTCTTCTACTCGAACTTTACGACCCATAAGATCCTCTCTTTAATGATGGGGCAAGGCATCTACTAACTTTTCTCTAGCCATTTTAACTTTAGCTTCAAGACGAGAACTAAAGAAAACACCAGATAAAGCAGCTACCATTCCAGCCATTGTAGGAATAGTTGCCATAGAAATCCCTGCAGCCATTAGACGAGGGTTACTTGTACCCTGACTCGCCATGGTCTCGAACACACCGATCATACCAGTGACTGTTCCCAACAGACCAATTAGAGGGCACATAGCTACAAGTGTTTTTATCAACAACATTCTTGTACCTAAACCATCTGAAGCTTGTGAAATCCATGTGTCACGGATTCTATGCGCATACCATGAGGTAGTATCTTCGCGTGCATCCCAGTCGGAGATAATCTTGTCTCTCAACTTTGGATAAACTGAAGATAAATACCAAAAGCGCTCTATCATAAATGCCCACATAAGAAAGAGCGCTAGGGCGACAACATAAAGTACGTCACCGCCTGCAGCAATAAAATCCCTGACAGACTCCCATTGTTCTATCAGAAATAACATATTAAGCTTTCTCCGTCTCAGCATGCGTGGCTATAATACCCGCAGTCTGTTCATCAAGAATGTGCACAATAGATTTACTGCGTCCAGCAACGATGCTGTGCGTTAGTAGTAATGGTAATGCCGCAATAATACCTAGTGCCGTCGTAACCAATGCCATTGAAATACTTCCAGCCATCAGTTTAGGGTCACCAGTTCCAAACAATGTGATTTGTTGAAAGGTAGCAATCATACCGATAACAGTACCTAACAAACCTAATAAAGGAGCGATAGCTGCAAAGATTTTTATGATATTAATACCACTTTCAATTCTAGGTAGTTCTTTTAAAATAGCTTCGTCTAACTTCAACTCTAGACTTTCGGCATCGGCAGTTTTATTTTCGGTATAAACTTGCAATATACGACCTAGTGGGTTGCTACTTGATGGATTAGACACGTTTTTAAGTTGTGCTTTCATTTTAGCGCCCACTAACGTGAGGGTTACAAGTTTATATAATCCGATTATTAGACCAATAAATAACATCACAGTGATGGTGTAACCGACAGTTCCACCTGCATGATAACGCTCCATCATGGTCGCTTTCTCTTTCAACAAGCTAAGAATTCCACCTCTTGATGGATCCGCGTAAAAAGGAATAAGACCTGAGGTCGCAGTGTGAAGTGCCTGTGCTGTTGTAGTTTGGAAACTATCTGGTTGACGTCCTAAAGGCTGTACCATTTCATTTTGGTCATCGTAGACTAAATAGCCTTGCTCACCAAGTAAGTTAAACGTGCCGACACGAACTACTTCTTGTTGCTGAGAACCACCGTCTAAATTAACAACTTCGGCGGTGAAACGCGAAACTTGCCCAGATTCTGTCATTTCTGTTTGTAATGCGAACCAAAGATCTTCTAACTCTTTAATGTTCGGTAGGCCCTTAGCTTCTTCAGACATGCGCTTTAAAAACGCGCCACGACCTGGGAACTCAGCACTTACTATTGAGGTAGAAATTTGTCCGTAAGCCTCAGCTGAAGCTTGACGAACAACACCAAACATTTCACCTAACGTACCTGTAGCGGTCGTTAACTCGACCTCTTTGTCAGCTAAACTTACCTCATTATCAGCGAATTGTTTTTGTAATCTATCACCACGAGACTCTTCAGATTTGAGTTCAGATTGTGCCTTTCTTAATAAAGCTTGTTTATCGGCACGAGCAGATTGAAATTCATTTTCGCGCTTTTTATTGATACGCGCTTCTGATACACGACTATTTTTAACCTCATCAAGAAGCTGTTCCAGTGTGGTAGCAGCTTGTGCTGAAGAAGCCATCAATGTGATCGAAGCGGCAGCTAATATGGATTTAAATACAGTTTTCATCAATATTACTCCGAAGCTTTAATTGGTAGTTTAAGAAGGTCTGCTGGCAATAATTTGTTTGCTGTTCGAACAGCATCAACAACTGGTTTTATATATTCAGCACCCAGCTCTTCCCAAGCTCTAGCATCATTATCCCAAACCCAAGCACTCTTTTGGTCAAGCGATAAAGCCAAAAGTGCGGTTCTACCAAGATTAAAGAAATCTACTGTGATTTCAGTCCCTTGATAGTCTAGAGTACCTTGATAAGACTGTATCGTAGTACAGTATCACTTCTCTATCTCATAAGACTAAACAACCTAACAA
>OOGD01000050.1_pt1 | contig 30494 bp, 24 predicted proteins | sample 1670381 | NCBI WGS metagenome assembly OOGD01 (sample SAMEA98146918, study PRJEB22522) | marine metagenome | biome: marine biome; feature: marine water body; material: sea ice | place: Arctic Ocean | collected 14-Sep-2015 | depth 1.3 m | reverse complement strand
ATTTAAAGGACATGTTTTTATGAAAATTCTTACGTTAATTGCAGGTATTTTGGCCTTATTACTGCTGCTCGTTTCTGGCCCTTTGTACCAAGCTGAAATACTTGGCTTGATGAATGCGTTTTTAGCGATGCGCATCGCACTAATAGTGGGGGCCGTGGCTATTATTCTGGCGCTTATTCAAGTCATTTTTATGCGCAAAACTATCTCTTGGCCTGTCACTGGAATTGCGGTTTTATGTGCTGCTGTGGCGATCTTTATGCCCTTAAGTATGATGAATAAAGCTAAGTCAGTGCCTCCCATTCACGATATCACCACAGACTTAGTTAACCCACCAAAATTTGTTGCTATTTTACCGCTGCGAGCTGATGCGCCTAATCCTGCTGAATATCAAGGGGAAGAAGTGGCCAGTCAACAGCGTGAAGCCTACCCTGAACTCCAAACCCAAAAATATCAGCAAACTGCAGAACAGGTATTCGCTGCAGCTTTAGCGGCAGTGAGAAGCATGGGACTAGAAGTGGTCAGTTCTGACAAAACCCTTGGTTTGATTGAAGCTTATGACACGACGACTTTTTTTGGTTTTGTTGATGATGTGGTTATCCGCATTCAAAGCGATGGCCAGATGACCATGCTCGATGCGCGCAGTAAATCCCGCGTTGGCATGAGTGATATAGGAAAAAATGCGGAACGTCTCAATGCTTTAATCGCTGGTGTGGCGAAAAACATTAACTAATCTGGTTGATTAAGTATAGTCAAACGCTGCGTATTAATTTTATTTGATGCGCAGCTATTTTTTTAATCCAATAAAACTTCATTTTCAGATGATAGTAAAAGTCACTTATATTCTGGTCCCGTCAAGAATGACAAATACTTCCCAGCCATAGTCCAGCCATAGTCCAAGCATCTCCGTATGCGAAAAGTGCCTATTCTCACGATACTAGTGAAAAGTCGGCAGTACCCTCCAGAAAAGTGGCGGTAGGCTCATTATGGAATAGCAAGACTGGCTATTATTCAAGGCTCCAGCAAATCTGAATGCTGCGGATTAACACCTGAAATCACTGCAGCTTTGTTCTGAGCCAGAATGTGGCAAAGAATACCCCACGCTGATTGAGTGAGTCTCAGATATACCAATATCGATGGGTATGAAAGCTGTCGTCGTCATATGTAGCGGTTAATATTCCCTGATTATTGATAAAATGGACTATATTATTACACCATCAATCAGTGTGTGGTTGTCTGTTAAAATGAGTTCTGGCTTTGATTTACCTATCATCGAATGAGTGCAACCATGAGATCTAACTGGCAAATACACTAACGCTTGGGCGCTGTTACTTTGCCTTTTTTCTCCATTTTTCTAATTGTCCGTAGCACCAGAACCTGTGATCCAGTTTGATTCCGTTGAGCTGAAACCTATTGTGCTGTTAGGAAGAATGACGAAGTTGCTTAGCTAAAAACAAAAAAAAGCGCCGAAGCGCATTTTACTTAAACCATTTAATAGTAGGTTTTAGTCAACTATTTTGCTCACGGGCAATTGCACGATAAGCGATATCATCACGATAAAACATACCGTTACAGCTAATGGTTTTCGCCAGTTTGTAAGCATTCTGTTGAGCCTCGGTGACAGTATTGCCTAAAGCTGTAGCACACAGAACTCGACCGCCGTTTGTTGTTTCATTGCCATCAACATTTTTGGTACCAGCATGGAAGATTTTACTGTTGGTATCGCCAAGGGCTAAACCTTCAATCACATCACCTTTATTGTAATTGCCAGGGTAACCCCCTGCAGCAAGCACTACACCGACAGCCGCTCTGGGATCAAACTCAGCTTGAATTTGGTCTAGTTTGCCGTCTAAGGCTGCTTCAACCAATTCAATGATGTCAGACTGCAAACGCATCATGATAGGTTGGGTTTCTGGGTCGCCAAAACGGCAATTGTATTCAATCACTTTAGGTGTACCGTCTGCCATGATCATCAACCCAGCATATAAAAATCCTACGTAGGTATTGCCTTCATTAGCCATACCTTTCACAGTGGGATAAATCACTTCACGCATAACACGCTGATGGATATCTGCTGTCACAACGGGTGCCGGTGAGTAAGCACCCATACCACCAGTGTTAGGACCGGTATCACCATTACCAACACGTTTATGATCTTGGCTGGTGGCAAAGGGTAAAACATTTTTGCCATCGACCATCACAATAAAACTCGCTTCCTCACCATCGAGGAATTCTTCGATGACTACGCGGCTTCCTGCTTCACCGAAAGCGTTACCCGCCAACATGTCACGAATAGCATCTTCTGCTTCGGTTAATGTCATGGCGACAATGACACCTTTACCAGCGGCTAGTCCGTCGGCTTTGACTACGATAGGCGCGCCTTTTTGTTGCACATAGGTAAGAGCAGGTTCAATTTCAGTAAAGTTTTGATAGTCAGCAGTAGGAATATTATGACGTTCTAAAAAGTCTTTGGTAAAGGCTTTTGAACCCTCTAGCTGAGCTGCAGCTTGAGAAGGACCAAAGATTTTTAGCCCTTCAGCCTGAAATGCATCCACCACACCAAATACTAGTGGCACTTCTGGGCCCACTATAGTTAAGTCTATTTGGCTTCGCTGTGCAAAGGCCACCAAAGCAGGAACATCTTCTGCATCTACATCAATATTCGTCACCTTATCTTCAAGTGCTGTTCCAGCATTCCCCGGTGCTACAAACACGTGGGATACTTTTGTCGATTGCGCTGCTTTCCAAGCTAACGCATGTTCGCGACCACCGCCGCCAATAATCAATACATTCATAGGGTCTGTTATTCTTTCGTGATTTATTTAGGGCTTAACAAATTATGGCTTAATAAACTTAAGTGTCATACGAGAACTCTCACCGATAGTGAGATATTTTGCTTGGTCTTTTTCGCCCAAACGAAGTCCAGGAGGCAAGGTCCATACACCTTTCTCATGATCAGTGGTATCCAGTGGGTTAAGGTTGACATCGCTGTGTGCAAGTAATGTAAACCCTGCTTTTTCAGCAGCAGCAATTACAAAGGACTGCTTCATATAGCCTGAGCTTTTTTGTGCTTCATCAGTCAAGTCTTCTGGCAGTTTATGTTCAACTACACCCAACACCCCCCCTTTTTTAAGGGCATGAAAAAAGCTTGAAAATGCGCTATCAATACCTTCTTGTCCAGTTTGCATATACCAATTATGTACGTTACGAAAAGTGAGTACCCTATCCAGAGAATTGGCAGGAGCAAAATCCATGGCTTTGGTAGGGTGAAATGAAGTCACCTTAGTTTTTTTGTAGTTTTCATCCTGACTAATCTTTTGCATAAACCCATCAAGAGACTTTTTGTAGTAAGCGTTACCCCCTTCTTCTATATAAAAATGGGCGGCGTAAAACTCACCCTTATCGCTTAAAAAAGGTGCAAGAATGTTGCTGTACCAACCGCCACCAGGAGAAATTTCTGCTACAGCCATATTGGGTTGAACATCAAAGAAACGAAGTGTTTGTTGAGGATGGCGATATTCATCTCTTGACCGTTCTTTAATCGAGCGGTTTTCATGGTTAACCGCATCACTAAGTGCGTCAGCAAATACTCCAGGTGAACTGAGTAAAGATAAGGCAATAGCAACTTTCAAGGTTCGTTTAAACATAATATTCTCGCATTTAGGTAAGGTGGCTTTAAATAGATTGTAGCGGTATTGCGCGCCAGAGGTAACAAAAACCGGAGTCAATATTTTGAGCTATGACTCCGGATTATGACTCACAATATTAGTGCTTAAAGTGACGCATATTTGTGAAGACCATGGCAATACCATGTTCGTCTGCGGCGTCTATGACTTCTTGGTCGCGCATTGAGCCACCGGGTTGGATAATGGCGCTAATACCGGCAGCAGCGGCGGCGTCAATACCATCACGGAACGGAAAGAACGCATCAGACGCCATTACCGAGCCTGCAACTTGTAAACCTTCATCAGCTGCTTTGATGCCAGCCACTTTGGCAGAATAGACACGACTCATTTGACCCGCACCAACACCGATTGTCATGCTGTCGTTACAATACACAATAGCGTTTGATTTAACGTATTTGGCTACCTTCCAAGTAAACATCAAATCTTTTAACTGTTTTTCAGTCGGTTTAACTTTAGTCACCACTTGAAGTTCGTCTTCTTCGACCATACCAAAATCACGATCTTGGACTAATAAACCGCCATTAACCCGTTTGAAGTCATGGCCTTCCGTCAACTGGCCTTGCCAATCGCCGCACGCTAGTAAACGTATGTTTTTCTTGGCAGACACCACTTCTATCGCAGCATCACTAACAGATGGTGCAATAATTACCTCAACAAACTGGCGGTCAATAATAGCTTGTGCTGTGGCTGCATCTAATTCACGGTTGAAGGCAATGATGCCGCCAAAAGCCGAGGTGGGATCAGTTTTATAGGCTCTTTCATATGCGCTTAAAATATCGTCGCCTAGAGCTACACCACAAGGGTTAGCGTGTTTAACAATCACGCAAGCGGGACCATCAAACTCTTTGACGCACTCTAATGCTGCATCAGTGTCAGCAATATTGTTAAAAGATAATTCTTTACCTTGCAACTGGGTCGCAGTAGCAACCGATGCTTCTTGAATATCATTCTCAACATAAAACGCGGCACTCTGATGACTGTTTTCGCCATAACGCAAATCTTGTTTTTTAGTGAATTGCATATTAAAAGTACGTGGAAATTCGCTGTGATGGTGACCACAGTCTGTTTCACATTCACTTGACTCAATCATGGCACCGAAGTAGTTGGCAATCATGCCATCGTATTCAGCCGTATGTTCAAATGCGGCTATAGCTAAGTCAAAACGTGTAGCTTTGGTGACTGCATTGCTGTTAGCTTGCATCTCTGTTGTAACGCGCATGTAGTCTTTGGCGTTGACTACAATAGTCACATCGTTATGATTTTTAGCTGCGGCACGAACCATAGTGGGACCACCGATATCAATATTTTCAATCGCATCTTCTAAGCTGCAATCTTCATTGGCAACAGTAACTGCGAATGGGTACAAGTTTACTACCACTAAATCGATAGGCAGAATATTGTTATCAGCCATGACTTTTTCGTCTTGTCCACGGCGAGCAAGAATGCCGCCATGGATTTTTGGGTGTAAGGTTTTAACTCGACCGTCCATAATTTCAGGATGGCCGGTGTAATCTGATGCTTCAATAACACTAAGGCCATTGTCCCTAAGTAATTTTGCGGTGCCACCGGTAGACAATAGTTCTACGTTCTGGCTAGCCAAAAATTGGGCAAACTCAAGTAGGCCGGATTTATCAGATACGCTTAATAGTGCGCGACGAATAGGTGTTGCTGGTGAGTCTTGTTGCATGTTGTTTCCATGTTTGTTCCACTTTTAAGTGGCTAAGATTTTGGCAATTTAATTGGTATGATTTTTAGTTGACTATTTGGTCATGGTCAATACAAACAAAAAGAGCACCATTAAGGTGCTCTTTATTCTAAGTGAAAACTTTAATTCATACCGTATTGTTTTAGTTTCTTACGCAAGGTACCACGGTTGATACCTAGCATGGTCGACGCTTTAGTTTGGTTGCCACGTGTGAAAGTCATTATTTCTTCCAACATTGGCGCTTCCACTTCGGCCATGACTAGTTCGTATAGGTTTTCGATGTTGGTGTTATCAAGTTGTTTTAAATACTTGTTTACCGCTTGTTTAACAGAATCGCGAAGGGGCTTTTGAGCCTGAGTTTGCGAAGGCGTCGTTACCGTAGTGGTAAATGGAGAAGTTACATTTTGTTCGAACATATACAATCTTGCTCTTTTAAGTTAGTCATATTAAGCAGCAGGTGAAACTAGCTCAGACACAAATGAAGGTGCTGGTTCGCCTGCCAATTTATTAAAGTACATCGTTAACGCATCAAGTTGCTGCCCTGCATCTTCGATGTCGTTGAACTTTGCACGGAACAGCTTTTGCTGGTCGTGTTCAGCCAAATACCAACCCACATGCTTGCGGGCAATCCTGCAACCTTTCAAACCACCGTAAAACTGATGGACATTGGCGACGTGTTCAAGCAAAACACTGCTCACTTCATCAATGCTTGGTGCAGCCAGTACTTGGCCAGTTTGCAGATAGTGCAAGATTTCGCGGAAAATCCAAGGGTGTCCCTGGGCCCCACGACCGATCATCAGCGCATCTGCACCGGTGTATTCCAAAACGTGCTTGGCTTTTTGCGCACTTGTAATATCACCGTTGGCAACAACAGGTATCGACACGGCTTGTTTAATAGCTTTAATGGTGTCGTATTCTGCATCGCCTTTGTACATACAGGCTTTGGTGCGACCATGCACCGCCAATGATTGAATGCCGTTGTCCTGAGCAATTTTGGCTATTAATAGCCCATTGCGATTTTCAACATCCCAACCTGTGCGTATTTTTAAGGTAACAGGCACATCGACTGCTTTAACTACCGCCTGAATGATCTTCTCAACCAGTGGTGGGTCTTGCAACAATGCAGATCCCGCTAACTTTTTATTCACTTTTTTAGCCGGACAACCCATATTGATGTCAACAATTTGCGCACCATTAGTTACATTAAATTGTGCCGCTTGTGCCATTAATTCAGGATCCGATCCTGCAATTTGCACTGAACGCACACCCACTTCACCCTCATGATCCATCCGTTGTTTGGATTTATCCGAATCCCAAACCCTAGGGTTAGAAGAGAGCATCTCTGACACCACCAAACCTGCCCCAAGACGTTTACATAACTGTCTGAATGGCCTGTCTGTTACTCCCGCCATAGGAGCCAGTATCAGATTGTTTTCTAATGCATATGGACCAATCTGCATAATATAGAATGATTATCCTTCATATTTAATTGTGCAAAAATCGACCGTGCTCTAAAAAGGGGCGCAAGTTTAAGGGTTTTTTGTTGTATTGGAAAGGCTAGTAAACAAACAATTTTGTACTTTTTTTAATCAAATCATATTGACATTAAAAAAAGTAGGCTATTTAAACTGGTTTACCAGTAATTAAGATAAAATTGTTGCCAAAAAGTAAATGAACAAGGTTTAACGTTTTATGTTGCCAAGTAAAATATCTTTAAACATGACCCAATCACCTAACAAACTATAAACAGGATATTTAAAAGTTGCGGGTTTATTGTGTTCAAAAAAGAAATGCCCTACCCAAGCAAAGCCATAACCTAAAACTGGTACATACCATAACAGCACCCACTTCTCAGTTATAAGGGTATAAACTAGCAGAGCCAAGATCAGTGTAGAACCAATAAAATGTAGACGTCGACATATCAGGTTTTGATGTTCAGATAGGTAATAAGGATAAAACTGAGTAAAACTGGTAAATTGTTGTGGATCTTGTTGGGTCATGGCGGTTAACTTCTGACTTGATATAAGAGATTGAATTTAGCATAGCGAATGAGCAGGAAATGTCTACCACACAACAGTTTATATTTACGCCTAAATCAATAATTAGCTTGATTTTCAATGATTTGACCCCACTGTCACTGTAAGCAAAAGTATATGGACTCTATTATGAATAACGTAATTAATATTACCCCTGAAAATTTCCAGCAAGTCATATTACAAGACTCACAAACACAAGTAGTGATGGTAGAGTTTTGGGCCGAAGGTTATGAACCAAGCCAGCAATTGGCTCCAGTTTTAGTCAATGTAGCAGCAAAATTCAGTGGGAACTTGATCCATGCCCGTGTTGATTGCCAGCAACAACAAGAAATAGCAGGCCAATTTGGTGTGCAAAATCTACCAACAGTGATTTTGGTAAAGGAAGGCCAGCCTATAGACGGCTTTGCAGGGGTGCAAACCGAAGCAGAGATTATCGCCACCTTTGAAAAACACTTGCCCAAGCCAGAAGATGCTTTATATGAACAAGCGGTCGAGTTAGTCAGCGCAGGTGATTATCAGCAAGCTTACACTGTGCTCAAACAAGCTCATGACATGAATCCCGAACGCGCAGATATCAAGTTGTTACTGGCTGATTGTCAAGTAGAGTTAGGTCAAATAAAACAAGCTAAAATATTATTAGAAACCATCGGCTTAGTCGATCAAGACGCGTTGTACAAAAGTATTTTGGGTAAAATTGAATTAGCTGAACAAGCGGCTGACTCACCTGAAATCAAAGCCTTACAAAAACAAATGTTACAAAACCCAGATGACCTAGAGATTAAAGTTAAACTTGCTGTGCAATTGCATCAAGCTAATCAAATAGAAGAAGCTTTGGAACTGATCTTGTCGGTTTTATATAAAGAGCTTAATTTTGGTGATGCCAAGAAGCTGACTTTAGATATGATTAATGCTCTGCCTGATGGCGATCCTTTGAAGTCGAAGTATCGACGTAAGGTTTATGGGTTGTTGTATTAGCTGAGTTAAGCGCCTCGTTTAGAGCTAGCGCGCGGCAAGCTACCATCTAAGAATATAAACCGGCATTCGCCGGTTTTTTGTTATTTCGAAATGCATTTACATTGTTACTTTGCTGTTCATAGCCAGTAAATACAAATTATCACTCCTTATTTGAATCAAAGTTTCTTTAAATCAAACCGTAATAACGACAAGAGTGAATGATTAAATAAATGAGTAAAAAACGAAGATATGTTTTTCAAACTTATAAACTAGATGAGTGAATAAAACGCACTGATTGGATAATTTGCTTTCATTCTTTATGTAAATCGTTTGCTGTACATCTGAAAGCTTGTTGTGGGATGAATCCCACAACAAAATACATTACTCTTGGTAAAACCATAAAGAGAACAGCCCCCATGAAACATAAGTTGCTTGCATTTGTTGTCATCGTTACCATTATCGGCATATATCTTTGGCAAAAACCTGCACCCCAACCTGTGGTGCGTATCGCCTCTTTTGACGCAATTCGAGATACACTAGCTGGCCCAATTGTAGGTTTTTCCGATGAGGATGACACTTTAGGGTGGCTCGGTATTCCGTTTGCAGCACCTCCATTGGCTGAACTGCGCTGGGCAGCGCCACGTCTTCCCAAACCTTGGCATGAAAACCGTCAAGCCATTGCTTTCGAAAACGCTTGCGTGCAACTCTGGGGACCTTTGATAGACACTACTGGAAATGAGGGTGAGGTAGTTGGAAAGGAGGATTGTCTGTATTTAAATGTATGGGCACCGCGAGACAACAGTGATATTGATTCTGCAGGTCTTCCTGTGATGTTCTGGATCCATGGTGGGGGTAACTCTATTGGAACGGCGAACACCTATCCTGGACATCGCCTTGCTGGTGGCGAAAATGTGGTGATTGTTACCATCAACTATCGTCTGGGGCTATTGGGCTGGATGAGTCATCCCGCTCTTCGCGCTGAAGGCCGCAGTGCCAGTGACGCGTCGGGTAATTATGGAAATCTCGACATGATTGCCGCACTAGAATGGGTACAGAAAAACATTGCGAATTTTGGTGGCGATCCACACAACGTAACTATTTTTGGTGAGTCCGCGGGCGGGCTTAACGTGTATTCGCTGATGGCTTCTCCTCCAGCCAAGGGACTTTTCCACCGGGCCATTGCTCAGAGCGGTTCAACAAGCACCACACCATTGTGGCGAGCCGAAAATTTTGCTGATGACGTGCAGCCTGGCGAAAGCCTCAGCTCACGGGAATGGCTGTCAATGCAATTGCAGCACGCGGGTAAAGCAAAAAGCCACAAGGCTGCAAAGGTCGCCCAACTTGCTATGTCTGATGCAGAAATTCTGACATTCATGCAGTCCCGAAGTCCACAGCAAATACTCAAGGGGATCAGCGGCGGTGCGGGTATGTACCGTGCCCCGCAAAATCTGCGTGACGGCACAGTCCTGCCCAAGGAATCTTTACTGACTCTCTTTCAGTCACCGGAACGATACAACGATGTACCGCTAATGACAGGAACCAACCGCGATGAGGCCAAATTATTTATGGCTCAAGATCCTAAGTTTGTTGAACGCCGTTTTGGTTTTCTTCCGCACATCAAGAATATGGACACATACAATCGTACCTCGGCCTACATCTCTGACACTTGGAAAGCAAGAGCAGTGGATGAGGTGGCTGCTGTCATCTCCGCCAATTCAGAACATGAAGTTTACGCTTATCGATGGGACTGGGATGAGGGTGCGAAAAACTGGCTAGTCGATTATTCAACACTGATTGGCGCAGGTCATGGCATGGAAGTCGCCTTTGTGTTTGATGACTTCGAAGGTGGTATCTTGGTTCCCGGTTTCTATAATGAAGAGAACATTCCAGGACGCGATAAACTAGCCATAGAAATGCGTAGCTATTGGTCTCAATTTGCCGCTACGGGCGACCCCGAAAACGGTCGTAATGGCGACCTGTTAAAGTGGGAGGCGTGGAACAACATTGGCCCCAACCTGATGATCCTCGACTCTCCCAGTAGTGGCGGTTCTAAAATGAGTCGAGAACCTATGACTATCGCGATGCTCAAACAACGTTTGGCTAAAGATCCGCAGATTACCGACACAAAGACACGCTGTAGGATACATGCTGAGCTGTTTCTAAAAATTAATTCAGGAGATGATTATTGGAATGAGCAGGAATATCTGGATCTTGGTTGTGTAAATTATGACCCTTGGACAATAATCCAGCCTGTAAGTGGATCGACAAATTAATCACTATTAAAATGGATGTCTTTGTAAAATTCTTTTTAAAAAAAGACCATTATGTTTAGGTTGTGGATAATGTGAGCGTTTTTTAAACAAAAGAGGTGAAATTATGAACATTTCAGAATTAATTATATTTTTAGATATTGGTGGATTATAGAGTTAGTTGACCGGCATATTTATGAAAGTTCGCGTTATGAAAGTTCGCGGTTTTGGTCTGCTTGGTGATTTAGTTATTAGCGCAATAGGTGCGGTATTAGGTGGTTTTGTATTACGTTTTTAAGTACATCTGCACAGGGGTTATCAGCTCATTCGTGACAGCAACACAGGGTGCTGCCTTATTACTGATTATCATCAGGATTATTAAAAAAGCGTAATAACCTAACAAGCAAAATAAACATTGACACCTAACCGTTGGTATCGCTAAACAATGTTGGGCAACCACTGTTTAGTTGAATCCAAGTCTGTCATTAAGTTGTTATTTGTATCTATCAATGAAACAGTCGTTGTAATATTTTTTTTCGAGTGTGTCAGTATTTATGTAACCGGTGGCGATCGGTTATATATTTTTATCTGCTTAATTTAACTTCAGTAGCATTGGAGTCTTGTGATATCAAAATTACCCCGATGGGTAGAATATGGTTCGTTTGTATTGGCTTTGGTTGCAGGCCTGGTTAATTCCATTGGCTTATTAGGTTTTAAACATCAATCAATTTCACATCTATCGGGTACCGCAACCCTTCTTGGAGCCGGTATTGTAAATTCCACATTTATCGATGTTTTGCATTTATTTTTCATCATGTTTAGTTTCTTGATTGGTGCCGTTATATCAGGATTTTTTTTGCGTAGTGGTGCATTAAAATTAAGCCATAATTACAGTGGCCTTCTTTCTTTGGAGGCGCTGTTACTTTTAACTTCTATTTATTTCTTATCGAATGATTCCTTGAATGGGCATTATTTAGCCTCTGCTGCATGCGGGCTTCAGAATGCATTAGCCACTACTTTTAGCGGTGCCGTTATTCGAACCACACATGTAACAGGCATATTTACTGATTTTGGCATTATGCTAGGGGCAAAATCACGTGGCGAGGAGTTTGACAAAAGAAAGGCATTATTATTTTTGCTGATCATCATCGGCTTTATTTTAGGCGGCACTTTTGGTGCATATTTCTTTAGTGTTCTTGAATTTAATGCGCTACTTATTCCCGCAGGTATCTGTTTATTGTTGGCTTTGAGTTATTCACTTTATAAGGCTAAAGTCATAAACTAAAAAAAATCCAATCGACTCATTACTAAAGCTCTTTATCCCATAGCTAAAAAGATACTTTTCAAGTGACCAATGACTTATGGCGATTAGTGTTATGAAAGCTATGAGGGATAACTTAATCAGTTGTGACAGAAGTATGGAGTTTCGTGTTTTTAAAGTGAACTGAGATATAGGTTTAATAAATGAAAAAAAGCGTTATGGTATTTTTCTTGGTTAGTCTGTTGGTAGCAATTAGCATTAAAAGCATTACAGTTTAGTCTATAAATTAAATGATATTTATATAAAAGGATGTTGGAAATGACTGAAATCAGCGCTGCAGTTAACGAAAGTACCCCTCAATCAAAATCAAAATTCACTAATATTCGGGCTTTACTTATTTTAGTGGCCATTATAGTTGGACTAAGTATCTATGTTGCTGTCGAGACTGCTAAGTTGAATAGCGCAGTACAGTCCACACAAACTAATGACAAAAAGGTATATGCAGGACATTGGATGGAAGGTCCTGCAATCGCTATTCTATTGATTTTTATGCCCCTGACTGCTGTTTCTTATTTACACTTTAGGTTACCTAAAAAGAAAGATGAGTTTGCAGCATTAAAAACGTTGTTATGCACTGACAAAATTGACGCTCATTCACTACTAATATCTGGTGACGAACAAGGCGATGACTACTTGTTACCTATATTTTTTGTGAGTTTTTTTAGTTTTTTAGGGTTTTACATACTGTTCGCGAATAATGCGTTAGTGTTGTTCAATGGTGCGGATTGGATAGCTGCAGTAAAAACATCGAGCGGTATTAACACTACTGACGATATCAATAATTTAGATTTTTCAAACACGGAGGGATATCGTCGAGGAGTAGTGAGTATAGGCATGGCTTTTTTAGGTGCCTATATTTGGTCATTGCAATACGTATTCCGTAGGATGATGACCTTAGATCTACCACCCGGTGCATATTACAGTATTGGTGGTCGAATGGTGTATAGCGCCTTCGTTGCACTGGTACTTCAGCACTTCCTATACAGTTTTAGCTCAGCAGAAAGTTCAGAATATAACGAGATGTTAAATAGACAAATAATGACAGTATCATTTTTTGTCGGTATTTTTCCAGACCGTGCATTGGCATGGATGAAAGATGGTTTAGGGCGAATATTTGCTGAGAAATCAGACGCTGCGGCTTCTTTACCCTTAGAGATGTTAGAAGGTATCAGCGGTTTTCATAAAGCTAGATTAGGGGATCTTGGTATAGACAATGTGCAAAACCTTGCTCAAAGCAGCCTCATGGAATTAATTTTAAAAACTCCATTTGAGCCTAGAGTAATTATTGACTGGATGGCTCAAGCTAGACTATGTCTTGAATTTAAAGATAAAACTAAATATATCCGAGGGGCAGGAGTAAGAACTATATTCGACCTGCAAGAAATAGCTGAAGATGAAACTTTGCTAAAGCAGCTTGCAATAAATGCAGAGCTTGAGGAAAGTTATATTAGAACAGTGTGCAAGGCGAATGAAGATGAAGATTCCATCAAAAATTTACGTGATGCCTACAACAAATTGAATGTCATATAAAAATAATTAGTTGGGCCAAGTTAATGTTAATTTATTTGGCAACATATAGAAATTTGACCGAACACCACAATAGATTATATTTCGTTTAAAAAACAAATCAAAAAATTGATGTTATGGCTCCATCAAGTCGATGAGCGTTTTTCAAGCCAAAGTATTAAACAGTATTGAACATGGCTGAAAATAGATGGAAAAAAACTAATATTTTACCTTATATATTTTCTACTAAAAGTGAAATATCAGTGAGATAACAACATGGCAATAACGGAGTCACTATATTTATGTTGTTAATTCAGATACAGAAAATATAGGTTTGGCTAGGTAAAAAGTTACCTACCGCTGACATCGCCTTCATAAAAAACATTGTTCAATTAAATTTTTGTCAATGAATATCCATTGAGTCAAGCTCAACGACTTAGATTAATGACAGCATAATCAAACAACACAAGTATTCGTAACAGGTTTTATTAATCTCTAGTCATCGGGCTTCATTGGGATATTTGGCAAAGGTGATGTTTTATTAGGTAACGTTAGTTATTTGGGTGCAATAGTAGACCAGCGTTCGTGTTATTAAATATGACTTGATTTTGAGTCTCATTCCGAGTGCTGCGCTGAATTTCTCACTCTGTTTTGTGTTGCGTAATCGACGAATCAGGCAAATATAACTAATCGATTAATATATAATTAAATTAATATATAGTTAGATAAGTTGTTGTTCTATCCTGACCGGGAATAGGTGTAGCAACGAGTCCTAATAATGTCGAGTAATCATAAAATGACATATAAATTTAAGGTTTAAGTATTGAAAAAAAGTATTATTATTCTGTTTTTGGTTGGTTTACTAACCGCGTGCGCTAATTCAAATTGGCGTACTGCTAGCCGAGAGCCAGCAGGCATTGCCGCTGACCCTACGATAGATAAAAATGCAGTGATTGAGGTTTATGCAGCCGATGCTTTTAGTTGGCGAGGCTGGTTTGCGGTTCACACATGGATTGCTGTTAAAGCTGAAGATGCAACCGAGTATACAGTTTATGAGGTAGTGGGTTGGCGAGTAGGGCGAGGCTTACCTGCATTACGGGAATATAAAACGGTCACACCTGACCGTTATTGGTACGGAGCGAAACCAGAAAAACTCTTATCAATTCAGGGTGATAAGGCTAGCCAACTTATCCCAAAAATATCTGACGCAATTGCCCGTTATCCATGGGCTAATGAATATACTTTATTTCCTGGCCCCAATAGCAATACTTTTCCTCAATGGGTTGGATTACAAGTACCTGAAATGGAATTAGAGTTACCATTTCGCGCTTTGGGTAGCGGTTATGCAGATTAGCTTGTGTGAATAGTCTGTGTGAATAGTTTGTGTGAATAGTTTGTGTGAATAGTGAATGAAAATGAATGGTATATTTCTTTGCGGCTGCTCATCGATTTATACCTAATAAAAAGAGGCTTATCTCTTTGCGTTGATCCGCTGTCGTATTATCCTAGTTAATTATTTTTATCATAAATGGCTTTTTATATGTACTCTTTTGGCGAAGTAATCCTGATGGCTATAGCCATGGTTTTAGTTGTGGAAGGCATTGGTCCGATGTTATTCGCCAACAAATGGCAAGGTTTTTTGCAACAAGTCTCCCAGCAACCTGTTGCCCAATTAAGAACTATGGGGGGCATTTTGGTCACTATTGGTGTGGTTAGCCTGATTTACTTACTTTGATTTTATGCATGTCTTTATCAGTCGTCGTACAATTGATTATAAGCTGCGCGATTTTGCTATTTAGCTAGAGATTGTTTTTTGTTAGAATCCTTTCCTAATTTTACGACTCCTGTCTTATTCATGGCTAAAAATGTTGTTGTACTTGGCACCCAATGGGGTGACGAGGGTAAAGGTAAGGTTGTTGATTTGCTCACAGATCAAGCGACTTATGTAGTGCGTTATCAAGGTGGCCACAACGCGGGTCACACACTTGTTATAGATGGTGAAAAAACTGTATTGCACCTCATTCCTTCTGGAATTTTACGCGAAAACGTGACCTGTGTTATTGGTAATGGTGTTGTGTTGAGCCCCGAAGCGCTGCTCGAAGAAACTGCCATGCTAGAAGCGCGTGGTATACCTGTTAAAGAACGCTTGGTCATTAGCGAAGCTTGCCCGCTTATTTTGCCATATCACGTAGAGTTAGATTTGGCTCGTGAAAAAGCCCGAGGCAACAAAGCGATAGGTACTACTGGTCGTGGTATCGGTCCAGCCTACGAAGATAAGGTGTCTCGCCGTGGTTTGCGCGTAGGTGACTTGTTTAACCCTGAAGATTTTGCGGTTAAATTAAAAGAAGTCATCGAGTATCATAACTTCATGCTAACTAATTACTATAAAGTTGAGCCTGTTAGTTATGAGAAAGTCCTAGCTGATGCGCTGGCAGTAGCTGATATACTAAAAGCCATGGTAGTTGACGTGACAGACGTATTGGATAAAGCCCGTCTGCGAGGTGATGCCATCATGTTTGAAGGTGCACAAGGCACGTTGCTTGACATTGACCACGGTACTTACCCTTATGTGACTTCATCTAATACGACAGTCGGTGGGGTTGCTACGGGGGCAGGTTTTGGCCCACTTAATTTAGATTATGTGTTGGGTATTGTTAAAGCCTACACTACACGTGTTGGCTCAGGTCCTTTCCCAACAGAACTAGACTGCGAAGTAGGTCAGCACCTTGGAGTTAAAGGTCATGAATTTGGCGCTACAACAGGCCGTAAACGTCGCACAGGTTGGTTTGACGCAGTGGCTATGAAACGTGCGGTACAAATTAATTCTATTACAGGCTTTTGTTTAACTAAGCTAGATGTATTAGATGGCTTAGAAAGTTTAAGCATCTGTATAGGTTATAAAGACGCTCAAGGGAATATCCAAGATGTGCCACCTATGGCTGCTGATGGTTATGAGTTGATCACACCTGTATATGAAAGCATGCCTGGTTGGAGTGAAAATTCATATGGTGTGACTGAATATGTGGATTTACCGCAAGCCGCTAAAAATTATATTAAGCGCATTGAAGAACTAACAGGTGTGCCCATTGATATTATTTCAACGGGTCCTGATAGGAAAGAAACGATAATATTAAGACACCCCTTCGAGGTTTAAAACCCCGAGGTGAAGAATCAATTAAGGCCGCAATTTGTGGCCTTTTTTTGAAGTAGATTAATGTTTTATTCTCATTGTTACATTAGATGAAACAAAAATCCGAGGTTTAAACAAATCCACTCATTCCCATATCCACCTCCCGCACATAGATTAGCCACTCATAATACCTATTGGACTATTTTGATTTTTTGGACAGCACACTTTATATATGGGCTCAACTTATGGGCATCTATTGTGGAAACCTGCGTAAAAAGCCCATGCAAACTAGACGTGTTGCTTAACAACGCTTAGCAAAACATTTTGTCAAACAAACTCTGCGTATGATTGATCCCCACAGTATTATATGGGATAAGATGTGGATATAAAGTCAATGGTTGTGGGTATCTCATGCAAGCAGTATCTCTATCTAATCAGGTCAACACCGCATCAGTCGCTGGTATTGCGCCTAAAATACGGCAATTAAAAACGTTTTTTACTTCGGGTAAAACCAAAGCACTTGTTTGGCGTATCGAACAGCTCAAACAAATCAGGAAAATGGTACTTGAACAGCAAGATGAAATTTTTGTGGCTATGCGACAAGATCTTGGTCGTTGTAATATGGAGTCTTGGACAGCTGAACTTGGCGGAGTAATAAGCGAGGTGGACCATTCGCTTAAACACTTAAAAAAGTGGGTGAAGCCACGAAAAGTGGCAACACCTATTATTGCCCAACCCGGTAAAAGTTACATATTGCCAGAGCCATTAGGCACAATTTTAATCATTGGTGCCTGGAATTATCCGTTGTTATTGGTGCTGTCACCTTTAATTTCTGCAGTGTCTGCAGGTAATAATGCACTTATTAAACCTTCTGAGTTGTCAGCCAATGTATCTAAGTTATTAGCTAAATTGATCCCTCAATATTTAGATAATGACGCTTTTGCCGTGGTGGAAGGGGCGGTCGATGAAACAACTGAATTACTAAAACATCAATTCGAGCATATTATTTATACCGGTGGTGAAGTGGTTGGTAAAATAGTGATGCGCGCTGCTGCTGAATTTTTAACGCCTGTGACCCTCGAGTTGGGTGGTAAAAGCCCCTGTATTGTTGACAGTTCTACTGACCTTGAAGTGACCGCTGCTAGGATTGTCTGGAGTAAGTGGATGAACGCTGGACAAACCTGTGTGGCACCTGACTATGTGCTGGTAGAGAAGTCGTTCGCCCCACAGCTCATTGATGCCATTAAAAATAAACTCACTGATTTTTATACTGTCGACGCTGCTAATAGCCAAGATTATGGTCGTATTGTGAGTGAGCGCCATTTTTTACGTGTTATCAGTTACTTAGACGGGCAAGACATTGTTCATGGTGGTAAACATGACATTACAAATAAGTATATTGAGCCAACTGTTGTACTCAACCCTGACCATGACAGTCCTTTGATGCAGCAAGAGATTTTTGGGCCAATACTACCTATAGTTACAGTAACAAGCATTGACCAATCAATATCTTTTGTGAACCAGCGAGCTAAACCTTTAGCCTTATATATTTTTGGAAAAAATGATGAGCTTGAACAACAAATTTTGACCTCAACTAGTGCAGGTATGGTGTGTATCAATGATGGCTTTATGTTTGCTGCGAATCCTAATTTACCTTTTGGTGGTGTCGGTAATAGTGGAACAGGTGCCTACCATGGGAAAATAGGGTTTGATAATTTTAGCCACTTAAAAACGGTGATGAAACGCAGCTTTTGGTTTGATGTGCCGTTACGATACCCTCCATTTACTTCAAAGAAATTTAAACTTCTCAAAAAACTTATATAGGTAATAAATGATACTTACACCGTTCCACTTGGCTATTCCTGTTAATAATCTGCACCATGCTGAAGTATTCTATGGTGGTTTGTTGGGTTGTGAAAAAGGCCGTTGGTCTGAACAATGGATTGATTGGAATTTTTTTGGACACCAATTAGTGACTCATTTAGTGGCTGTGATGCCGAGTTTACCCAAGCATAATCAAGTGGATAATCAGGCGGTGCCTGTTCCTCATTTTGGTGTGGTGCTAAAATGGGATGATTGGCAAGAATTAGCGAGTAAACTGCGAACAGCAAGTATTGACTTTATGATTGAGCCTTATATACGATTTGAAGGACAAGCTGGAGAGCAAGCAACCATGTTTTTCCTCGACCCGTGTGGCAATGCTTTGGAATTCAAAGCATTTAAAGATATTCATCAATTATTTGCAAATTAATTCAAACAATCTATTAGATATTTTAATATTGATTAATTAAATAGATTGCGCTGTTTCGAAATTTTCATTAGCCATCAAGCGTTACAGCACTTATTCTAACATCTGAACCTCGACTTCAACCTCAACACAAAGGGAACAAATGATGAGTAATATAAACATTGGTATTAACGAGAAAGACAGATTAGTTATTGCTGAAGGCCTAAAGTGCCTGCTAGCCGACTCTTACACATTGTATTTACAAACACATAATTTTCATTGGAACGTCACTGGACCGCAGTTTAGAGAATTACATCTTATGTTTGAAGAGCATTATACCGAATTGGCTGTGGCGGTTGATGATATCGCTGAACGTATTCGCACTTTAGATGTAGCTGCACCAGGCACGTATAAAGAGTTTGCTAAGCTAAGTTCTATACAAGAAGTTGATGGTGTACCAGCAAGTAATGAAATGGTTAAGATCCTCCTATCAGGTCATGAAACAGTAGTTAAAACTTGTCGTAAGGTATTGGTAACAGCACAACAAGCAGATGACGAGTCTTCTGCATCATTAGTGTCAGATAGAATGCGGATACATGAAAAAACTACCTGGATGCTAAGAGCCTTAAGTTAGAGCAGATATTGGAATGAACACTGAGCTTAAATACAAACTCTAGATACACAAAAATACTGAACTGGCCAAAAAGAGTCGTTACTTTTTGGCTTTTTCATTTCTTAGTTTACTGTTTGTTAATCCAACGCAATCTATTGAATCATGAGCTAAATTAGATGCACAGTTACGCCATGACGATCCTTCAGGTTGAGGTGAGCATTATCAATACCGTGTGTTATCCATCGATAATATTTGACGATGACAAAATGTGAAGCTTTAATATTTTTGCTGTTACCGGAGATGATTCCCTATCTAGCCACAACACTACTGATGATGGCAATGTAGACGCAATTTTATTTGCTTCGCGTTTTTTACCCCATGAAAACGAGCAAAGAAAAACTGAAATTGGTATTTTGCCCACCTGCATAGGTAGGGTGTCCTCTACAGTCCTTTTCAAAGACGGTCGAATAGCGGGTTTAAGGCATGTTGTAGATGCACAAGCCATAGAAAATTTAAAGTCGCGTTAGGTGAACTTGTAGACACTCGCGCCTGATGATCTTAGTTACATTGAGGTTGAGTATTCTGGCCGTCTTAATCCATAAACCAGTATTGAATTCAGCTTTGAGCGGTTACTGAGAAGAAATTTTGTAACGGGTGAAGTATGATAACAAACAACAAATGCAGTGACCTACGCAGCTGCTTTGATAGACAATGTTGACACTAATGACTTTAGATTTGTTGCGAGTACAAAAAACCTTTGATGTGTATTTTCAAGAATGAAATGTCTTCGTATACTTCAGCTATGTATCAGATGATTTCGTCGCTAGGGCAGACTTAACCGAAGACTTTTTAGTTACGAGTCATGGCGTCGCCGCAGACTTGAGTCCAGTTTAAGTTCAGCTTCATCTCAATTTTCACCACTGAATTGGTTTGTCAAATTGAAGTTTTTTAGGGCAACGCAAGGGTACAATTTGGTGTCAAATATGACTTAAGTCTGTAGTCCTAAGTTTTAAAGCTACTTATTTAATTACAGCTGACAAATCTTTTTCTAACGTATCATCGTTTTGGTCCTTTTTGGTTTTCTTAGACTCAATGTAAGCTTGATATCGACCTGGCTTATGGTTTACTGCAATCAGTGTGTTGAGCGTGATGGCACCTAAGACAGATAAAATCACTAAATCGATGCTGAATATAAAAATCGAAGATGTCAAAATGATCGAGTCTACCAATAAGCCGAAGTTGCCCGCTCGAATATTAAACTTGTTTTGTAGATAAAGAGCTAAAATACCTAGACCCCCTAAACTAGATTTGTGTCTGAACATGATCAGCAAACCTACACCAATCAACATACCACCTGCCAATGCGGCAAAAATTGGGTGAATGCTTTCAATTTTAATCACATGTTGCATTTGTTCTGTCATAACCGACACCAAAGATACTGAGATAAACGTATTAATAGTGAAACGCTTACTCAATTGTGTCCAGGCGATGAAGTAAAAGGGAATATTGACCAAAAAAAACAGGAGTCCAAAACTCATATCAAAAAGATGTGTGCCAATAATGGCGACACCAGCAGTGCCCCCAGTCAATAAATTATGCGTACCAAACAACACCACACCAAAAGATACCAATACACCTGCACAGAAAAGTGCAAGTACGTCTTCATAAAATCTGTGCGTTGGAAAATTCACTACTACACCTCTACATATTTAATGGGTTTAAAACTGGTACGATTTGATGAGGAGCGGATCCTACAGATTTATACTTATATTGTTAGGTTAACAGGCGGATCATTTTATTGGTGATCAAAGTGCATAAGTAGCATAAACTTTACGACTTTGGTTGGTTTTGTAAACAGGCTGTAGGTAAGATGTTTCCTATATTTTTAAGAAATTCCTTACCTATCTGAGATTAACTAAGAATGAGTGAGACTAGGCGTCTTTTGTACCCTTTTTAAAGTTGAATTCACGACTGAGTTATTTAATTTTAGTTCGGCGAGTAATATTTTTAAGAGTACGTTTAATTCACACAATTTCCTATGCGGCACGAATTTTGAAGCTAATATTGAAGTAATTTGTAGATGTAGATGTAGATGTAGATTTAAGCAGAGATAGGTTTAAATATGGATAACTTTCAAAGTGCTTTTCAGTTAATTCTTTGAACACGTTGAGATAAAAGTTGTAGATTAAATTTGGTATGTTGTTTGGTCGTTGATAAATTCAGTTACATTCTTAGCCGTGACAAAATAGTCACGATAGCCCATGATTAAAGATATTTTGAAGGAAATATCAATAATATTAAAGGAATTAACAATGAATAAAGACATCAAAGGCTTATGTTTGTTTTTGGGAATGATTGGTTTAGTTTATGCAGCAATATTGGTACTGACCATGTTGTTAACTGGTGTAAAAATTCTAAAAAGTATTATATTTATCTCTGCTTTTTCATCATTTTTAGTCAGCCTTGGCCTAACACCTCAGGTTAAACAGCGCTTAGTGCAGGTACTTAAACGAAAGTCAGAATTTTATAAAATGTACTATTTTAAATAGCACGTTTAAATAGCACGTTTAAATAGTCATGTTAAAGCATGCCTATTTGTTGTGTTTGTAACTGATTTTATGCAAATTTGTCGTCAACCGAGAGCGGTTCCACCATATAGATACCATCGCTATTGGTTTCTTTTTCTATTTGGCAGGTCGCTTATCTCATCGTATAATCCATGAACACCAATAGAATTCTCAATTAATTTATGCTGTTGATTGCGAATATTTAAATTTGACAATGCTTCTTAACGTCGGAGTATAAATAAACTTTAGGATGGTAACTGACATCATTGAGCAAGTTTTTGAGTCCAACGCTATCGTGAATTTTAGTTAGATTCCTGCTTTCTAGTTGTGCAAAATTAAGTATTATTTATCAATCCTGTTTCGCATTTATGTTGGCAACTTCTCGAAGACCCGTCTTAACCAAGTCCCTGAGCATTAAGGATTAAGAAGTGAAACAAGTTGGCCACTTTTGAAAGTGATAAATAAATATGCCCTTAACTAACGTATTCTTAAGATTAGTCCGTTAAATAAGATGCCATAATATGTTGGTGTAACGAGCTCACACGATTAGCAAAAAGAAATGCTTGAGTTGAGTTGGCTTTCCTCGGATGAGAATTAATCAATTTAATACATATTTTTTTCTGTAGGTGCATTTCATTAGACGAATAATACTCGCTTTAGAGTTTTCACAAAGGTAAAGGGTAAAACGCTTGAGATTGTTCACAATTCGCCTAACTTCACTATTCGTTGTACTCATATTAACGAGCTGCGCTACTTTCAATCCTCATTTTGAGAAGCCTCAAGTAAGCGTTAATTCCTTTAAAATACTACCGGATGGAAGTATAAATCCTACTTTTGAAATTGGTTTACGGATAGTTAATCCCAACAGCATCCCATTGAATTTAAAAGGTATGTCATACACGGCTAGTATTGAAGGCAACAAGATATTTTCTGGTGTAGCTAATCAACTGCCTAACGTGCCCGCTTATGAAGAGGAAGAGATAAAGCTAAAAGTTCAGGCAGATTTGTTTGGAGGGATTAGATTACTCGCTGAATTAATACCTCTTAGGACAACGTCTATTACCTATACGTTAAAAGTTAAGTTAGATGTGGGTATTTTTGCGCTGCCTATTCGCATTACTCATAAAGGTAACTTAAGCATACCAAAGTCTAATTAGCCTGATCTTATAAAGTACACCTTCAAAAAAAAGGCACCACTTTTATTAGAAGTAGTACCTTTTTTAAGTAAGACGCTGAGCTAGTTAAACACGCTCAAATACCGTTGCAATACCTTGGCCTAAACCAATACACATAGTGGCTAAACCGATAGACTTATCGTTAGCTTCCATAAGATTGATCAGGGTGGTGGATATACGAGAGCCGGAACAACCTAATGGGTGACCTAGTGCAATCGCACCCCCATTCAGGTTAACTTTGTCATCGTAACTATCAATCCAACCCAGTTGTTTGATACAAGATAATGCTTGTGCTGCAAACGCTTCGTTAAATTCAGCCAGTTCTATATCTGCCATCGTCATGCCAGCACGTTTTAAGGCTTTTTGAGTAGCGGGTACTGGACCATAACCCATAATAGCGGCATCACAACCTGCTACTGCCATGGCACGAATTTTGGCCCGTGGCGTTAATCCTAGTGCTTTGGCTTTATCAGCAGACATAATCAACATAGCAGATGCACCATCAGACAAGGCAGACGATGTGCCTGCTGTAACTGTACCATTGACGGGATCAAATACTGGCCTTAAGGCTGCCATAGATCCAGCCGTAGAGTCTGGACGGATTGTTTCATCGACACTAACTGATTTTAAAATTCCATCTACGTCATGGCCGTTAGTGGCAACAATTTCAGAAGCCCAGCGGCCTTCGAGTGTCGCTTGGTGCGCTCGTTGGTGTGAACGCGCACCAAAGGCATCTTGCATTTCACGGGTGATACCGTTTTGACGGCCTAACAATTCTGCCGTCATGCCCATACTGCCTGAAGCTCTGGCAGTATGCTTAGCTATGCCTGGGTGAAAGTCTAAATTGAAATCCATAGGCACATGGCCCATATGTTCAACACCACCAATCATATAGACGTCACCACGACCAGACATGATACCGCTGGTGGCGTCATGCAATGCTTGCATAGACGAACCACACAAACGGTTTACTGTGACTGCACCCGTTGAGCGAGGAATATTTGTTAACAATTGTGCGTTACGAGCAATATTGAATCCTTGCTCTTTGGTTTGCTGCACGCAGCCCCAAATGATGTCTTCGATATCGTTTGGATCAAGGTTTGGATTGCGTTCAACTAATTTTGACATTAAGTGTGCAGATAAGGTTTCTGCACGCACATTACGAAAAATGCCGCCTTTAGAGCGACCCATAGGTGTGCGTATACAATCAACTACTACAACTTCTTTCATGATCTTCTCCTAAATAAATGTGACAAAGACTAAGCAAAATATGATTTATTTGATGCAGCCATTTCGCGCACACCATCAGAAATCTGATAAACCGGACCTAGGTCAGCATATTTATCGGCTAATGCTACAAAGTTGGCTAAGCCCATCGTCTCGATAAAGCGGAATATTCCACCTTTAAATGGAGGAAAGCCTAAGCCATAAAGCAACGCCATATCGGCTTCAGCTGCACTGGCAACAATGCCTTCTTCTAGGCAACGAATAGCTTCATTGGCCATAGGGATCATCACTCGTGCAATGATTTCGTCTTTGTCGAAGTCACGTTTGGCAGCGCAATGCGGGGCGAACAATTCGTAAGCTTCTGGCGCAGCTACTTTAGCTGGGCGGCCACGCTTGTCTAAACTAAAGTTATAAAAACCTTTTCCATTTTTTTGACCTAAGCGATCTGCTTTGTACAACAAGGTAACCGGGTCGTTAGCAATTTTCTGCATCCGCTCTGGAATACCATCAGACATAACGCTAGATGCATGGTCAGATGTGTCCATACCTACCACGTCCAATAGATAAGCAGGGCCCATAGGCATGCCAAATATTTTCTCCATGACTTTATCAACAGCAACAAAGTCTGCACCATCCATTATCAACCTGCTGAAACCAGCAAAGTAAGGAAACAATACACGGTTGACTAAAAAGCCTGGGCAATCATTAACCACAATGGGGGTTTTACCCATTTTTAAAGTGGCTGCAACAACAGCTGAAATGGTATCTTCAGAGGTGCTTTCACCGCGAATAATTTCAACAAGAGGCATTTTGTGCACGGGATTAAAGAAGTGCATGCCACAGAAGCGTTCTGGTTTTTTCAGACTTTTAGCTAAGTGATTAATAGAAATAGTCGAAGTGTTAGAACAAATAATCGCGTCATCAGATACATACTGTTCTGTTTCGGCCAATACTATGCCTTTTACTTTAGGATTTTCGACGACCGCTTCAATGACCAAGTCGACGTCCTTAATGGCCGAGTATTCTAATGTAGGCACAATACTGTTCAGCGTCGATGCCATTGTGGCTGCATCGATTTTACCGCGCTGCATACCTTTTCCTAAAATGGTCGCGGCTTCTTTTAAACCTAAGTCTAATGCGGCTTGGTTTATATCTTTCATTATGACAGGCGTGCCCTTAACTGCAGACTGGTAAGCGATACCACCACCCATTATGCCTGCGCCTAACACGGCTGTTTGTTTGATAACTTTTTTAGCGGCTTTGGCCTGCTTTTTTCCTTTACCTTTAACCAGCTGATCAGCCAAGAATATACCGACTTGGGCTCTGGCTGCATCGGTTTTAGCTAATTTAGTAAAACCTTGATTTTCTAATTTAAGGGCGCCATCTCTATCAAGTCCAGCGGCCTTGGATAGGGTTTCTACCATCATATGAGGCGCTGGGTAATGTTTGCCTGCTTGCGCTGCAACCATGGCTTTTGCTGTTGAGAAGCTCATCATCGCTTCGTTTTTATTTAATGTCAGTGGTGCCTGTTTCTCTGCACGGCGGGCTTGCCAATCAAAGTCACCAACGATAGCGCCATTAAGCATACTCAGTGCTGCCGCTAATAACTTCTCTGGAGCTACAACGGCATCTATCGCGCCTTCTGCTAACGCTTTTACTGCTTTGCGATCACGCCCTGTGGTCATCCACTCCAATGCGTTATCAGCGCCAATAAGACGCGGAAGGCGAACCGTTCCACCGAAGCCGGGCATGAGGCCTAGCTTCACTTCTGGAAAACCTATGCTGGCGGTAGTATCTGCTACACGGAAATCACAAGCTAAGGCCATTTCACCACCGCCACCTAGTGCAAAACCATTTATCGCTGAGATAGTGGGGAAGGGTAAGTCTTCAAAGCGATCAAATACTTGAGATGTTTTCGCTACCCAAGCCAGTACCTCTTCATCTGGCATATCAAATAAACCAGTAAATTCAGTGATATCAGCACCCACAATGAAGGTCGATTTTGCTGAACGGACAACAACACCTTTCACTTCTGAATGGGCAACCAGTGCCCGCGTGGCTGCATCTAAGTCTGCAACGGTTTGTTGGTCAAACTTGTTCACTGAACCTTGGGCATCAAACACTAGTTCTGCAATACCATTTTGCAGTAAGTTAACCGTGAGGCTTTTACCTTCGTATATCATTATCATCTCCTGTGGCTATCGCCAAAGCGTGGGTTGGGAGGAGGCCGATGGCCCTCTGAATACAGATTACATGAATTGTTATTAAAAGATTTGGAAAGGGCAACCTAAGTTTTAACAAAATATAACAATGTTAATTACATGAGGGTAAATATATTCAATTCAACTGGTCATGCCAGTTAATGTGTGATTTATTTAAAATACTCACACCTATCAGTAAACAAGTTTGCTAAAATTCGAATCTACTAATTTTTATGTGTTTTGGGATCTGTGATCATCCGTTATTTATTCTGGTTCGTCATCGCTACTGTTTCGTTTTCTCAAGCGGGACTGGCGACTACTTCGCTCGACCGCGATCAGCAACGAAAGCTTTTTATTAAAGCACAGAGGCTAGCGCACAACCCAAATAGTAGCGCCTTTAAGATATTGATGGAACAGCTAGAAGGTTATCCGTTAAAACCCTACGTTGAACTAAAAACCTTAAGTAAATTTCCCTTTATGGCCAATAAAACAAGGATTGGTGATTTTTTAGACAAGTATGAAGCTTCACCCTTAGACAGACCTTTGCGAAAAAAATGGTTAATCTATTTGGGCAAGCAAAACCAACCTGAACTTTTTTTGCACTTCTACAGAGATATGGGTGATGCTGCTTTAGATTGCAAATATGCAGAAATATTGTTGAAGAAAAATTCGTTTAATGCTGAAGCATTAGCAATGACAGAAAACCTCTGGGTCGTGGGTAAATCACAGCCTAATGATTGTGATTTATTGTTTAAACAGTGGCAAAAAGCTGGCAAACGTACATCACAATTAGTATGGAAAAGAATGTCTTTAGCGGCTGATGGTGGCGATCATTCTCTTATACCCTATCTAAAAACATTGCTACCAAAGGAGCAACAATATTTAGCTGAGCTTTGGCTTAAAGTTCGACGTTCACCTAGTTATGTTTCCCGTTCATCTAATTTTCCAGCCAAGTATCCAATAAAAGAAACTGAAATATTGGTCTATGGTTTAAAACGTTTAATCAGTAATGATAGAGACTTAGCCTTACGTAGTTGGGAAAAGCTGACAAGCCAATTTACTTTTTCGAACGAACAACATAAACAAATATCTCATCGATTTGCTATTTTTTTAGCGCTAGCAAATCATGATGAAGCAGAAGTCTGGTTAGAAAAAGCTATAAATTACGAGCCTGATGCAGAGCTATTACGCTGGCATTTAGCTCATGAATTAAGGAAACACAACTGGCAACAGGTATTAGATATTATCGATTTTGTTCCTGCTGAAGTAGCAGATGAAAATGTGTTTCAATATTGGAAAGCTAGAGCATATGAGAAGGTAGGTGCCAAAAAGATAGCGGACGAAGGTTTAAGAAAGCTAGCCAAACAACGTCATTATTACGGTTTTTTGGCAAGTGGGAAATTATCTGAAGTGGCCACTTTAAATGATAATCCACTGCTAATAGCGAAAAATGATATTGATGAGTTAGCTAGATTGCCCTCTGCGCAAAGAGCGTTAGAGTTCAGACAGTTGGGGCGTAATCTTAGTGCTAGGCGAGAGTGGTACTTTTTGCAAAGTCAACTGACTCAGCCACAAAAGGTAATTGCAGCGGTGCTTGCTAGTCAGCAAAACTGGCATGACCAAGCGATTTTTGGTTTTTCTAATTCAGGTTATTTGGATGATTTAAGCCGACGTTTTCCCATGCCTTTTGATAGCCAACTGCAATCCAACGCTAAGAAAAACAATATTGATGTTGCTTGGGCATATGCCATTATCAGACGTGAAAGTTCTTTTATGCCTGACGCTGCTTCTCATGCTGGTGCTTTAGGCTTGATGCAACTGATGCCAGGAACAGCACGTTATTTAACCAAGAAAAAAGTTGAAAAAAATAGCTTATTTAATCCTAATAGAAATGTTGAGCTAGGTACTCAATATATGCGTTATTTAATGGACAAAATGGATAATAATCGTGTGTTAGTTACTGCGTCTTATAATGCCGGTTGGCGAAAGGTTCAGCAGTGGCAGCCTGAAACAGGCAATATGCCATTAGACCTATGGATAGAAACTATTCCCTACAAAGAGACCCGTAATTACGTTAAGGCTGTACTGGCTTATCAGCAGATATACAGCCAACATCTGGGTGGTAGTGAAAACCTGTTCAAAGAATTAGCTAACATGGAAATACAACCCAAAAGTTAGACAGTTTCAGTGACATATGAAAGGTCAACAGACTCTACCCTTATGTTAGACTACTATCATATTCTTCGATGAGAGCCTGGCATGTCAGTTTTAGCACCTCGAACACTTCAAGAACGATTAATAGAAACCTATGCGCAGCATATTTTAGAGCTGCAAAATCGCACGCGTGAAGCGATACAACGCGAAAGTATTGATGGCTTAATCATTCATTCGGGACAAGGTAAACGCTTATTTTTAGATGATAACCATTACCCATTTAAAGTGAATCCGCAATTTAAGTCGTGGTTGCCAGTCATCGATAATCCCAACTGTTGGTTGATAGTAAACGGTGTTGATAAGCCAAAGTTAGTGTTTTATCGGCCCAAAGACTTTTGGCATAAAGTACCTGATGAGCCAAGTGATTTTTGGGCAGAGCAATTCGATATAATATTGCTAACTCAAGCTGGTGCAGTAGAAAAACACTTACCTTTTGATAAAAGTAAATATGCTTATATTGGCGAATATATAGAAGTCGCTAAGGCTTTGGGTTTTGACCTAGTGAATCCAGATAGAGTCATGCATTACCTCCATTATCAGCGCGCGTACAAGACTGATTACGAATTAGTGTGTATGCGTGAAGCAAACCGAATCGCGGTCGATGGGCATCGAGCAGCTAAAAGTGCTTTTGAAAAAGGACTCAGTGAGTTTGATATCAATTTGGCCTATCTTGGTGCCGTTAGACAAGGCGACAACCAAGTACCATACCATAATATCGTTGCGCTAAATGAAAATGCATCAATATTACATTACACCGAGTTAGCCACTCAAGCACCTACCTATAATCGTTCTTTTTTAATTGATGCCGGTGCAAACTTTAATGGTTATGCTGCCGATATTACTCGCACTTATTCACGTGAAAGTGGTGTATTTGCAGATTTAATTGGGTCCATGCATAAAATTACTCAACGCTGTGTCAATGAGTTAAAGCCCGGTGTGTCTTATGTACAGATACATACTAGTGCTTATCAACAAATTGCGGTGCTTTTATCTGAAACAGGTATTGTCAATTTAGCAGCAAACGATATGGTTGAAACAGGCATTGTTAGTACATTCTTTCCTCATGGTATTGGCCATTTTTTAGGTCTTCAAGTTCACGATATAGCGGGACATGTTTCTGATGATAGAGGTACTTCTAATCCAGCCCCTATAGCACATCCATTTTTGCGAAATACCCGTACTATCGAAGCAAGGCAAGTCTTTACCGTTGAACCGGGTTTATATTTTGTAGATAGCTTATTAGCTGATTTAAAACGCAGTGAAAATTCAAAATATATTAATTGGAATGCCGTAGATAGCTTACGACCTTTTGGTGGCATACGTATCGAAGATGACGTCATAGTTCACCGTGATAAAAACGAAAACATGACCCGGGAGTTAAATTTAGATTAAAAACTTTCGAAATTTGAACCGCTATAGTTGACTGGCTTTAAAGAAAAAGACTATTTTTTACTAAGTAAGCATTAGTCTTTTTCTAAATATAAGTTTGGTGCTGGCATTAACAAAATTTATGTATTGTTACTATGAGTCGCGTAGTCGCGTAGTTGCGCGTGCACAAATATCGGTATGGCATTATGATAATCTGACATAAGCCGTGATTACTTTTTTTCGTTGCTTTCAAAGAGTTGTAAGCAGATAAACCATATTGTGGGCAAGAGTAGTATATGTTATCTGTCGGGCTAACAG